>Ga0156422_1010_pt5 | contig 11335 bp, 8 predicted proteins | sample RifOxyA2_FD_108065 | JGI IMG/M metagenome (GOLD analysis project Ga0156422, IMG submission 108065) | Candidatus Firestonebacteria bacterium RIFOXYA2_FULL_40_8
GTGCTTTTGGAACTTTGAGCAAAAATACACCCTGTAAAAAATATTAAAGCAAGCAGCAGTTTAAAGTGCATGAAAGGGTCCTATGAGCAGTTTAACTGTCCGGACCGCAAGGATCAGGAATTGTTCCGGCAGGATACAAATACAAAGTATCATAAATAACGAGCTGTAAATTATAATACTTAGAGGCACTGATAATTTCAGCGGCTCCGTTATCTTAGCTTCTTTGGCAAAATACATATAGTAAGCGATCCTGGCGTAAAAATAAAGGGCAATAACGCTGTTAAGTACGCCTATTACCGCAAGCCAGATATAATGCGCATCCAGAGCAGCGTACAGCACCATTAGTTTTCCAAAAAAACCGGCTGTAGGCGGAACACCCGCCAAGGAAAGAAGAAAAATGAAAAACACAAAAGCAAGCGCGGGACTGGCTACCGAAAGTCCGGCATAATCCCTGATATCATCGCTTCCTGTTTTATTATATATAGCAACCGCGAAAGCAAACGCGCCCATATTCGTAAAGAGATAAGCCAGGGTGTAGATCAGAACCGACTCAACGCCGAGAATGCCGTAAGCAACAAACCCCATCATTATATAGCCGACATGAGCGATACCCGAGTAAGCCAGAAGACGTTTTACATTGTTTTGCGTGATCGCAACGAGGTTGCCTACCGTCATCGTGAGGGCGGCAAGTATAGCCAGTATCAGATTTACATTAGCGTTTTCAGGGAGAATTGCGATAAAGGTACGGACCAGAACTGCAACTCCCGCGGTCTTTGAGGCCACGGAAAGAAAAGCCGTCACCGGAGTAGGCGCGCCTTCATAAGCATCCGGAGCCCACATATGAAAAGGCACCATAGCTATTTTAAAGCCAAAACCCACAAGCATTATAATAAGTCCTGTAATAAAAAGCGGTCCGGCACCGTTAATAACCAGATATTTTTGAATGGAAGGAAATGTGCTTGCGCCTGTAATACCGACCAGGAAAGAAGCCCCGTAAACAAAGACGGCCGAAGAAAAAGCGCCAAGCAGAAAATACTTCACTGCGCCTTCCCCGCTCTTCATATCTTTACGGAGAAAACCCACAAGAACAAAGAAAGTGATACTTACAAATTCAATGCTCAAAAAGAGCATTAGGAGGTCTGAAGCTCCGGCCATCAGCATCATGCCGAGTGTAACAAGCACCACTAAAGAAGTGTACTCACCTATTTTATTATCTTCCAGCGGTTTGTAATCCCTGCTCATCATGAGCATAAAGACGGCGGAAATGAGTATTATTATTTTAAAGAATCCCGCGAAAGGATCCACGATTATTGCGTTGTAAAAATAATACGCGCCCTGCTGATAAAAGTTCCCGTAGGTTAAAAGCATTGCAAAAACCAGTCCCAAGGCCGCGATATCAAGGATACGCCTCTTGGACTTTAAAGGAAGAATGATATCTGCCGCGATCACCAGGAACGCGAGGCATAAGACAAACACTTCAGGGGCCAGAGCATAAAGACCCTGCAGCATTTCAATAGGTAAAAATCCCTGCATCATATTTTCACTCCAAGAAGCATAACAAGAGCATCCACACTCTTAACAGATATACCTGAAGCTATTACCGGCAGGATTCCAAGGAGGACCATAAGAACTATCAAAGGAACTATCGACACATACTCTCTTGCCGTCATATCGGGCAGGTCTTTCCATTTCGGATTTAACGGGCCCATAAATACTTTCTGGATCATAATAAGGAAGTAAGCCGCGGTAATAACCAGACCGGCAATGGAAAGCCCGGTGAAGATGCGGAATACGTTGGTATTGATCGTGGAGCTGAACGCGCCTGAGAAACACATAAATTCAGAAACAAAACCGGCAAGGCCCGGAAGACCGAGAGAGCCGAGACAGGTAAGTATCATAATGGCAGAATATACAGGCATCTTATTCATAAGCCCGCCAAAGCCTTCTATATCACGGGTGTGCGCGCGGTCGTAAATAACGCCGACCAGAAAGAAGAGTGCTCCGGTTATAATACCGTGCGTGACCATCTGCAGAATAGCGCCGTTTAAACCTACGGTCGACATTGCCGCAATACCAAGCAAACAGTACCCCATGTGATTTACCGAGGAATAGGCGATCATCTTCTTCAGGTCTTTCTGCGCCATGGCGACAAAAGCACCGTAAACTATATTTATGAACGCAAGTATTAAAAGCGGTATGGCAAAATACTTTGCCGCTTCGGGAAGGATTGTGTAACTGATACGGAGCAAGCCGTACGTTCCCATCTTCAGCAGTACACCCGCAAGTATTACGGAGACCGCAGTCGGAGCTTCCACGTGCGCGTCAGGTAACCATGTATGGAACGGAAAAATCGGGACTTTGACCGCAAAACCCAGAAAAAGCGCGGCGTAAACAAGGTATTGATGCCAGCCGGGCATAAGACCGTGACTTTTTGATAACTCAATAATGTCAAACGTATGCGTTGGATTGGCTGCGGTTATCGGACTTGTAAGATAAAGCGCCAGTATTCCAAGAAGCATTACTACAGAACCGAATAACGTATAAAGGAAGAACTTGATAGCGGCATACTCTTTTCTCGGACCGCCCCAGATACCGATAAGAAAATACATCGGAACCAGAGTGAGTTCCCAGAATATATAGAACAGGAAAAAATCCAGCGCGACAAAAACACCTATCATCCCCGCTTCAAGAAGAAGGAAGAAGAAGAAATACTCTTTCACCCTTTCTTTTATATTAAAGGAATACACCGCGGCAAGGAACGAGAGAAACGGCGTAAGTACCAGCATCGCCATCGATAAGCCGTCCAGACCCATAAAATAAGAAATACCAAAAGAAGGTATCCACGCAGCTCTTTCCACGAACTGGAGGTCAGCCGTGTTTCTATTAAAGGTAAAGAACACATAGAACCCGAGCACCATGGTCAGGAACGTAACCACAGCTGAGGTCCAGCGGACCAGATTATCCTTTCCCTTAGGCGCAAATAATATTAATATAGCGCCCAGGAGCGGCAAGAATGTAATTAACGTTAAAATCGGCATACTTTACTACCTCCATTAAAGCAAATTACTAATTACTAATAGCTAATGACTAATTATTATTATATTATCTGAATATTATCCGGATCAATACAATAATGAAGAGTCCTGAGACAGCAATTAGTATATAATTTTGAACAAGTCCGGTCTGCAATTGTTTTAAAAGTTCGCCGCCCTTATTTGCTATCCAGCCGGCACCGTTAACCGCGCCGTCGACTATTACCTTATCAAAAAGATTCTGCAGTTTACTCATAAGTACCGTCATAAAGCCGGAGCCGTTGACCGCTCCATCCACAACTTTCTGGTCAAATTTGAAGAGGAAATTACCCAACCCCTTCGCGGGTTTAATAAATATTATTTCGTAAAGCTCATCAATATAATATCTGTTGCTCAGAAGTTTATGCACCGGCGCCAGCTTAAGAGCCAGATATTCCGGAGATACCTTCTTCAGGTAATACATGAAGAACGCAAGTGTGATACCGAGAACGGCAGCCGTAATGGACATGTTCCTTACAAAATGAGAACCCGCTTCCGCTCCGCCCTCACCCGCTCCCTCTGCGCCGAAATACACAAGCTTTTCAAAAGAATGACCCATCACAAACAATCCGCCGGCGACAATAGAAAGCACAGCGAGAACCATCAGTGGCACCGTCATTGTTTTTGGTGATTCGTGCGCATGAATCTCAGTGCGCGGCTTTCCTGTAAAAGTCATGAAGAATAACCTGAACATATAAAATGCCGTCATAAAGGCAGTAACCGTGCCTATCCAGTATATAAACAAATTTCCGCTGTTGTACGCCGCTGAAAGAACTTCTTCTTTTGAGAAATATCCCGAGAAACCCGGGACCCCTGATATAGACAAACAAGCAATCAGGAAAGTCACCATAGTTATCTTCATCTTTTTCCCGAGTCCGCCCATCTCTCTTATATCCTGTGTGCCTGAACCGTGAATTACCGAACCGGCACCGAGGAACAAAAGGGCTTTAAAGAAAGCATGCGTCGTGAGGTGGAACATTCCCGCGGTATAACCTCCGACACCAAGCGCCATTACCATGTACCCGAGCTGGCTTACGGTCGAGAAGGCAAGAACTCTTTTAATATCATACGCAACCAGCGCCATTGAAGCGGCAAAGATCGCGGTAAATGCACCGGTATAAGCAACAACGCTCATTGCAATAGGCGCTTCGACATAAATGAAGAAAGTCCTCGCCACCAGATATACACCGGCGGCAACCATGGTAGCGGCGTGGATTAAAGCTGAAACGGGTGTCGGACCTTCCATCGCATCGGGAAGCCAGACGTGCAAAGGAAATTGGGCCGATTTACCGACCGCACCGCAGAATATCAGAATCCCGATGAGGTTAAGCATACCGACAGACACGCTACCGGAAGCAAGACGCGCTATTACGAGCTGCCCCAGTTCTGTAAAATTAAACGTGCCGAAAACGGTGAACAGAAGCAGGAGACCGGCGAAGAAACCGAGATCACCGACCTTTGTCGTAATAAAAGCCTTTTTACCCGCATCGGAAGCGCTCTTCTTTTCGTACCAGAATCCTATCAAGAGATACGAGAAGAGACCTACAAGTTCCCAACTGATAAATAGGAGAAGAAAGTTATTCGCAAGTACCAGGCCGAGCATAGCAACGGTGAACATTGATAGGTACGCGTAAAACCTTGAGTACCTCGGATCCCCGTGCATGTAGCCGATGGAGTAGAGTTTTACCAGAAGACTTACAGTGGTAACAACCACAAGCATTACGGCAGTCAGTCCGTCCAGCATTATACCAAGCTTTACGCCGGTACTTCCGAAATTAAGCCATTCAAAAGTATATTCCACTGTTTTTTCGACGCCCGCTATCAGACCAAAGAAGAGATACAAAGATATGACGAAAGATACCGAAATAGCCGTGAGGGAAACATAAGCGGCTTTGGTCCCGATTTTTTTTCCGAAGAAAATATTTATTACAAACGCCAAAAGCGGCAGGAGCGGAATAAGTATTAATAAGGGAAGCTTCATATTCTCTACCATTTTAGCAGGTCCATTTTTTCAACGTACACCGACTTAAGCTTTCTATAAATAGAAAGTATAAGCGCAAGTCCCACGGCCGTCTCTGCCGCAGCAAGAGTGATAATAAATATCGGGAAAATTATTCCGATAGAAGCTTCCAGGTGCAGGAATTTATTGAACGCAACCAGATTGATATTTGCGGAGTTGAACATTATCTCTATTGACATAAGAATACCGATGGCATTCCTTCTGGTTAAAACACCGTAAATGCCGATGAGAAAAAGAACCAGGCTGACTATTAGTATTGTGTAGAAATATAAGTTATTCATCTTTTTTACCTACGATCGCCATGGCTCCTATTAAAGCGGCAAGCAAAACTACTGACGCTACTTCAAACGGAAGCACATAAACCGTTAGGAGTAGCCGTCCCACATCACGGGTAACGCCCCCCTGTAGAACTGATTTTTCAAAACCTTGTAGTCCGGAGGTTAAAATAACGTAGGAAAGCATTATAAATAAGAGACCGCATACGAACATCGCCATAAATTTCTGTTCGTTTGTCTGCTGTAAAAGGTGGCTTTGCACTCTGGCAGTAAGCATTACCGCAAAGAGAATAAGAACAATAACTCCGCCTACATATAGAAGTATCTGGACAATCCCGAGGAAATCCGCATCAAAGATGAAGAACATTGCGGCGACAGAAAGCAGGAAAACCGCTAAAAATAACGCAGCATGCATTACACTTTTGACCGATACGACTAAGAACGCGGCAGCAATTGCAATTACCGCAAATACCAGGAATATCAAATATGTCACCGGAACCTTGCTGATAATAGACAACAAATCCATGCTTACTCCTTAAAAAAACAAGAAACGGCTTCAAAAAGCAAACCGCCGTTATTCAAAGAATTATATCATTTTTAGAGGTATTTTTTCAAGGGAATATTAAACGGAAAACTATTGCTTTATATGACGTTATCAGGGATTCTGCCGATTTTTTTCAGTTCTAGAAGCCCACAGTCAGAGACGGGTAATGTAAAAGTCCAAAAGAAGAAAAGATAACAGAATAATCAATTTTCAGATTATCAACAACGTACCCGAGGCCTAAAGACACATTCATGTCAGTCCCTTTGAGGGCAACACCCGCGCGGGCATTCAAATCTTCCATTATCAAATAATCCGCGCCAAACGCGCCTGAAAAGTCCCCTGCCAGAGGTTTTTCCACATCTAATGCCAGGATAAGATCTTTACCCTGAAATCTACCGCCGCTCTTGCCTTTTGTCTGATTTTTTCCGGAGGATTTTTTAAAGTTTTTCGGCGCATTGCCGACAGCTTTTGCTTTAGATTTTTCGGGTTGATTTACCGTGAGAAGATAAGCCAGCCCCGCTCTAATCGTCATCGGAGCAGGATCACTTACTTCATTTAAAACCGCGCCAAAATTCTTTGCAACTATACCAAAGCTGAGATCCTTATCAAACAGGTAAAGTATCCCGAGATCAAAAACAACCGCGCTTTGAAAAAAATCATCCAGAGAAAGGTACGTATACTTTGCATTTACACCGACGGAAAGTTCCGGCATGCCCTTAGGCAAAGGAGTAAGCGCGAAGGAGAAAGTTGTAGCCGAAGAGTAAACAAGAATACTGCCGAGCGGATATCTGACACTGTCCATCTTGTCAAAAGTATTCCATAAAAACACCGTATTAACACCAAGGACCATATTTTTAACCGGCAGAGCCGCAGCCACATACTCGCAGCGCGTATCGATAATATATTCAGAGTGCATAAGTGAAAGCTCCATCGCTTCCACCTGTACCAGTCCCGCGGGATTGTAATAAATTGCGTCCACATTATTTGCAAGACCGGTAAAAGCTCCGCCCATACCTATAGGTCTGGCTCCGACATCTACTCTTAAAACTTCATTCCCGGAACTACCCGCACCGGCATAAACAAACGCAGTAAAAGCAAGGAGCAGAAGTATTTTAATATTTTGTTTTCTCATTTTTTCTTCACCAGTAATTTACCCTTGGCAGATTTTGTTCCTGAAGTAGCAACAACAAAATACATACCGGTGGCCACTTCTTCCCCTGCAGTATTTTTCCCGTCCCAGGTAGCAAACCCGGTTTCTGTATCAATTTCCGTCCCGAGTTGAGAAAGCGTCTTAATTTTTTCACCTGCGGTATTATAAATAGCTACCGTAAAAGACTGATTCACTGCCCCTGTGGCAATTTTCAACCTAGAACCAGGGTCTCTCGGATTAAACGGGGTAGGGTAACATACGGCAGAATTAACCGAAGTTAACAGATCAAGAGTCCCAACAGTAGTAGATATTGTAGTACTAAGCCCCATTGATTCCATGAACCTGATATCAAGAGTATGCGTAGAAGCTTCGTGTTCCGCAGTCGGGTAGAAAGAATAAGGCTCATAAGCGCTGTTAAATACACCGTCTTTTGCAGTAGCCGGTACCCAATCTCCCCCGTCTACACTGTACGCAACGGAGGAAATATCTTTTATGGTAAAGGTCATATTTGGTCCTCTGGTAGAAGATGCACAAACAGGTGTTCCCGCCATTGCTACTCCTGTTAATATTTTGCTCCCTAAAGTTACACTTCCCGAAGGTTTTACTTCAAGCAAATCCATAATACCATTTGCATTTGCATCAACCCAACCCAATTGCTGTCTTGTATAAGTACAAAAAGTTGTCCCGCTTCCAGTAATCATTATACAGTTTGGCTCACCACCTGCGCCTAAATAATTAGTATTTGGTGTTGCATAGTAGCCGCTGGTATAAAGAGCACTATTAGTTCCTGTATTGTACTCATCCTGTCCGTAATATATATGAACAGCCTCATGGGCACCTGCCATATGATTATAGTTAAACGTAAAACGCCCAAAATAAGCAAAAGACCTTCCACCCCCCGAAGAACTTCCCGCAGTACTTATCTCAATGTCCATATATGCCCAATCTGTCTTATAACTAGCCCTCAAAATATTACTATATTCATTTGGTCCCCCGAAATAATCTGTCGAAACCCCTAGCGATGTCAATACTTGGGGAAACCATTTGTTAATTCCTGCAATTTCGATATCTATATCATTACTCCCATAATTTGCCGGCTCCCAATCAACAGAGATTGTTTTAATTTCATAGATAAAAGAAATATGAGCATTGGGTTCCGCAGTAGCAAATTTATTCATCTCGTTTTTATAGGTATTTGTATATGTAGTTATTTCACTCTCCGTCCAGGTATGAACCGTAGCCTCCTTGGAGCCGTTGCATTGCGGAAAGACAAGACATATTGCAGTACTCCCGATAAGATAACCGGTAGTCAAAGAAGTTGGAGGCTCAGGAAGAACCTTGCCAAGAAAGGCCGGGCTTCTATAATTCTGAAGTGTATCGCCCGGCGCAAAAAGACAATCGCTCCCGTCAAAATAATAGGAAGGAAGAGGTACCGGTGCTACTGGAGCCTTTCTTGAAATTTCCAGACCTTCATTCCAGGCCAAAACGCCGTATTTTGCGGAACCGGTAAGTGAGCTGATCACTGAGCTTTCGACTTTACCGGTATAAATCCCTGTTATTCCTCTTACGGGCTGTATTCCCTCTGTGTTTTTTTCGTCTACTATCATGACTGACGGTGGATAGATATGTTTTACCCAGATACCGTTTGATTCTAAGTATTTTTTTGTATAGGTAAGACCTTCGTAAGTTGTTGAATTAACCAAAATGAGTTTTTCCGAAGCAAAAAGGCAGGCCGTCATAAAAAAAACCGCCGAAATAAGTACCAATTTTTTAAACATTTTCCAGCCTCCATATCATATACTTATTTAAGTATAACAAAAATATGTAAATATATCACTGAGATTTTCCTTACATATTATAATAGCCGGATATTCAAGGCTTTAGGGCTTAGAAATCATGCTTTCAGCAAGAGCTTTTATTCTTCCATAAGCGTATTTATATAACAGTTTGTAAGCTTCACAGAAATAATCTGGCGTTGAGTAAGGTGACTGTCCTGCTTTTCCTGGGAGTGTCACACTGTAGACTTCACGGTATTTCGGACACCCGCCTTTGCATATGAACTTCCACTCGCAGACAAGGCATTTTTCGGAAAGTGTGTTCTTGAGGAGAGAAAATTCCATACCTGCCTTTTCAAAAAGCTCTTCAAAACCGCAGTCTTTGACATTTCCGAGTAACCACTTTTTTTGTACGAAAAAATCACAGGGATAAACATCCCCATTCGCTTCCACAACCAGATAATGATTGCATTTATCCTTAAAACCGCAATAACCCGGAGAAAGCCCCGCTGCAAGTTCCAGAAGATTATCAAAAATACGGACTGAAATTTCCGGTTCACCGTTTTTATACCAGAGATCGAAGAACTCACACAAGAATTTGCCGTATTCTTCCGGTGTTACAGAAGGAGTGCTGAGTTGCCCTCCCGGTTCTACTTCTGCGCAGGGAATAAGCTGTACATACCTCAGATCATTTCCTATATAAAAATCATACAACTCCTGCGGTTTTTTAACATTATTTGAGTTTATAACAGTCAGAATATTAAATTCGACCCCGCTTTCTTTAAGCATTTTTACCGCCCGCATGGCGCCGTTAAAACTTCCTTTCCTGAAACACTCCTGCATCTCCCGGTCCCCGTCTATGCTTACTCCCAAAAAATTTTTATACTCCTTGAAAAGTTGAAGCCATTTTTCATCCAGAAGCAACCCGTTAGTCTGGACACTGTTCCCTACCTTTTGTCCCGCTCTCCCGTATTTTTTTTGCAATTCAATTATTTTTTTAAAAAACTCCAACCCCGAAAGCAAAGGTTCTCCCCCCTGCCACGAAAAAACCGCCGAACCGCCTGAGGAATATTTAAGTGCCTTAGAAATGAGGATCTCCAGAGTAAGAAGGTCCATTCTTGGTTTTTCTTTCGGGTAAAGTTCCTTGACCGGCTTATAAAAGCAGTAACTGCAATTTAAATTACAGTCATAAGAGGTCGGCTTTATTAAAAGTTCAATGTTTTTCACAATCCTGCCATTTAATATTCAAATAATCCTGAGCCGGGAGGATTTCAGGTACACTTTCTCCCGCTTCACTCATTCGTTTTTTCAAAATACCTGAAAGAGTTTGCCGAACATCAATATAGGCGGGATCCTTCGTCAGGTTTTTCTTTTCGAAAGGATCTTTCTCCAGATCATACAAATACTGTTCTACATAAACATCACTATTGCTGTCTAAATATCCGTTTTTATGAGGAGCATAGACAGAATATTTCCACTTTTTCGTCCGTATAGCCCTTCCCACCTGGCTTTCACTTATCTGAATAAAAACTTCTTCCGGCCAATCTTTTGAAACACCATTTACAATCTCCTGTACTGCGTGTCCTCTCATTCCTTCCGGTTTTTCAACACCGGCAACGGCAAGTATTGAAGGAGGTATATCAATCAAGCTTACCAGCTCTTTTACTGTTTTTCCGCCTTTGAAACCCGGACCGTGAATTACCAGCGGAATTCTGATAGCACCTTCATGGCACGTCCTTTTGTACTCGCTGTTTCTTGTCCTGAAATGCGAGCCGTGATCGGTTGAAAATATTATCACCGTATTATCATATATGCCCTGTCTTTTCAACTCTTCTATTATCCTGCCCAGGTTTTTATCCAAACTCGCGCAGCACCCTAAATAATCAGGATAATTTTCACGCCAATCTCCCTCGGTTCCCGCGAGATCCCCCGGCACTTCAAAATTCTTAAATCTTTCTTTTGAACCTTCCGGTCCTTCATAACGCTTGCGGTCATTTTGATGATGCGGCTCCAGGTAGGAGATCATAAAGAAAAACGGTTTATCTGTCTTTCTGTTCTTGAGATAATCCAGGGCAAAATCCGTTTCAGAGTCAACACGGTATCCTTTAAATTCTATTTTATTCATACCAGCATCGAACATGTATCCGCCTTCACTATGCGAAGTATGCTCCAAAGCATCCGCGGCCAGCCAGAAATCCTTATAACCGCCGCGTTTTGCGGGAGGGACAGGTTTTATTTCCAGATCATTTTTTCCGTTTGAGGCGAGATGCCACTTCCCCAGATACCCGACCTCATATCCTTTTTCAGAAAGGCATTTGGCAATTGTTCTTTCATTTTCAGGCAGAGCTTTCGCGTTTACAAAACAACCTGTCTCGGTTGCATACTGGCCTGACTGGATACACGCGCGCGCAGGTCCGCATACGGGCTGGCAGGTAAAAGTATACTCAAATTTAACGCCGTCTTCAGCCAATTTATCAAGATTAGGAGTAACGGCGTCCTT
>Ga0156422_1153_pt1 | contig 11228 bp, 13 predicted proteins | sample RifOxyA2_FD_108065 | JGI IMG/M metagenome (GOLD analysis project Ga0156422, IMG submission 108065) | Candidatus Firestonebacteria bacterium RIFOXYA2_FULL_40_8
AAAAATCTTTTTAAATTCTTAAGAAGGAGGAAAAGAAGAGAGCAGGAAAGCGCCCCGAATAATCCCGCCAGAAGGTTCACCCTGAAAGCAATTTCTCCCACGGGAAGAAAAGTCATGAGTTTTGAAAGCAGTGTATAAAGCGGATACCCGGGAGGATGCGGGATGCCGAGCAGGAAGGCCGCCACAATCATCTCCCCGCTGTCCCCTACATAAATAGTGGGACAGGTTGTCAATATATAGAAAAAGGATATTAAAGTAAATATTAAGGGAGCAATCTTTTTACTGAACATAATACAGTTTATTGAATTCGCCTTAAAAAGTCAACTATTTCTGTAGGAATTACGTCTAAATAGAAAGCTCTTTTTTCTTTTTGGAGCAGGTTTTAAATGGTATAATCTGGTATGAAGACATTAAAAAACCTCTTTCGTTCAATGCTTCGCTTCAGTTTGTACATTATACTGATAATTTCAATAGTTGCTTTTCCTACTCTGGCAAAAAAAATGATAGCCGGGCAGGAGAATTCCAAGAAGACCCTTGCGATAAGGGATAAAAAAGTATTTATTGAGGTTGCCGATACCGAAGAAAAAAGAGCCGCCGGTTTGATGTTCAGAGAAAAGCTGGAAAAAAATGACGGGATGCTGTTTGTCTTTGATACCCCTAAGAAAACCTCTTTTTGGATGTACAATACTGTGATCCCTTTATCTATCGCCTTTATAGATGAAAAAGGAATAATTATGCAGATAGAAGAGATGAAGCCAAAAGACCTGACCCCGGTTTATTCTAAATATGATATTCTTTACGCCTTAGAGGTAAATAAAGGCTGGTTTGAAACAAATAAAATTAGCATAGGGGATGTAGTGAAGCAATAAAAACAGGTGACGGGTCGCGGGTTACGAGTTACGGGTTACGGGTTTTACATTAAGGTGGTATAATCTATTTAAGGAACAATATTATTGTGTCATCCCGTGCTTAGACACAGGTTTGTGTATCTGCTTTTGCCCGCCAATCTTTAAGGAGGGCGGGATCCAGTGTCTTAATTCTAGGGTAAGGACTTGGTTGACAAAACTTGAATTTACATGTATTATTAATGAGCAGTATTTCGTATAAATGCTTAAAATATATGACAGATTTCATTAAAGGGGGTCTTTTATGCCGGAAAGCTTAAATTTGTTTCAAGCGTTGTTTAAGAACATCTGGGCCTTGCTCACAGTTTTTGTTCTTATCGGTCTTTCGTTCATTTCTATATATTATATAGTTGAACGGTATTTAAGATTCAAAGCCGCCAAGATAGATATTCCTGCGTTCGTTAATAAATTAAGAAGAACGCTCAGGAAAGAGGGGAAGTTCGATAAATCGGCTATTCCCCAGGCAATTGACGTCTGCAGAGAGGCCCCGTCACCGGTTTCATCCGTTGTACGCGCGGCCCTTACCAGATTCCCCTCCACAAAAGAGGATACTGAAGAAGCAATGAAGAAAGTTGCGCTGGAAGAACTTTCCAAGCTGGAACAAAATATTGTAATCATCGGAACTATCGGTAACGTGGCTCCTTTTATCGGACTCCTTGGTACGGTTATCGGTGTTACGGAAGCTTTTATGAAACTTTCAGATCAGGGCGGCGCGGGCGGAGTGGGAGTTGTCGGCCCCGGCATCGCGCAGGCGCTCATTGCCACTATAGTCGGACTTTTTGTCGCCATTCCTTCGGTTGCGGCGTATAACTTCTTTGTTAAAAAAATAGAGGATTTTACCACGGATATCACCATCAGCTCCATGGAAGTTGTCAACCTTTTGACTGCGAAAGACGTGGAACGCGCGAAATGGGAAGAAATGCTTAAAGAGTTAAGGGGGTAAAACCGTGCTGGATCTCAAAAGTAAAAAAAGAAAAATATTCTCGGAGATAAACATTACTCCGCTTACGGATGTGGCGCTGGTACTTCTTATTATCTTCATGATAACGGCGCCGATGATAGTACAATCGGGAATAAAAGTAAAATTACCGGGCGCAGTCTCTTCGGATGTAACTCCGGAAAAAAACATAGTTCTTTCCGTAACTGCTGACGGAAAAATATACCTGGCCAATCAGGAACTTCAGCTTAAGGATCTATTTGAACCTCTGGCGGCGCTCCTTGCGGTAAGCCAGGCAAAAATCGTGATAATAAACGCGGATAAGAGCGTAGCGCACGGCGTGGTTATTTCAGTAATGGATGTGGCAAGGCAGGCAGGCGCGGAGAAACTATTTGAATCAACGGAACATAAAAAACCGGAATGGAAGAAGTAAATTAAAAACAAATTCTAAATTCTAAACTCGTCCGCCCAAGGCCCGCCTAACAGCGAGGTCTCGCAACAAATATTGTTGCGGACGAGATCTCGCCGTAGGCGGAAAATACGAAAGAATGAGGATAGAAAGGAAGTAAAAAGCTAAGATGGCAATGGATAAGATAGCGAAAATATCGCTGGCCGTGAGTTTTGTTGAACACCTGCTGTTTTTAACTTTTGCGGGTGTTATAATTTCTATTCCCGCGGCGAAAGTCATCCCTCTCATTGAAGTAAATCTTATGAACACCCTTAATCTTAATGACATGCTTTCAATACCTTCTGAGCCCGGCGGGGGGAAAAAGACAACTCCGGATAAAAATGAGCCGGTGAAAAACTCTGTTACACCTAACGTTACAACCCCTGCAGACGGCAAGCTTTTGCCTCCTTCGGAAGTGGGTTCGACGATGGAAGGAAGTTTAACTTCGACTCTGGATATAGTCGGATCGGGAGTTGCTGAAAATGTCAGGTTTTCCAGAGGTAAACTCTCCGGCTTTGAATTTACAGGTACCGGTATTGTAAATGCAAAACCGGATAATGTTTATATTCAATTTATGGTGAAATCAGGGCCTGTGGCGACTCCAAAAGCTGCTGAAATTGCTTCCGCGCGTAATGTGGAATTTTTGACGTATAATTTAGGCAGGCTTTTTAGGATAAAGACTGAGAGTTTTAAGTCTTACGGATTTCAACCGGAAGTGATTCGGCAGACAATAAGACAGGCAAGGACTCTAATGCGCCGTGATGATGACGGTAATCCTATTGAGCAAGTTCAGCAGCGGTATAATATTACTAAATATGTTGTTGTGAATGACCTTGGAAATAAAAAATTTGGAGAAATATGTGAAATTTTGGATAAAGCAGTCTCTTACGGCGCCGTTGCAGTTGCAGACGTACCAAGAATGGATAACTCCGTATCATCAGAGACTTCGCTTGGTGCAGGCGATACACAGACAAAAGCGGTTAAAGGTGCTACAAAACTCAAGTTTAAGTCAGATACTAAAAATCCGACAAATCAGTTAATTAATTATCATTTTAATGAAGAAACTTTAGGAAAACATATTAAAAGTGCAAAGGAACAGGCCTATAAAGAAGCTAAAACGCAGGTTGAAAAGATCAAAGCTGTTCTAAAATTTAAAGAAAATGAAATGGACATTAGCTTTAAAGAGAATGTTAATGTCACTTCAAATGAAGAAGGTGCTGTAACCATCAAAGCTGAAGTAATTACGACTCTCAAAAAAACTGAAGTAAAAGCGGCTAAAGGTAAAAAAGATTCTGATCTTGCCGATGAAGAAGCTGACATCACATCAGAAAAATAAAAAATATCCGGAGAAAACCATGTCAACGTATGAAACTATTTTACAAAGACGAACTATCAGAAAGTTTAAGCAGGCGGCCATACCTGACCAGATTTTAGAAAAGTTTGTAAATGCGGCGCGTGTTTCCCCTTCAGCCGGCAATCTCCAGCCGCTGGAATATGTTGTTGTGAGAAATGTAGAACTTCTCGAAGCGGTTTTTAAACATTTGAAATGGGCGGCGTACACGGCGCCGGAAGGTACACCAAAAGAAAATGAAAAACCCGCGGCATATATTATAATACTTGCAAATAACAGTATCGGTTCTACGAATGTCCCCTATGATCTCGGTGCTGCTGCTATGTCAATACTTCTTACGGCTTGGGAAGACGGTATGGGAGGGTGCTGGATCAGAGCTTGCGATAAAAAAGGTTTAAAAAAACTTCTGGGTGTTTCCGAGGCTTTTGATGTAGATTCGGTTATAGCCCTCGGGTATAGGGATGAAGCTCCCGTTATGGAAGAAAACGATACGGATGTAAAATACTATAAAGATAAAAAAGGTGTTTTGCATGTTCCCAAAAAGAGTACTCGTACCGTAACACATTGGGACCAGTTTTAATGAAGAAAAGAATTGCGATCCTCGGCGGAGGGCTTTCGGGCCTTTCCGCCGCTTTTCATTTACGGAAGGCCGGTAAAGAGTTCCTTCTCTTTGAAAAAGAAGAAAAAATAGGCGGTCTTTCCTCTTCGTTCCTGATAAATAAATTCTCCTTTGATTATACCGGGCATTTTCTGCATTTTAAAACCAAATACGGAAAAGCGCTGGTCTCTTCTTTTCTCCGGAATAATCTAAAAGCACATGAAAGAATCGCCTCTGTGTATACTGCCGGAGAGTATATACCGTATCCGTTCCAGGTTAATTACAGAAAACTAAAGAATAAAATTATAGCTGCCGAATGTGATAAAGGCCTGGAAAAGATTGCAAGAATAAAGAAATCTGAAGGTTTTAAAACTTTCAAAGAATGGATTATAGGTACCATGGGGGAAGGTATAGCAAAGCATTTTATGCTCCCTTATAATGAAAAACTTTACAAAAGCGATTTAAGCAAACTCCTCCCGGCGGGACCGGCCACCTACATCCCGGATATAAAAGAAAAGAAAAAGGCCTATGGCTACAATACTTCTTTCTTCTATCCCAAGGAAGGCGGCAGCGGGGCGCTGGCAAAAGCAATAAACGAGAAGGTGTTCGACAGGATACTGTACTGTGCGGAAGTTACCGGTATAAAAGGTAATACGGTGGTTTTCAATAAAAACAGAGGCGTTTCCGGTTTTGATTCTGTAATATCCACGATTCCTTTGCCTGAACTCGTACTCCTTCTTAAAGGCGCGCCTGAAAGTGTTTTAAAAGCCGCCAAAAAACTTAAATATGTCTCTGTCTTTGCTTTAAATCTCGGTATAGGAAGGGCCGGGATAAATAAAAATAACTGGATATATTTTTCCGATCCGAAGATAAGTTTTTACCGTGTCGGTTTTTATTCCAATGTTTCAAAAAAACTCTGCCCGCCCTGGACCTCTTCTCTTTACGCGGAAGTTTCGATAAAACAGGGTGAGAAGTTAGACGAAAAGAAACTCGTAGAAAAGATAAAAAAAGATCTTATCAGAACAGGAATATTAAAAAAACATGACAGTATTATCGCGGAACAAAAACTCTTTATGAAATACGCCTATGTTATCTTTGATCTTAACTATTATAAAAATATGGCGGTAATAAACAAGTACTTAAAGAAAAGAAAGATAATTTCTATAGGCAGGTACGGCGCCTGGAATTACTCCGCCATGGAAGACGCTCTGTTAGACGGTAAACGCGCCGCGGATAGTGTATGAAAAAGAACATCCTGCATATAATAACAAAACTTGAGTTGGGATGGGCACAGCTTGAGCAATGGTCTAAATATCAAACCATAAGCCCTTTGCGAAATCCACCCAGGTGGAAAAATACATGACAAACAAAAAGAACGTTTTACACATAATAACCAAGTTGGAACTAGGAGGAGCGCAACAAAATACATTATTCACCGTCAAAAAACACAACCGCGAGAAATACAACGTGTTCTTAATAGCCGGCACGGAAGGTATCCTGGTTGAAGATGCAAAAAAAATAGAAAATCTTAAAACATATTTTCTTCCTGAGTTAAAACACGAGATTTCGCTTTACTATGATCTTAAATGCCTGTTTTTTCTGAAAAAAATATTTAAAAACGAAAAGATAGATATTGTTCATACTCACAGTTCAAAAGCCGGTATCCTCGGACGTTTTGCGGCAAAGATGGCAGGTGTGCCGGTCATCATCCATACGGTACACGGTTTTTCTTTTAATGATTTTCAGAACATAATAAAGAAAAACCTTTATATTTTCCTTGAAAGAATGACGGCAAAGTTTACGCATAAGCTTATAGTCGTGACCAAAGTCGATATAGAAAAAGGTCTTAATGCCGGGGTGGGGAAGAAAGAACAATATGCTGTAATAAGAAGCGGTTTTGACCTTTCTGAGTTTACCGTTCCCAGAGATCTGTCTATAATAAGAAAAGAATTTAACGTTATTCCCGGAACAAAGACAGTAGGCATGGTTGCCTGCCTTAAAACCCAGAAAAATCCCGGTGATTTTGTAAGAATGAGCGCACTTGTAAAACAAAAGCATCCCGGCGTGAAATATTTCATCGTGGGAGATGGGGAAAAGAGAAAAGAGGTTGAAAAACTGATAGAGGAATTTAATTTAAAAAATGATATAATTTTAACCGGCTGGCGCAAGGATGTTGCGGAGTTTATTCAGTTATTTGATGTGGTCGTTCTAACTTCCCTCTGGGAAGGACTGCCCAGAGTTTTACCACAGGCGATGTGCGCCAAAAAGCCTGTAGTTGCCACCGCCGTTGACGGTTCAAAAGAAGCCGTAATTGACGGATCAAACGGCTATCTCGTACCGCCTAAAGATTATAAAGCGATAGCGGAAAAAGTAAGCGAGCTTCTTTCCGATGACGCTTTAAGAAAGAAAATGGGAGAAAACGGATACAAGATGGCGGACGAATGGGATCAGGACCGAATGGTAACCGACATAGAGAAACTCTATGTTGAATTACTAATGACTATTGACTAGTGACTATTTAATGAAGGCGAAGAAAAGCTTTCGCCGTTATTTAAAAAATTAACTATTTTGCAGTTACTAAATTTCAGCGGAGGTATTTATCCGCTTACCATAAATAGTCAATAGTCATTAGTACTTAGTCATTTTTAGAGGTATTAGTACTTAGTCATTTGTTTTTAAGGAGTCCATGTTCTATAAACTGTTAGCCATACTTATAGGTCTTGCCATCGCAGCGCTCGGATTTTGGTTTGTCCGCGGGGCGCTCGGCTATTTTATAGAGTCGGTCGTTGATCTTATTATATATTTTATTCATAACCTGGCGAGTATCTTTATTTTTGTAATCGGGTTCATTACCGCGCTGATCACGGTCGGCGAAGCGATGGAAAAGAAAAGATAAAAAACAAGTACTAAGTACTAATGACTATTGACAATTTAATGAAGGCGGGAAAGGATACCCCGCCGTAATGTAATAAAAAGGAAATCATGAATCGTGTAAATAAGCTTAGAGAAGTGTTAATGAAAAAAAAGCTGGATGGTTTTTTGATTACAAGCACGATAAATCGGAATTATATAAGCGGTTTTACGGGGTCTACGGCTGCGATAATGCTTACACAAAAAAATGCTCTGTTTGTGACTGATTCAAGGTATACCGAGCAGGCAAAAAAGGAATTAGGCCGGGGTTTTGAAATAAAAGAGATCAAATCTTCAAAGGAGTATTATCAGGCCTTTCTTGAGGTAATCAACAAAGATAACGTTAAGACTCTGGGAGTTGAAGCTAAGCACCTGACTATTTCCCAGTATGAAGTTCTCAAAAAAAACCTTTTGAAGATAAAAATCTCTCTGGAATCCTCATTGGTTGAGAACTTAAGAGAGACCAAGGACGAAGATGAAGTTATTTGTATCAAAAAAGCCGTAGAAATTGCTGAAACGGCGTTTAATAAGACCCTGAAAAAAATAAAGCCGGGGGTTAGGGAAACGGAAGTTGCGGCTGACCTGGAATATAATATGCGCCTTTTGGGTTCTGAGGGGCAGGCGTTTCCCACTATTGTGGCTTCCGGGGAAAGAGGAGCTATGCCTCACGGGCTGGCCTCAACTAAGAAAATCAACAGGGGAGAGCTGATAGTTATTGATTTTGGGGCTGTTTGTAAGGGATATTGTTCCGACTTGACAAGGACAGTCGGATTGGGTATAATAAACGGGTTAAAAAGAAAGCAGTATAAAGTGGTTTATGAAGCCCAACAAATGGCTGTTTCAAGTATAAGAAGTGGAGTAAGCCTGTCCGTTCCGGACAAAAAAGCGAGAAATTACCTGAAAAAAAACGGTATGGAGAAGCATTTTACCCACGGGCTGGGGCACGGGTTGGGACGGAACGTACATGAAAATCCGTCAATAGGCAGTAAAATAAAAGGTATTTTCAAGGCAGGTATGGTCGTAACCGTTGAACCCGGAGTTTATTATGCCGGGAGCCACGGAATCCGTATTGAAAACGATGTAATTGTAAATGACAAGGGCTGTGAGCTCCTCGGAGCCGACCAACGAAGGTTAGTAGTCCTGTAGATTGTTTAGGGGGAAAAGGAATAATGATATATTCAAGTGATTTAAAGAGAGGCGTGCTTCTGGATATTGACGGGATTATATATGAAGTTGTCGACTACTCCAGGCATAAACCGGGCAAAGGCGCTACTAACATTAAAACCAGGATCAGAAATGTTAAACTGGATACAACAATAGAAAGAACTTTTGATGCCGACATGAATCTTAAACTTGCCGAAGTTGAGCAGAAAGATATGCAGTATCTGTACAAAGACGCAGGAAATTACGTGTTTATGGATACTGAGAGTTTTGAACAGCAGTTTTTTACCCCTGCCGCGCTTGGTAACGCAGTAAAATTCCTGAAAGAAAACATGGTGATCTATGCATTGCTGCATAAAGGGGAGCCTATTGGTGTTCAGCTTCCTAATGCCGTGGAGCTCAAAATTGTAGAGACGGTCCCGGGAATTAAAGGTGATACGGTTACCGGCGGTTCAAAACCGGCTACCCTGGAAACGGGCGCGGTTGTTCAGGTTCCTCTTTTTGTTTTAGAGGGAGAAACGGTAAAGATAGACACCAGGACCGGCGAGTATCTGGAAAGAGTACAAAAATAAACTTGATGAACGGAAATTTCTGTTCGTCTGTAGGATTTATCCTGTTTGAAAATTAACGGATAGATACCCGGCTTAGATTTACAGCGGGACAAGCAAAAATACCGGAGGAAAAATGAATACAAAAGAGATAAAAGAGCTTATTGATTTACTAAAAGGGAGCGATGTCTCCGAAATTGAAATAGAAAGAGAAGGGATAAAACTTAAAATTAAGAAAGGTCCTTCGGGCGCAATCATGACCCCGGTTATGACCTCGCAGCCTGTTGTTCACATGCAGGCCCCGCAGCCTGTTGCTGCTCCTGCTGCCACTGCTCCAGTAGCCGCAGCTGCCGCGCCGGCACCGGCAAAACCTCTTGGAAACACTATCAACTCACCTATGGTGGGAACTTTCTATAAAGCTCCTTCACCGGAATCTCCTGCTTTTGTTAAAGAAGGCGATATTATAAAGGAAGGCCAGACAGTTTGCATTATCGAAGCTATGAAGCTGATGAACGAACTCAAATCCGAAGTAAAAGGTAAGATAACTAAAATTCTCGTGGAAAACGGCCAGGCCGTGGAGTTCGGACAGCCTTTATTTGTCGTGGAACCGGCGTAGCCCTATGTTTAAAAAAGTATTAATAGCAAACAGGGGTGAAATTGCCCTTAGAATTATCAGAGCCTGTAAAGAAATGGGAATCCGCACCGTGGCGGTATATTCCAAGGCGGACGAGAGCTCTCTTTATGTAAAACAAGCCGATGAAAGTGTTTGTATCGGTCCTGCTCAATCCAGCAAAAGTTATCTTTCAATTCCTAATCTTATCTCAGCCGCAGAAATAACAGACGCAGAAGCAATTCATCCCGGCTACGGCTTTCTTGCGGAGAACGCGCATTTCGCGGAGATATGCAGGGACTGTTCCATAAAATTCATCGGCCCTTCCCCTGAAGCCATTAAAAAACTCGGGGATAAAGTATACGCGAAAGACACCATGAGAAAAGCCGGAGTTTGTGTTGTGCCCGGCAGTGAAGGCGTGGTTAAAGACGATAAAGAAGCGTTAAAGATTGCAAAATCAATAGGTTATCCTGTAATAGTAAAAGCCAGCGCAGGCGGCGGCGGAAGAGGCATGAGAGTTGCGCATAACGATGTTTCCCTTGTAAACGGTTATCTTACCGCGCGCGCGGAAGCCGAGTCAGCGTTTGGCAACTCAGCGGTATATATAGAAAAGTACATAGAAGAACCCAGGCATGTGGAGTTCCAGTTCATGGGCGATGATTTCGGCGATGTGGTCCAGCTGGGAGAAAGAGATTGCACGGTTCAAAGAAAACACCAGAAACTTATAGAAGAGGCACCGTCTCCCGCTATGAATCCGAAATTAAGAGAAGAGATGGGCAGGGCCGTGGTCAAAGGCGCAAAAGCAGTAAATTACACGAACGCCGGCACTATGGAATTCCTTCTGGATAAATACAATAAATACTACTTTATGGAAGTTAACACCAGGATACAGGTCGAACACGGAGTTACCGAAACCGTTATGGGCGTGGACCTTATTAAAGAACAGTTAAGAGTTGCCTTCGGAGAAAAGCTGTCCTTCTCCAAAAAAGAGTTCCATTTCAGAGGCCATGCGATAGAGTGCCGTATCAATGCGGAAGATTCCGAGAAAGGCTTTTTACCGTCGCCGGGAAAAGTTACCCAATTTATAGTTCCGGGCGGTATCGGAATACGTTTAGATACCCAGGTTTACGCCGGGTACAGCATTCCTCCTTTTTATGATTCCATGATAGCCAAACTTATCGCCCACGGTAATGACAGAACGGAAGCGATAGACAGAATGGCAAGAGCTCTTGACGAATTCGTGATTGAAGGTATAAAAACCACGATACCGTTCCATAAAAAAGTAATGATGAACTCCTCTTTCAGAAGAGGCGAGTTTAATACCAGTTTCGTAGAAACCTTTTTAGGAAAATAAGCCGAAGAATGGTCTGAGGCTTGGACGCTCGGATGCTTAGATGCTTGGCGAAAACAAACAAGAAGTTGAGCAAAGGTGTTTTCTTCTGTCATCCTCGAGTGTTTTTGTCGAGGATCCAGTGTCTTTGTTTTTATAAATAATAACACTTTAGTGTAGAACGTGAGTAACGTGCTAACGTGGAACGTTTTAACATAATTTATACGAAAGGGAGTTATGCCATGTCAAAACAAAACTTACTTTATCGCAAGAAAATCTCAAACGGCCTTACCAATCTTGTTTCTATCGCAAAGAAAGAAACAAGAAATATTGACTTCTCCGTGCTTAAGTTAAAAAAGAAACAAAAATATGAGAACAAAAGTAAAACTCACGAAAGAGTCGTTATCATTCTCGGCGGGAAATGTAATGT
>Ga0156422_1117_pt3 | contig 11159 bp, 9 predicted proteins | sample RifOxyA2_FD_108065 | JGI IMG/M metagenome (GOLD analysis project Ga0156422, IMG submission 108065) | Candidatus Firestonebacteria bacterium RIFOXYA2_FULL_40_8
AAGAGAAATTGCTTTAAGGACAAAAAGAATAATAAATGTTCTTGACGGGAAAATCGTTTCAGATGAAATACTGCGCAGGGATATATCAGCTAATCAGGAAGTTGTTTCTAAAAGCGCTAAAGATATGTTCTCAAGAAAGAATGTAAATTTATTAAAATCATTGCTAGGAGATCATATACCACAGGCTATAAAATCTATTTTATCCCATAAGATGCGTTCAGCTCTTTCAATGCTCGGTATTCTTATCGGCGTGGGTGCCGTTATAGCTATGCTTGCCATAGGAAAAGGCGCAGAAGAATCTATGTCAAAGAACCTGTCTGCGCTTGGTACAAATCTTTTGACCGTTATGCCCGGTTCTCAGAAAATAGGCGGTGTTGCTCTTGAGGCCGGCTCTGTTACCAGGTTTACCATAGAGGATGCGGATGCTATAGCAAAAATAGGAGGGAGCATAAAAGCCGTTTCTCCAACGGCAAGAGGATCCGGTCAAGTAGTATATGGGAATAAAAACTGCCGTACGACCATTCAAGGTGTAGGTTTGGATTATGCTGCAATTAAATCTGCGCAACCAAAATATGGAAGGTTTTTTACCAAAGAAGAACTAAGAGGAAGAGAAAAAGTTGCTTTGATTGGAGCTACTGTAATTAAAAATATCTATGGCAGCAGTAATCCTGTGGGAACAACTGTTAAAATAAACAAGGTTAATTTTACTGTTATCGGCGTGCTTCCGGAAAAAGGCGCGACGGGATTTCAGGATGAGGATGATATTGTTATCATGCCGGTTACGACCGCGATGTACCGTCTGCTTGGGAAAAAATATATAGACTCAATAGATGTTGAAATAAAAGAAGTAAGTATGATGGATGACGCGGAGAGCAGCATAAAGAAAATAGTAATTAAAAGGCACAATCTTACAACATCCAGTCAGCTTGAATCTTTCTCTATACGCAATATGGCTGATTTGCAGGCGACTCTCAAAAGTATGACCGGGACAATGAGCATGCTTCTTGGATGTATTGCGGCAATATCTCTTCTTGTCGGAGGTATAGGCATAATGAATATAATGCTCGTATCCGTTACTGAACGTACAAGGGAAATTGGGCTTCGAAAAGCTATAGGAGCGCAGGGGAAAGATATTATGCTTCAGTTCTTAATTGAAGCTATTGTTATGACATTTTGCGGCGGTTTACTTGGAATATTGTCAGGAGTTTTAATCGCGACAGTATTGACGGTGTTTGCCGGCTGGACAGTGACAGTTACCGCAAATTCGGTACTTCTTTCAACGGTGTTTTCAATTATTATAGGAATAAGTTTCGGGTTGTTTCCGGCTAGGCAAGCTTCCAAACTAAATCCTATCGAAGCTTTAAGATTTGAGTAAGTATTCTATAAGAGGGAAAATATGAAAAACCAGGATATTGAGCGATATATAGATGAAATGATCGAATATCCAAAGCAAATTGGCCATAAACTAAGAGGTCCAATAGACGAAGATTTAATAAAGCTTAACTTGGATATGCCTCATATCGCAATATTGAATATTATCACTCATAGCAAAATAGAGCCCATGATGAGTGAAATAGGAAAGAAGCTCGACATTTCAAAGGCAATGATTACACACATAATAGATTCAATGGAAAATAAACAATTGGTTGAAAGGGCTGAAGATCCAAAAGATAGAAGGATTATCAGGATTCGCACCACAAAGACAGGAAAGGACGTTATCAATAAAATAGAATTACATCATAGAAACAAACTAAGGTCATTTTTAACTTCCATGAGCCCTTCAGATAGAGATGTTTTTGTTAATGCCATTAGAGTTACTCATAAGATATTTGATAAGTATAAAAATGAAAGTGCTGATAACAAGTAAGCGAAGGAGCTGAAATGCAAGATACTGATATTGCTTTAAAGAAATTCAGGTATTTTATACTGGAATTTATACCTAAATTCTACAAGCAATTAATGCCAAAAAAAAACATGTCCGGTGATACCATTACGGTTTCTCAAATTAAGATATTAATGCTGTTTGATAGGTGTTTAATATATAGGATGACGGAAATTTCCACATTATTGTCTATTTCTCCTGCTTCGGTTACTCGTAGTGTAAATAAATTATTAAAAGAAGGCTATTTTCAAAGACGATCTGATAACGGAGACAGAAGAGTAGTTGTAGTGGAATTAACAGAAAAAGGAAAGACATTATTGTCCTGGATTACGAAGTGTTACGAAAATAAAGTTGCTGAATTGTTGAGTGGTCGAAGTGAGAAAGAAAAAGAAAACTTTTGTACCTTAATTAATGGAACAGTTGTGTTATCCGAATATGTTGAGCATATGATGGAAAACAAAATATTGATACATGATAAAACGAGCTAAATTGCCGAAAAATAATTTAAATTACAAAGGAAGGTGCTATGAAAATAATAATGAATAATTGGATTGTTGTTTTTGGTTTTGCGATATGTATATTATTGCCTGGAGTATGTTTTGGTGAAAATCCTCTCTCTTTTGAAGATTACTTATCTCAGGTAAAAGTAAAGAACCATGATATAAAATCAGCGAGTCTTTCAGTAGATTCTATGGGAAAAAAAGTGTTGCAAACGGAAATGATTTATTCTCCAAGGCTCATTGGGGATTATTCTTTTATAGATGACAGAAGCGGTTCAAGTTTAGGGTCGACACTTCAACTAAATGAGATGGTTACAAATGCGTGGGACCTTAGCGTAAGCAAAAAGTGGGGTTCCGGTACAACAACAAGTGTTGGTTATTCAAATTCTATTAATGCTTTAGATCTTCAGTCACCTTATGAAGTAATTCCGGGTGTTAGTTTGTCCAAATTTACGGCTTATGACATTCAATTTTATGCGAAAGTAGAACAATCGTTAATTAAGGATTTTATGTCAAAATATACAGAAGCGGGAATTAATAAAAATAAAGCAAGCGTTAAATCCGCCCAATATATTCAAATTTACAGTGCACAACAGATACTTTTAAAAGCACGTTCCATATACTTGGCGTTGTCTCTTTCCAGAGAAATTGTAAATTTCAGGAAAGCAGAATTACAGCGTGCCGAAGAAATATTGAAATGGAGTGAAAACAGGGTTAATAATGATCTTGCAGATAAAGCGGATTTGTTGCAGGCAAAAGCATTTTTTAGGCAACGGCAATTGAACCTTCAATTAGCCGTAGAAGATGAAAAAAAGACATGTTTGAATTTTAATAATATGCGAGGGAAATCATCAAATTCTGTGGAGGAAAATATAAGCGCCCTGAATGATATTGTTTCAAAGTATTCAAATGAGGATCTCACGCCTAAGGGACAACGGGCAGATGTACTTTCTGCTAAAAATACCAAAGCAAGCAGTGAGTATGCAAAGCTAGAAACAGAATATAGTTTATTGCCTGATTTAAATGTTTACGGAAAAGCGTCGTTGCATGGGCTTGATCTTTCAAATTCTGGTGCTTTTAACCAGGCAATCGGAGTGTATAAACCTACATACTCAGTTGGTATTAATCTGATTGTGCCTTTAGACTTTTCTACGCCGGAAGCTGTAAATAAAGGTTATGAACTGGATTATCAAGCATCAATAGAATCATTGAATAAAGCAGAGATATCATCAAAAAACGATTGGATAAATCTGACAGAAACCTGGAGGAATGTTAAAGCCCGGATAGCCTCTTCTTTAGATATAAAGAATATACAGACAGAAAGACTTGAATATGAGCGGCAAAGATTCCAAAAGGGAAGAATAACAATGTCTCAAATGGTAAATACTGAAAATGATCTTGATGACGCAACACTGAATTATTACCGGTATATTGTCGAGCAAATTAGCATATATTTTGAGGCTGAGTTATATAATACCCAGCCCATAGAATAAAAGGAGGTTTTTATGAATTTAGCAAGTTTATCAATTAAAAGGCCGTCATTAATTATGTCTGCAGTGATATTAATGCTTGTTATTGGATATATTTGTATGAATCGGATGAATGTTGAAATGTTCCCGGATATGACGTTTCCTATGGTTAGTGTCACAACAATATATGCCGGAGCCGGTCCGAGTGAATTAGAATCTCAGGTTTCAAAGGTATTGGAAGAACAAATCAGCTCTATATCAGGATTGAAGAATGTCACCTCGACAAATCAGGACGGGGTCTCTGTAGTTCTGGCTGAGTTCCTTTATGAAACAGACGCAAAATATGATGAGCAGCAGGTAAGGGATAAAATTTCACAGAGCAGAAACAAGCTCCCGGATGGAGTAGAAGAACCTGTCGTAAAGAGAATTGATCCTGCCGATCAAGCAATTGTGTCATTCAGCATGTCTGCGGATCTCCCGCCTGCCAAATTATATGATTTAGCGGATACAACCGTAAAAAACGGGTTTGAACAGGTACAAAATGTCGGAAAGGTTGAAATAATAGGCGGAACCAAAAGGGAAATTCATGTAGTACTTGATAAAAGAAAACTTAAAGAATATGAAACAAGCATTTCTGCTGTTTCCTCGAAAATAGGCGGAAATAGTCAGAATATTCCTGTGGGTAAGGTGTCTCAGGGATCTCGAGAACTGACATTCCGGAATATCGGTGAATTTCAATCAGTTAAGAAGATAGAAGATGTTGTTGTAAATTTTGTTGGCAGCGATGTTCCTGTAACGGTAAAAAATCTTGGGGAAGTCAAAGACACTATAGAAGACGTTAAGACTATTGGTTATCTTAACGGCAAATCATCAATACTTATAAATGTTTATAAACAGTCAGGTACAAATACAGTCAATGTAGCAGATAATGTTCTTAAGAAAACGAATAAGCTTAACGATATTTTAAAAAATATGCAGGGAGCTCCTAAATTAAATATAATTAAGGATAATTCGAGATCAATAAAGCTTAATTTATTGGATATGCAAGAAACCATTTATATCGGTATTTTTCTTGCTATTATAGTGGTCTATTTATTCCTTGGAAATTTCCGTTCCACCTTTATTACGATCCTTGCTATTCCAAATAGTTTGATCGGCGCGTTTATTTTCATGTATTTATTTGGTTTTACAATTAATATAATATCTTTGATGGCATTGTCGCTTGCCGTGGGATTACTGCTGGATGACGCTATTGTCGTAAGGGAAAATATATTCCGGCATATGGAGAAGGGTGAATCTGCTGAAAAAGCAGCACTAACCGGGACAAATGAGGTTATGCTTGCGGTTGTAGCAACAACTTTGACAATTATTGCTGTTTTTCTTCCGGTAGGTTTTTTGCAGGGTATGATGGGACAAATTTTCAAACAATTTGGTCTCACAATGGTTTTTATCATGTGTATTTCATTGTTTGATGCTCTTACAATAGCACCTCTGCTTTCTGCATATCTTATGGGCAAGGTAGATTCTGATGGTAAAAAGAAGAGATCGTTCTGGTCGGCTATCATACATGCGCCTGCGGAATGGTTTAATAAAGTTCAGGAATATATGGAAAACATCTATGAAAAACTGATTAGAGTTACTCTCAAACATAAATTTTTAACAGTAATATCGGTAATTTTGATATTTATTCTCAGCCTGAGCACGGTATTTAAAATACCAATGACATTCATGTCTTCTCAGGAAAATGGCGAATTTAGCGTGGATCTACAGGCAAAGCCGGGAACATCATTATCTCAGATGAATACATATACTTTAGAAATAGACGATCTTTTAAGGAAGGAAAAGGATATAGAATTAGTGTCAACAACAGTAGGTAATTCAAATGGAGAAAGCAATGTGGGTTCTTTGTTCGTGAAAATGGTCCCATTTAATAAAAGGAAAGTAACAACATCCGGCATGAAAGAACATATAAGAAAGCTTATGATCCCGTATAAAGATACTATTAATCCCAGCGTCAATGATCAGGGCATGGGTGGTTCTAAATCTTTTGATATGGTTTTGACAGGTAATAATCTTGATGAACTATCGAAGATCACTGATTCGCTCATGGAAAAATTCAAAAATATTCCGGGATTGGTTGATATTGATTGCAACTATAAACCTGGAAAACCTGAGCTACAGATTAAAATGGATCCGGAAAATACCGCGAAATTTGGTGTTCAATCTGTCTCTGCGGGCATGGAACTTCGTGGTGCTGTTGAAGGAATGCTTCCGGCTAAATATCGCGAAAACGGGATGGAATACGACATACGGGTGCTGCTGCAAGAAGATCAAAGAGATCTGAGTAAAGAATTTAATTCTATGTATGTGCCGAATGTAAATATGCAATTAGTAAAACTTAAGAATATTGCAAGTAGTGAATTAACTTCAGGACCGCAAAAAATATACAAAAGAAATCGCTCGAGATATATAGAGATCACGGCAAATCTTGATAAGACAGGAGCCATTGGCAATATTACTTCTGCGGCCAAACAGATCATGGTAAATGAGAAATTGCCTGAAGGAATAGGTTATGAATTTATAGGTTCATCGGAGAACTTCTCAGATTTGGCAAAAAATATGGCGATAGCGGCCATTCTCGCTGTTATTTTTGTGTACCTTATTCTGGTAAGTCTGTATGAATCCTTGATTATTCCATTTACTATTATGACAGCTTTACCTCTTGCGATCATTGGAGGATTATTGGCGCTTTTTCTGACAAATCAGGCGCTTGATACGTTCAGTATGATAGGTTTCATTATGCTTATTGGACTTTCGGCAAAGAATTCAATATTACTGGTTGATTTTACGATAAAACTCATGAGAAGAGGATTATCAAGAGAAGAATCATTAGTACAAGCCGGCAAGACCAGGTTCAGACCTATTCTGATGACTACTGTCGCGTTAATTGCAGGCATGTTGCCGCTTGCATTAGGACTTAGTGAAATGGGGAGTTTCCGTAAGAGTATGGGTATTGCCGTTATCGGCGGGTTGATCAGTTCAACTTTCCTTACACTTGTTGTAGTTCCGGCAATATTTGGGTATCTTGATACATTCCGTCTATGGACAAGAAAATTGTTTGGAAGACCTGCGGAAAGAAAAATTGATTTGGTTAAAGAGTAAAAGGAGGATATATGGCTATCAAAAATGTGAAGATATCGACAAGTACAGCTACAACACCGGTAAATATTTCTCCGGCTGTTAAGAGCGGTGTCAGCAAAGAGAAACTGCTGAAGGACATAGAGAAAAAAGCATATGAGTTGTATCTCAAAAGGAACGGTACACATGGCAAAGATCTGAATGATTGGCTGGAAGCAGAGAAAATAATTAAGAAGCAGTATAAAATACAAAATTAGAAATAAAAGAATTGAACAGTCTAGTGGGGAGGATCAGCGCCTACTTATTGACAATGTTTTGATCAAAAGGTAAAACAAAGTATGCCGAGGTTAGCGAGAAAAGTAGCCATAAGAATGCCGTACCATATAATCCAGCGGGGAAACTTACCAACAAAAGGTGTTTGCGGCAAAAAGGAAAAGCCATCTTTAGGTTGCGATATTTTTGAAATTGCGATAAAGAGAAAACCGGACCCAGACACCATATAGAGCATTCGACAATTGAGAATAGAAAATAGAAAAATCTTAAGCTATAAAAACATGTGTTGTCAGGCCCCTTTTACTTGAAACCCTTAAAAAACAATGCATTTCCTGCCAAAAACCTTTTGAAAAACTATGGTTTTTCTGATATAATCAACTGATTTATAAGGGTTTTTGGTAATAATAGTTTTTTTGAAAATAGAACAATGGATCAATAGAACGCAATCGAAGTATGGAATCTATTTTCTATTATCTATTGATCGATTGCTCTAAATTTTACATGAGTAAAATTTGGGCCCATAGCTTATTGAACGGCAGGGAAAGTATCCCGGGGGTCCCGGGAAAAATGGATATAGCAGTGGTTTCCTAAGCCCTTTTTAATCCTTTCGAAAACCCTTGTAAAATCAGCAAAGCCATTTTCCCATCAGAATAATCGACATATCTTGAGTTGTCTTGAAAAATCTAAAAATATGCCCAAACAGCTCCAGTTCCTTCCCAGTTTACTTCCCAGTTTTTGAAGCGAATCTTGGATTAAAAATGGCCAAATTTTCAGTGAAAAAGGAAGGGGCCGAATACATAGGGTTTGTGGCCGAAGAAATAGATTATTAAGTAGCCCTTCAAAAGCTAATATATGCTAATATTTCCTAATATGGCAAATGTATTAGCTTTCAACTTAAAATACCCCTTGACAAAGCTAATATAAGCTAATATACTCTAATATATGTTCTATATTAGCAAATAAAACGAGGGTAAAACAATGAAAAACCTATTAGATGAACGCTTATCAGATGTTTCTCCTCAAATATATAAGAAATTATTGGAAATAGAGAGAATGGCCGGGCAATTCAGTGTCGGGGCCTCCTATGCTCCTGCATTATTAGAGCGTTTAAAGAAAGCTGTACTTATCACTTCAACCGGCGCCTCTACGCGTATCGAGGGATCAACACTCACTGATCAAGAGATCGAAGTTTTTATTCAAAACATATCAATACAGAAACTCGAGAACCGCGATGAGCAGGAAGTCAAAGGATACTATGATCTAATGTTAAAAATATTTGATTCGTGGCGTGATATAGAGATTTCTGAAAGCACGATCAGACAGTTCAATAATGATTTGTTGAAATATGTCCCAACAGAAGATAGTAACAGAGGCAAATATAAAACAATGGATAATTCTGTAGCTATGGTTAAAGATGGCAAAATAGTAGCAACGATATTCAAAACTACACCGCCTTTACATACTCCTAAAAAAATGAATGATTTATTAACGTGGACTAAAGAAGCATTGGATCAATCCCGATATCCGGTACTTTTAGTAACTGCAAATTTCTTAGTAGAATATTTAGCAATACATCCGTTTAAAGACGGAAACGGCCGTAGTTCCCGGGCATTGACAAATCTAATATTATTAAAACATGATTATAGTTTTATGCCTTACGTATCGCATGAAAAATTTATTGAAGATAATAAGAAAGACTACTATTTAGCACTAAGGAGAAGTCAGAGAACATTTGGAACAAAAAAAGAAAGTATATCTGCATGGTTAGACTTATTTGTAGAAGTAGTATATAAGCAAGCAGAACAGGCGTCTAAATTGCTTTCTAGAGAAAACATTGAAAATCTATTATCTAAAAAGCAGCTCGCTGTATGGACCATATTACAAAGTGTCCCGGATGCCTCTATTGAAGAAATAGCTAATAAAACTAGTATGAACCGTTCTACTGTCGATCAAGCTATAACAAAACTAATTAAATTAAAAAAAGTTGAACGTATAGGATTTTCTGTAGCCACAAGATATAGAAAAATCGCTGAATACGTAGACTATAAAATTTAATCGAAAGAAAATAATTCAGAAAACTGAGATTTTGATCCTTACCCGAAAAAATGAACACTCTAAAGAGGCGGACCGGCTTGAATTTAGTTGGAGGAATGAAGGAAAAATGAAAATTAATATTCTTTTTGTGTTTATTTCTAGTTTTCTATTCGTCTCAACGGCTAGTGGTACCCAGGATGCGTGGCTATATCTGAAAACAAAACATTTAGAACTTGATTATTCGCATAATTATGGGTCTGGCGAGGATGGATTTGATGTAATGAAGGGGCTGGAAAGTATGTTCCATCGAATGAATATCTCTGAAGCGTTTATTTCTGATATTGAAAAAGATACCGGAGTACAGATCAAAGAAAGAATAAAGCACAAGGATTATGCAATATTTTCGAGCATTGAAAGATATTTGTACTCAAAAGATAGAAAGATAGAAGAGTATATAAATAAAGAAAACATTAAAACTGAAAACGCTTTAGAAAAGAGATATATTGAGGAGTATAGACCTTTCTGGTCTTTTGATGGGAAAAGGTTATTATATTATTCTTGGGAAAATGGAGCAGAAAAAATATTTTATTCTAATGAAAATGGAGAGAATAAGACATGTTTGAATGTTCCTGACGGCGAGAACTATATTTTAGCTCCTAATTTGGATAGGATAATATATAAATATAAAGTATATACCCCGGATTGTCATAATAAGGAAGAGTGCCGTATTGTAGATCTGAAAAAAGTCCAAAAAGATATATTTTGGGACAGAACAAATATGCCTACTGCATTCCGGCTTTGGTCTCCTGATAGCAGATACTTGATATTTGATTCAGGAGAAGAATTGTTATGCTATGTGCCGGAAAAGAATAATGTTGAAAAAATAAAGAATTATAAAGGTGTTGGATATTATTTCTGGGATCCTGATAGCAAGCAAATTTATAACTCTGGAAATGGCTTAGGCAAAATATCTCGTATAGATCTGGAAACAAAAAAAGAAAAAATAATAGGCAATGTGCCAAATAACTTAATATTCCTGAAGTGGGACCCGGGAAATAAAAAGATGTTATTTGTGAAAGAACAAAACGTGAAGGATGCAGGAGATATATATTCTTGTGACCTGAATGGAATATTCAAAGAGGAATTGATATCCACGAGGGTGGGCGAATTGAAAATGTCTGTTAATAAATACGGCACCAAGGAGCAAGATGACGGTTTTGACAGACGAATTCCTTTAAAAAAATATGTTGTTATTTACGCCGAAAAAGATAAAGATAAGCTAAAGGAACTTGGACTTCTGAATAAAGAGGTTGGAGGTTTCTGGTTATTATGTGACCTAAAAGAAGACGGCCTGCTTGATATCAATAAGCTGATAGAAAGTGAAAAAATTAAAGATATAGTAATTTCTCCTTCAGAAGATAAGATCGCCTATGAATATCACAAAGATATAATAAGAAAAATTGCCATCCGGAGTTTTAAAGGCTTCAAAATATCGCTTGAACCAAATGGTAAATAAACATTTAAATAATCGGAACATAAAATTAATGGGAGAATTGGTGAGTAAAATAAAGAAAAAGATATTTGCATTAATTATAATTATTTCACTTGGTGTTTCTGGGGGCTTTATCTATAAAGAATTCAAAAAAGAATTACGATACACTCGGGAAGATAGTAGTTGGGAAAGTTGCAAATATGATCTAAGACAATTGCAGGTAAAGTTAGAAAAATACTATTCTGACAATAAAAAATATCCTAATAACTTAAAAGAATTATTTAAAGAAATATATATAGAAGAAAAAGACATTGTAGACCCTTGGAAAAGAGAGTTTTTTTACCAAAAAAATAAAAAAAGCTATATACTAT
>Ga0156422_1049_pt2 | contig 11068 bp, 8 predicted proteins | sample RifOxyA2_FD_108065 | JGI IMG/M metagenome (GOLD analysis project Ga0156422, IMG submission 108065) | Candidatus Firestonebacteria bacterium RIFOXYA2_FULL_40_8
GGCAACAGGAATTTGTTGCATCGGGATATTTTCTATAACTATTTTGCCTTCACTTTCTTGAACCGGCCCAGAGGAAAGAGTACCTAAAAATATTGCCCTAACACCCCCCATGACAATATTTCCATTTGCATCTCTATAACCATTCTGATTAATTATTAGCACTGGAGAACCAGACGATCCGGGATAACATGCACAATCAATAACTCCAATACTCTGTCCATTAAAATCTATTGTTGGATGTGATGCTGTTATTCCTCTTCTAAAAAGCGGCAAACTATTTAGCTGGTCATATAAACCTATGGGATACCCAACCATAAATATTTCCTCAACAGCATCTAATTCGTTTAGCTTATTATCGTCCCAGATAATATCTTCCGTCAAAGCTTTAAAAAAAACATCTTTTCCTATAGTTCCTTTTACTTGATTTATCAACGAACCAAACGAACAGCAACAAAGATCAACATCCGGATTTGGATGAAAAATCCATTCGGTGCCATATCTAACTGGAAGTGTTTTTAATTCCTTTGTAGATGGTTCTTCCAAATGTAATCCAAAAACCACAGAAACTTTTCTATCTTGAACAACATGCTTGTTCGTAATGATTACTGGTATTGATTTTGAATTGATTTTAAAATTAAAGATATAGCCTGTACCAACATTTCCGTTCACATCAAGTCTTAGAGTTGAATACAATAATTGCCCAAATACTGTTTTTGTGTTGATCATGTTTTCACCCTTATCCTACCTGATATTAATTTTGGCAAAAGAGAATCGCGTATTTGCGTAAGCTCTTCAGTTTGCTTCTCATTGTTGGCGATGCAGTCATCCATACTGGAACAAGTACGGTCAAACTTTTCCATATTATTACGCATCTTATCCGCAGCCTTCCAAAGCTTTTCTTCAAATCCTAAATTAGAATTAGCTTCTTTTTCTTTAGACACCTTCGGCATTTCGTCCCCCTTCTAAATTTTCACCCAAACAGCATAACTGCGAGACACCAATAACTGTCGGGTACAGACACCGGTGAAGCTCGTTGTCAGTCCCCTGAATGCACATTATCAACGTTGCATAACTGATTATACATATAAACGAGGGCTTAATAAAGAGGAAAACCAGATTTCAGGTGATGGGACTCTGGTAGGATTTCTGGCTTGACTTGCGCTATCATCAAGAGTAAAATTGGAAAACGTTGTAATGCCGGGAAAAATGATTTCTATTTTATCAGGAGCTAATTATGTCTAAGGAAACTACTATTGTTTCGCAGCAGCTTTCTACAAAGGAAGGGGCTTTTACGGCGGAGTTTGAATGGCCGGTTACTCTGGCTATTGACAAAGGCCTTGACGGCGCTGTTACCAACAAGTCAAAAGTCGGGTATGTTGACGGGGATAAGGGGCGGTTGATTTATCAGGGGTATCCGGTTGAAACTCTGGCTGAAAATGCAAATTATGAAGAAGTAGCGTATCTCCTGATTTTTGGCAAACTACCGAATGAAGCTGAATATGCGGAGTTCGACAGTAAATTAAAAGCCCAGCGCAAAATGCCTATTGAAGTTGTAAAGATAATGGATATCATCTATGACCACAAGCACTCGCACCCTATGTCTTTACTTCGAACTGCCGTTTCGGTTTTAGGGGTTCTGCAAAAAAACGTTATGGATACTTCCAGAGAAAACGAGCTCCGGATGGGTATGCATCTTATTGCAAGTATGCCCACGGTAATTGCGGCACTGCACAGATTGCGTCTCGGATTAAAACCCGTAGAACCGGATATTACCTTAAGCCACGTAGAGAACTTTCTATATATGCTGCACGGGAAAAAACCGGCCGCTTTAGATGTAAAGCTTCTTGAAATTTCCATGATTCTCCATGCAGACCACGGAATGAACGCATCAACACTGACGGCTATGGCGACCAGCGCTTCCCTCTCCGACCTGTATTCCTCCATAGTCGGCGCTATCGGATCGCTCAAAGGCCCTCTCCATGGCGGAGCAAATGAAGTAGTCTTGCAGGAGTTTCTAAAAATCAAGAGTATTGCCCATGTTACCGAATACGTCGCCGGAAAAGTAGCCAAGAAAGAAAAAATCATGGGGTTCGGGCACAGGATCTACAAAACTTACGACCCGCGTGCAGCTGTAATGAAAAAATATGCTTCGAAACTTAAAGAAGAAGTAGAGATGTTCAAGATTGCAGAAGTCCTGGATAAAGAAGTAGTTGCCAAGTACGGTTCAAAAGGCATCTATCCAAATGTGGATTTTTATTCAGGCATAATTTACAAACATCTGGGTTTTGAAACAAATTTCTTCACAACAATTTTTGCGGCCGCCAGGATATCCGGCTGGCTCGCCCGTATTCTTGAATACCGTGCAGAAAACAGGATTTTCCGTCCGCGGGATGTGTATATCGGGGAGTTTAATAAAGAGTTTGTGGAAAGAAAAAAAAGGGTCTAAACGTAAACATTACTCGACAACATTAAAATCCGAGACAACGCCTTTCACGGAAACGCATCTTTTCTTTTCCCCTGTCAGTTTTCTCAAGACAGAAAACTCCGCGCTCCCTTTTGCCTCAAGCAGGCTGACAACATCTTCATATTCCAGCACTTCAATAGCTTCGCCGGCCCCGTCTACAAAAGACAGCTTGATCTTTAATTTCCCCAGACGCTTTTCGGAGTCGTTAATAATCCTTCCCGTCACAATCTCCTCTTTTCCTGATGCAGAAGCACGGCATTTAACATCTATAATCTTCAACTTATTATAAACCTCCACATCCTCAATTACCGTACGCCCCCTCACATATTTATTCTTAAGGTTATCCAAAATATCCCCGGTTGCTGCAATAAATTCACGCTTTACCCGGGAAAGGATAAAAGACGTAGAAAGCCCGGCAAAGACAGCCCAGGCAATAACAAAAATAATTATGATGGTTGTGGGTCTTTTAAAAATACTTATTATTTTCTTTTTACTTTTTCTTTTCATTTCCTACCCCTTGTTTTTAGCCTGTAAAAACTTTCCCAGCAGCAGCAAAGTAATAATATAAACAATAGTTACCATAATGAAAGGTAATTTTGGATTAAGTATATACATTCTGCCGGCTATAGCGCCCGCAGGAACCGAAGCAGAAAGTGTAATAACATTTATGATAGAAAAAGAAATTGTTTTACTGTCTTTCTTCAGAGAATTTACCAGTATCCCCATTATCAGCGGGAAATACATGGCAAACCAGAACCCGTGCAAAGCATAGGAAACAGTTACCACCCAGAAATTGCCTTTTTGCGCTAAAAGCAATATGACCCAGGCCAAAATCCCCGCGATCATGGAAAGCTGAAGATATTTTCTCGTTTCCCGGAGCTTAATTTTTGGCACAACAAACAATGAGAGTATTATGTTAAAAGCCGCGTAGATAGCAGGAAAATAAGAGATCAGGGAACTGTCCAGAGCCACTGTTGACTTATCCGTCAGGTAGATGGCTGAGAAGGTGTTTATGACTGTCAGGTTAAAAACCATTAAGGTATCAATCAATATTATTTTCAGGAGATACGAGTTGCTGATAAAACTCATAAACACAGATTTATATTTTATGAAAGAAGCATAAACACCGTCTTTTGTACGCTTGCTTTCCACATCCTCTATAAGGAAGGTTCTTATCGCAACTGCCAGGCTCATTAAAATAGCGCCTATAATAAATACGATCCGTCCGCCGTCAATAATCCCGAGTTTATTTATAAAAATACCGGCAATAGGAGAGAAGAAACTTGCCGCCGTGAAAAGAATATTGAGTACTGAAAAGCCGGAATGCGTGCTTTTTTTCTTAACTCCCTTGAGATACAGGAAAACAAAAGACGGATCCCCGAGCATGAACATACTATTAATAATTATTGCGCCCGACGCTACAAAGATATTTCCGGTAAAAGCATAGACAAGCATGGAAAGCGGCCAGCAGATAAAACTTACTATAATATAGGTACGCTTATGTCCGAATCTTTCAACAAGGAAAACACTAAAAAAAGACACCAGTACCTGTACGGCAACTAAAACTGAAGCAAGATAGCCGATGTATTCTTTACCGGCTCCGAGTTCCACAAGATAAAGCGACCAGTAAGTACTGAACCAGACAACAGGGACGGAAAAAAACAACTGTGTGGAGATAACAACTTTCGCGTTTCCGCCCAAGACCCCTGTCATATCTTTTACTTTCGAGGTTGCCCAGGAATATGTATTTGCGATTAAGTTAAACATGAGGTATTTTATCACATCAGGTTAAAAGATACAAAGTGAAACGGAGGCCAGAAATTCGAAGGAGAAGAACGGTCACAATTAATGATATTGGGAATATTGCGGTTTCAGCGGAATTTCGGGTTAGATTCGACTTTATAGCAGATACCCTTATTTTGCTCTTTCCTTGGAGAGGGACCTTCCAATAGGCAGGCGTTTCTATGTAATTGACTTAAGATGAACTATTGATTTAGACCACCAAATGAAATATTTGGAAAGTTGTTTCGTTAGCAACTAGAATGTACCCTGTCTCTCTTTCCTCATTTCTTTACTTTAACAATTATCTCGTTTGATTCAGCTTTCTTTGATAATTTTAAACCCTTAATACTGTAATTTTTTGATACCTTAATAGCATATTCTGCTTTTACTGTCATATCATAAATAAGATTCACAATAATTTCTTCCGAAAATGTTTCTCCTGGTTCAATAGGTATCAGCCGATCAGAAGATCCTCCCGGAAACGCTACAGACATTCTCTCTGAAAGTGTTTTTGTTTCAGAAATACAGCTTCCATAAAATTCCTTCATTTTATCTATTGACTCAAATACTTGACTATCAACTTTCAAATCAAAAGTTTTTCCGCCAGATTCCACATATATAATTTCATCTGTATAATTTATCAATTTAATCTTAGCTCGTATTCTTTCGAGTACTTCAAATTCTTTTTTCTCAACCTCTATTACTAGTTTAACATTTTTTATGTTTTTATTAGCAACGTTTGAAATGTTGCTTGTTTCATTTTTGTCCGCTGAAAATATATTTACTTGTAATAAAAATAATATTATCAATACAAATGTTAGATTTTTCATTTTTCCTCCGAAGTAATGGTATATACCTCAGCATTTGAGTTCCAATTCGGATAAAGATTAGTAGCAGAAAAAGCATTTGTGTTTATTTTACCAGAACCCGACCAACTACCTGCAGTTTTCTTAGCAGTTCCAGAAATATCCCAATCCATTTTATACAGCGGAACATAAATAGCACTATCCACTTGAGGTTTAAACATAAACCACATTGTAAAACTTTCGGTTCTATCGCAGACCGAGCCATCAGGCAACGCAGATGACAAGCTTACAGATGGACTATCGTTTGTATCTTGTTTAGTATCGTATGGATAAGTTTTATCAATTCCTAGGCTTGTTGCCTTATGGTAAAGATATTTATTTTCTAAAATTGGAATTTTGTTAATAATCACGTCTGATTTCACTACTTGCACCCATTGAGTTAATCCAGTACTGCCTTTTAATTTCCCAGAAATGCTTATGCCGGGAACGCCATTAACATCTCCCCAATGTATGTAAGTTCCGTCTTTGTAGCTTCCCGTTGTTACTATTCCAGTTCCCAATAATTGAACATCTGAATCTGGTTTAATAGTATTAAATGTTGCCTTCCCTTTTAATTCATTCCCGTCAACTGTAATAGCATATTCCACATCTCGTCCATTTTCTCCGTCAACCCAATAATAATCAATTGCTGAATTGGTTAGAACCGTAAGCGAAGTTACAGTTCCGCTCGTGCTATTTCCAACAAAATTTGCGATTCTTGTACCAGGAATTGTCCACTGCTTTTTTGTAATAGTAATATTTTTTGGAGAAACATCGGCAGTAAGACTAATTTTTTTGCCAACAATTTCATCGTGCGTTGTATCTGTAATAACATTATCTCCTTGTTTTATTTCTATTTTCACAATATTAAACTTCGAACTTACTGTTTCCCCAACAAAATAATCGGGGTCAGATGTATCGACCCAGTTTCCATATATTGTGACTGATCTTGTTGCGGCATCCTCAAATTGAACAGACGCTGAAGGGGTTACCGTCAGACCTATAGGTTTTCCTCCACCAGAAGCAATAATATTTCCTTCAACTGTACCTGATTCCAGGTGCTTTAATTCTTTCATCGTCCAACCGTTTATCGTCTGGTTTGTTAGCGGTGTCACAGTGCAGCTTATTTGTACGCTTTTATTAATCAACTGAAGCTTTGGCGATATACTCCAGTTGCTTACGGCCGGGCAACTAATTGCAAAATCCGTGCCAAAAACTAGAAAACAAATTACCGCTACTAAAATATTCCTTTTCATCTCAGCCTCCTATGGCTTAATTTATTTTAATCCATTTTTTTTGTTAAATCTACTTATTTATCACTACTCCCCCACTTCCATTAAACTTTATGTCGGGAACATATGGTATCACGCGTTTATAGTATCTTCCTGCTTTTCCAATCACCGTAATAATATAATCCGTCGGCTTTTGCTTAAAGCTCTTTTCATCTACTATTTTTTCATATGTGCATTTTTCGTTACTATCGCAATAAGGATATATCACATAGCTTATTGCGCCTACACCTGTCAATATCGCGCTGTTACCGGAGACTTTATTTGTTGCCGCGTAAGACGCTATTTGGACCCTTCCTGAAAATCTATTTTCTTCAATATCTTCTTCCGGTGTTCTTATTGTCTCTGCCCTTATATGATCATTTGTCTGAACTATCTCAAGGCCGTTTAAATAGATTTCTGCTTTTTCCTCCAGAGTTCCTTTTGATTTTACAATCCAATATTCTTTATTTTCGAAACGGATTTCTCTCTTTTCCATATTTTTTTCGTCTACTAATAGCAGTTCATCTCCAGTAGCATTACTAGACCATTTACTCACTGTATATCTATATTTTTCGGGAAATATAGTCGCCAATACTCTATTAAAACCTGAGACAGTGACATAGAAATCCTTTGCGTTTATTACCATTACTCTTTGCCTTGTTTCATCCTTTAAGCCATACTTTGCTCGATCTCTAATATCCCAGCTATTTCTCATTACGTAAATTCCAGACTCAGGATATGCAACGCTTGTTTTTTCCGGCTCAAAACTGTTTTCCATATCAAGGCCGCCGAAAGAAACATACCTGAAATCAGCCCTTTTATAAATCTTGCCGCCCCAATACAGCCACTCTCTTACATTTTGTTTAGTTTTATCAACAACCTCCGACACTGTCCCGTCAGGATTGCTGCAATACATTAATAACTCTAAAACTTTTTCTGTCATTTTAAATACTTCTTCCGGAATTTTAACATCATTTATTAAGCACAGCCTTTCAATTTCTGTCAGTATTTTTATATCCTCGATAGGGTCCCTGTATTTATCGAAGCCTTCTGCATTAAAGTTTTCTTTAAGATATTTTTTAAACTTTTCCCAGCCCGCATCCAGACATTCTTTTGCGCTTGATCTTTCCGGGAATAATATCCCGTACCGTATAAGCATTTCGCCGTCTCTTAAAATATTCACACCCTTTGGTGCCTCTTTTTCATTTAAAACGTCATTTGCGTATTTTTCAATGTTTTTTGCAAGCTCTTCTTTTGATTTATCCTCATACACATAATAGATCCTTGTCAATGCAATAACTATTTCAACAAGTCTGTTTCTATTATAATCTCCCGCTTCCATTCCGATTGCAGTTTCTCTTATTGCTTTTTCAAGCTCTTTTTTAACTTTGCTTTCTCCACCTCGATATGCAAGACACCATTGCTCCCAGCTTGATACATATTTCCCCGCTTTGATTGCGTCCTTAAGAGTAAACGTATCAACGGTGCTTGTCTGGTTTTGCCTCTCAACAACAGGTAAATCCCTGAGTCTTGTTTTTGCCACATTTTCATTATAATTTTCATCTGAAATATAATACGGGAGCTTTGTTTTTGTGGCAACTACTTTTATTTCACCTTCTTTTTCTTTACCTTCCGCTTCTATTAAAAATCCCAATTTTGCATTGTTTTCCCCGCTGCGAGGTTTTTTATAGTCAAGCAGATGAAACACCTGATAAGATATCTTTTTGCCGTTTAGCAAGACTTCAGATATCTCATAACCTTTCCTGACCGCCTCTTTTTTATCTTTATAATACAACTCTGTCACATCTACGAATCCCGCACAGGGTATCCCTTTTGGTACTTTTGGCTCTTTGTATTTCATATTGAATTCTGTTGTTTCTTCCTTGAGATCTTCTTGATGTCGAATAGTATTATTTTTAGCTATATCCAAAATATTAAAAGTTTGCGCCAATCCATACCTTTCTTTTTCAGCATGATTTTCAAAAGGAGCCGTAAATTGATACATGGCATTTCTCGTTTGATTTTCTTTTTTCATTGCGGCTTCCATATCTGATTGTATGTAGGCTCTGTGAACCGTAAATCCCTGTGGTTTTCCAAAATAATAGTGTTCAGGCTCGACCTGCTCCGGGTAAAATTCATATGGGGTTGCTTTCCAATTTTTATTTACTTTATCCCATTCTTCCGTCTCTATTACCCAGTCATCGCAATCCCTGTAATTCCTGCGGTCACCTTTAAATTCGTAATATTTCTTTACTGCTTTATTAAATTCTTCGTCTGAAATCATTCCGGTCAGCCAGCCCTGATAACCGGCGTCAAGAAGCAAGGCATACCCGGAATTATTTACAGAGAGATATGTATTGTCTTCTTCATTTTTTACCCCTAACTCTCCAAATTTATTATCCCAGATATCTTTCCATATTCCCCTGTACTGATCCTTCATATTAAGCTGAGCGTACAGGTCTAAAAGAGGAATTGTTGAAGATCCTCTTACGTCTCCATTTAGCATAAAATGAGCTTTGTTTACCCGGTCTTTGTATAAACCCGGCAATTTCTTAAAAACCCAGTCTGACAATTCTTTTTCTTTTCCTTTGTTCCTGAAATATTTAGAAAGTTCGATCATCCTGCTGTCAAGGTAATCTATTCTGAAATCCTCATTATGCAACGGTCTGTCTTTTACATAGGTTTGCAGCAGGAGAATTAATCTCTCGTCATACTTATCTGTATTTTGTCCGAGTTCTTGAAGCGATGTTATACTGTATACAAGGTCAACACCTAGGCACCACCACTGCAGTTCTTTTTTTTGGGGTTTAGGGTTCAAAGGTGTCACATCTTCTGTTCTGTAAAAAAAAGTACCCAATTTCCGGTATAACATGTAATCCCTATTCCAAAAATCTGCCATTCCGTATAAAACCTCTATCAGTTTTTCTTTGTAACCCGGATCAAGATAATCAGTCATTTTACATAATTCATACATCCCTATTCCCCAGGCATCAGGCATTCCGGCATTTTCTATTTGGAACTCCCCTTTTGACTGATCATATGGTCTTGGTTCCGGGAAATTATTCCCTTCGCTGTACCCGTAAAACTTTCCATCAACGGACAGATAATGTCCTGTTGGCAGCCAATTATTTCCATCTTTATCCTTTGTGCTTTTATAGACTTTAAACATTTTATCTATTAGCTGCTGGGATAATTCTTTGTATTCCACAATACCTGTTTTGGCGTAATACCTAGTAAACCCATCTATTTTCGAGGGCATCTGGGACATCATGACGAAGGTACATAATTCCCGTGATCCATTTACCTCGGTGTTCTCCCCGTTCAAAAAAGGGGTATCATAGGTACCTTTAAGGTATGTATCTAGGCTTTTTACAACTGAAACCATGCCATGCAGAAATTGCTGATTTTCTTTTACTTGAATTAAGGGAGAAGCAGGGGTAATATTTTCTTGCTCTGCAAAGAAAGCAGAAATAAGGATTAATGATAAAACAAGTACCTTTATTTTTGGTTTTTCTATTGAAAATACATAAATCATTCAAATTCCCCTTGAGATTTTTGTAACCTATATTATAATTACTTAAATCCCTGCAATAGTTTAGCTAATAATTTATTCTATTATATGTACGCAGGTTTGTCAATGGTGTTTTTATCATGTTCCGCTTGAATCTTTGGGGGAAATCGGATAACATCTTATTAGATGCTTAGATGCTCGGAGGCTTAGATGCTTGGCAAGAGCAAAAAAAGCAAATAAGAACAGAGGAAGATTGATGCAACTAATTATTGATGATCTGTTAATACCTGTTGAGAAGGACAGGATTGCGGAGTACATAACTGCGGCGACGGAGAGGCTTGCTCTGGGTGAAGAGCAGGTGGAAATTGTTAAGATACTCTTTAAAGAGCTGGTTGCTAAGAACCCGGAACAGTTTTATTATAAGCTTTCAATTGTTGTAAAGGTTTTGCCTTCTTTTGCTAACAAAGATAATCTGCCACTTTATACCGAAAAAGTATTGCCCAAAATAACTCCAAGGCCTTCGAAAGAACGGCCGATTGTTATCGGGTTCGGGCCGGCGGGCATGTTTGCGGCGCTTGAAGCTATAGAATATGGGCAAAAACCTCTTATTTTTGAAAGAGGTAAAAGAATAGAAGAACGGCATGCTGACATAAATACCTTTGTATCTAAAAGGGTTTTAAATCCAGAATCAAATATCCAGTTCGGCGAAGGCGGAGCGGGGTCGTACTCTGACGGAAAGCTGTTCGCCCGGGCTAAGAACTCGGTGTACATTGACAAGGTAATGGACACTCTTGTAAAGTTCGGCGCGCCTCCTCAAATACTATATACCGCCAGGCCCCATCTCGGAACGGATGTTTTATGCGAGATAGTTAAAAATATCAGAAACTATATAATTAAAAACGGCGGAGAGGTTTTTTTCAATTCAAAGATGACGGACCTGTTGGTCTCTGACGGAAAAGTCAAGGGCGTAGTAATAAACGGTGAAAAGGAATACCTTTCTTCGACTGTCTATCTGGCGCTAGGTCATTCGGCGCGGGATACCTTTTTTCTCCTTAACGAAAAAGGCGTGACACTGGAACAAAAACCAATTTCGGTCGGTATCCGGGTGGAACATCCGGTAGAAATAATCAACCGGATGAAGTACGGTGAAAAGTACAAGAACTTTGCGCCGCTCGGGGCCGCGGGTTATTCCTTT
>Ga0156422_1014_pt2 | contig 11061 bp, 7 predicted proteins | sample RifOxyA2_FD_108065 | JGI IMG/M metagenome (GOLD analysis project Ga0156422, IMG submission 108065) | Candidatus Firestonebacteria bacterium RIFOXYA2_FULL_40_8
GAATCTCCCAGTTTAAGGACTGCATCAATAATACACGTTGTTTCTTTACTGATAAGCTCTTTTTCTTTATCAATGATATCCGACCGGAGCATCTGCTGGTGGCTCAACATATTTAGAATCTGCCTGGTGACTTTAAGCCCCTCTATATTTGCCTGCGGGGTCGGAATACCCATTGCTTCGTGCGGGGTTTTCGTTATTACTTTTGTCGCTTTGGCAAGGGAGGCGGTAGTTGCTCCCCAGGCGATTACGCCGAATGCCTTGGCTTCATCGGCAGGAAATCCGCCCATCCACTGATGAAACACCGTCGAGGTGCTCACCTTGGAAAAACCGCTTTTGTCAAAGTACTTTTTGCTGAGTTCCCTTAATGACGAGATTGCTGCTACATCCTGATAAACGTTCCCGCACTGCCCGTAACCGAGAGTAATATCCATGGCTCCTTGTGAAGCGGTCAGGAGGCCTTCAATTAAGGCTATAGAGTTAGATATGCAGGCAGGAACAAGCGTCCCCGTCAGAGGCCCAAACGGCTCCCGATTGATTATTATTCCGTTTTCAGCATATAATCCTATAAGCCGGTCAACGTACTGCCAGTACTTTATACTTTTCTCCAGGGACATCTCTTTCGCATAAGGAATATTATAAGAGATCCCGCCGCCTTCATAGGAAGTAAAACCTCCCGCCATCGTTATCTCAGCAAGGAGTCTTGCATCCGGAGTACCGTGCCTTACTTCTATCGGCTTATCAACGGACTCAGTGACCTCTCGACAGATTTTCACTCCATGATTTACCGCCGGAAAACCATTAAGCAGAGACCTTCCAGCTTCTTTACTTTCCTCTATACCTTTCTCCGCCTGTTCGTATCTATTATGTCTGGTATAGCTGTCAATTGTGGTCGGAAGAAGGTCGGCATCGCCTTCGTTCTGCAAAAGCTTGAGTAATCTGATATGCTCTTCCGGAAGCGCCACGCCGGCACGGGGCTGGATAAGTGTCGCGTTCTTTCCGTCAGCTTCTTTGAGTTTCAGACTAAAGCTTTTACTCTTGCTGATTTTCCTCTGATAAGAGAAGTTGCTCTCCAGGTCTTTGGCGTCTTCCCCTGTCTTCCATGTAGCCAGTACCTCTTTCCTCTCTTTCATGAACTCATCCATTTTTAGTTTTATATTTTTCAGTTCCATTTATAATCTCCTGAGGTTCATTTTCATTATTTTTAACGCCGCCAGCGGTTCAACTTCCGAAAGCAATCCAACCGCCCACATAATATATTTGCTGTCCAGAAAATACTCCGGATTTTTTGGTTTTAAAAATATCTCTCCCGGTTTTCTTTTAACCCCGAAAAGCATCTCTTTCGGATTCTTGCTGTTTACCAGGGGTCCTCCGCTTCCAATTACCGTTTTAACCTCTGTCAGATCCTTTCCTTCCTGAATTAAAACCTTTCCTTCCGGTGTAAACGCCTCTTCATACTTTCCGCAGTGTCTATTTACCGCGATTTCACAACCGGCCGCCGCTAAAGCTGTTTCAATCGCAACTTCATCTTTACTCTCAGCAGCACACGAGGCATCTTTCCCTGCCTTTTCCACCCAGCTTTGAATTTTTTCCACAGATATTTTGCTCTTTCCGATAAATTCTTTAAGATCCGCCTGTTCGTAAAGATATCTAAGCGTATGTCTCATTCCGATATCGGCTTCCACAGTCCTTTTATCAAATGGCTCGGGAAAACCTTTCATTATTACCCTCTCCGACTTTGGGGTTCCTTCCGCGAAAGAGTAAACATCAGTAGTAGCACCGCCCATATCAACAACCATAAGTTCACCTAGACCTTCTTCTTTTCCCTTTATTCCTGATGCCAGTAAAGCTGATGCGTTAAAAACCGCGTTCGGCGTTGGAAGCAGTATCTTTGCCTGTTTTTCTATCCCTGAAAGACCTTTTGCCTCAGTTATCCTCTCCAAAAACACTTTTCGAATAAGCTCTCTTACCGGATTTAAGTTAAGTTTTTTAAATTCTGGCATAACATTTTCGGAAAAGTATACGTTTTTTCTTTTTTCAAATATATTTTTTAGATCATCCTTTGCCGACCTGTTTCCCGCAACGATCAAAGGCACATCCTTCAGGTTATCCTTAATCTTTTTTGCATTTTTAAGAATATATCCCGTATCTCCTCCGTCAACTCCGCCCGTTAAAAGAATAATATCCGGCTCTAACGTCTTCAATTCCAAAATATCATCACCGGTCAGCACAAAGGAGTATGACTTTATTACTTTCGCTCCGGCACCGAGTGCCGCCTGACGGCCTGCTTCCATTGTTATCTCCGGAATAAGTCCGACCACCGCCATCTTTAATCCGCCTGCTGCGCTGCTGCAAACAAGTTTTTCCTTGATGTTCCCGCAAAACTTCTCTATTTTCTTACAGACCGCATTGAACCCGAGACAAACATCCGTTTCTATAGTGGTCGGGGATACCGCATGCGCAACCACTTCAGAGCTGTCCGTGGAAAGTACACACACTTTCGTATAGGTACTCCCTATGTCAGCAAGCAAATATTTACTCATTAACCTTCACGTTCTTTAAGATCTTTTTTTAGAAGCTTTACACCTTCAAGAGGATCCGTTCCGGGCGCAAAAACCCGGTCAAATCCCATTTTTTCAAATTTTTGTTTTGTCTCCGCAAAATCCGCTTTGCCTACGACTATATTCCCGCCCACGTATAAAATTATGTCCGTAAGTCCCGCTTCAACACATTTTTCTCTGAGCCCGCGGCAGTCTATCTCTCCGTGCCCGTATAAGGAAGACACAATAATAGCTTTTGCCGCGGTTTCAATGGCGGCGGCAACAAACTCTTCCTGTGAAACCATCACACCGAGATTCACAACATTAAACCCCGCCTCTTTAAAAACATAATCCAGTATTTTATTCCCCACCGCATGGCAATCAGCGCCGATGACGCCGAGGATGATGTTGGCTTGAGTTTTCATACTGTCTTTCTCCTTATAGAGCGACATCTGTTACACGTTGCACGTTACTCACGGTCCACATTATTGTGGTATTATTTTATTGCAACTCATTAATGCAAATCTAGGACCTAGAGCCCAGTCCTCCAAAGTTAAACTTTGGAGAGATCTCGCCTCGTGGCGGACGCCTAGAGCCTATTTTTGTATTTTTTTCAATTCTGCTATTTTTGTATCTATGATACTGCAGCTGCCTTTGTCTATTTCATAGTAGAAGACGATCATGTTTCTCGGGTCATCCATCTTCAGCTGGTTTCGTGCTGTTTTCTCATACAAAGTGGTCACAATGATATTATCGTATTTAGTCATGAACTCGCTGATATTTTCTTTTGGGCCGATAGAGGCAATGTTAGAGGTTGCAATCCCGGCTGTTTCCATAGTCTTTAAGAATATTTCAAAAAACCGTTTACCGGAACAGATAAGTCCTACTTTTTGATTTTTGGCAATATGCGCTATCTGAACGAGCGCTTCAAGGTTCGGAGCCGTAGCGATGGAAAGAATATTCTTCCCCCGAACTATACTCCTGACCTCCTCCTCGTGCCTGATAGTCGTGATGATAAGATCGGCATTTTTTACCAGAGTGGAATCCTTGACCTTCGGGAGTTCATCCAGCAGAACAGTATTTACGGAAACAAACGGGAATTTTACCATGTATTTAGAGAAGAACATTACCTGCTCTTCATTGCAATCAATCACGAGGATATTTACCTTATTGCTTTTCATACTGTACTCATAAACACTCGCGTTCACAAAAGTCATAAACTGCTCGGGGGTGAACCCGAGACGGGTAGATTTCTCTATCACGCTATAAATAGCTTCAAGCAGATCTTCTTTTCTGGATGATGTGGGAACCGGCAGGTCATCTTTTACAAATGTTCCCTTTCCCTGGAGAGAAACTATCACCCCGTCCTTTTCAAGCCGCTTGAACGCCTCGCTGATAGTATTTCTACTAACGTTGAGCGATTCGGAAAGCGACCTTTCGGTAGGCAGCTGCTCCCCCGGCATTATCTCTCTGTTTAGTATCCTTTTTAGAAGATACTCCTCAACCTGAACATAAGACGGTATTCCATTCTTTTTTATGATATCTTTCATAATTCCCCCTAAAAAGATTTCACAGATTGCAAAACTATATGATTCCACTGATAAAAACTACCCTGAAAAATATTCTCCGTCCGCCTGAGGCGAGTCGAGATCTCACCGTAGGTGGACACTGATAAAAACCTCATTCCATCTACATATTGGCTCAATGGATTAGTCCACTGCTCTTTTGGTATTTTACAATAGAAATAAGGAATTGTCAAGGGTTTTCATGGTTTTAGTGGTACATTTGGCACTATATGACCCGAATGAATTAGAAGGGTTTTTGAGGGTATCGCTACCTTAGCAAGCCTATTTTGCCTATTTTTTTATAGGTTCCGTAAGTTACTACATACATATACATTCCCCTGGGGACATCTTCCCCTGCGGTGTTTTTGCCGTCCCAGGAAACACGGCCGCTGTTTCCAAAATCAGCTGCGTTCTGCTTTCTAATAAGTTCCCCGTAAGAATTAAAGATCTCTACATCTGATCCGGGAGGAACACTGGTTATCTTGAATTTTTTATCAAAAACATTATTTATATTGCACGGGTTCGGAAACCCCTTTACATTTGCCAGAGGATCTTCACCCGGAGGGATTATAACTGTGGTACCGCTGTCCGAAGTGATCTGCCAGTAAATAACTGCAGAGGTCTGGCTTGCATAGTTCCACTTACCGGTACCTATTCTGGTACTGAGCATCGGGGTTGTACTTTCTGTGGCATTCATTGTATTATTGCTATTTATATCATTTTGCAGGGACACACCCAGCCCGTAATAAGGTGTATGAGTTGCCGTAGGCCCCGGGCCAAGCACAAATTTATTATTTGTGAATTTAATAGTCGAAGTCGGCGAGGAATAGATAGCTCCCACAAAAAAATCATTACTTATAAATTCATTATCATGAAGACTCACGGCATAATTACTTCCGGCAGCGGGACCGGCGGTCATATCAACACAAAAAACTGCCGAAGCCCATGTGCTCCAGATTCCGTAAGCATTATGAACTGTAGTAGAGTAATCCGTTAACCCGACAAATTTATTATTGTAAACTTCATTCATCGCATTCGCGTCATAGCACGCTATATTTAAAGGTGTAGGCGGAACATACTGTCCTAAACTATCGGTTGTATGCTGAATGATTCGCACAAAATTATTATATATTTTATTATTTTTAGAGGTTGCCTCTTCCAGTTTTATCCCGTGCAGTTCAACATACCTGAGTATCCAGGGCCTTGACCCCTGCGGCATGTCATCCTTAGTTACATTTCCCGTCGTATCTATCCAGTTGTTATAAACCTCCATATTTGGAGCAGTCATATGAACAGCTCTTCCTGAAGTTGTTATACGGTTATGATATATTTTCGCGTTTGTTAATGCACCCATCACGGCATAACCGTTAACATAGTCCATCTGATGTTTAATATCATTCCCGTAAATCAATGCAGTAGCCGAGGCCCCTCCGTCTAAAAAAGTAATACCACGGTGACACCCTTTGGTGAGAATATTCTCAAAAATATAATATTTACCGCCGGTGATATTTTCAATTCTGAGAAGATCGTTGCCCGGCCAGTGCCTGCTCTCTATCTCTGTGACCGTACTGTAAAGCAGGTTGTGATGCACACTGACATTATCCATAGGAGTTTTAAGTTTTATAGGCAGGGTATTATCAAGATGCACATCCGTCCGTATCCCGAATATCTCCACGCCATCCGCCCCGCTTTGAGCCGCTATAGCCGCGCTGTAAGCCGCCCCGGTCCCCATTTGCAGGATCTTTCCGTTACAGATAGTGACATTACTGGCAGATATTTGTACACCGTACACCGAACTGCTTGTATTATTCCCGAATTTAATAGTATGCCCGTCCAGGTCCAGTTTCACCCCGGCTGCCGTTATATTTATCGCCGTTCCATTCCCGGTTATATCCCCGGTCAGCACGTAAGTTTTATTCGGCTGGTTACAGTTTATGGTACCCCCGCCTATATCAGCCAAAGATATCGCTCCTGAAATACTTGCGGTAGTAAAGGTCTGATCACTACTGGCAGTCGTTATCCCGTTTTCTATAGTCACCATACGGTAATGATATGTAACACCTACTGAAAGCCCCGCTATCCAGTGCATTTGAGCCCATCTGGGCGCGGTTGTGGTAGGAGTTACATTGCCGTAAGAAGTCGTCGTCCCCCATTCCACATAACTGAGTCCTTCACGGGAAAGATCATCCAAAGCGGCATAGGAATTAACGGTTTGAAAAAACAGAAGAGAAATGACTATCAGTATTTTCTTATACACATAGCCTCCGACCGTTTACTAAATGCCAAAAAAGCTTTATTTGTCCTGATTATCCAATATTTACCGCAGGTTGTCAAGAAATACATTAAAAAGAAATCGAAAGTTCTGGAATTTGCACTACTTGTAGTATTTAACCGTTGAGCACTCTTTGACAATATACTTATAGAATTCCGTATTCACGTACTCTCTGTTAAGAGCTCTCATTGACTCGTTTGTTTCCAATGCAAAACAACTTTTAGCCGTCAGTTCATTATTTGAGTTAAGTTTTACAACTTCCTGGTAATGTTTTATTGCTTTTGCCCGATAATCTGTATCCAGAAAGTATTCTCCCGAACGGAGTTCAAATTCTTTTTTTATTTCCGGAATATTGAAGGGATATTGTTCGTATCTCTCAGGATAATAGTTTCTAAATTTGTTTTTAACCCATTTTGATTGTGCAAAAGCATCTTTCACGGAAATATCTCCCAATCCTAATACAATCTTAAAACCACTGATCTCTAGCGAGTCATAAATACTACCCAGTGTATAATGTATTCCGGCTTTTAAAGCCGGATCCTTGACTTTTTTAAGCTCTAGCTGAAGTGAATGCATATATTTTGAGAACTCCAAAAGATTCATTTTCTGCCAATTTTCCTGCTTTAAAGGAAAAGGTATTTCCTTAGAAAACACTGCTGTTTTGTACGGAAATAATTTACTTCCGTTTAAAAGGCGAACCAAGGATGAAACAGAGAATAAACCTTCTTTTTCAAAATAGCTTTTTGGTATTCTGTTAAAATGATACAGCGCTTTTTCATAATTATCTTTCCGCATTTCCTTTATGCCTCTCAGATAGATAACATCATTTTTATTTATATTAATCCCGGTGAGAATATAGGTAGTAAAAGGAGTCTTGTCGAGAGTCACAAGGTTCTTAAGACCTTTAAATCCGCTGTTTGAATCCAACAAAAGCTCGAAATTATTAAGGTCTGAGTCATTTGAAATCACATCTAGCAGGTAATTACCGCATCTGGGTTCTAATGAGATATTATTCAAATAATCATCTTCCGCATCAATTGCATATAGAGACTTTGAACTTTTGTCATAATAGGGCTTTAACATGGCTTTTGACATACAAAGAGCAGCCCTTGGAATATCTTTTAGTTCAAGGAGTTTTTGCGAGCATAAAATAATAAAGGAACGTTTGAGTTTGTTATCATTGAAATCCGAAGCAAGTTTTTCGTCCCATGAGTAGATACCCTCGCCGGTGTTGTACTCCGGAGCTTTATCGTAATTGTTTTTTACATTGGAACTCCAAACAATATCCTGAAAAATACGCTTTTCAAGCTCTGGGGAAAAAGCTTTATTTTCTTTTTTGACAAACAAAAGGGTTCCGGTAAGATGTATTTGACCGGCTGTAATTTTATCGGTTGTTTTACACGCTTCTGCTTTATTATACAACACCTCGGCTCTTGTAGTATCTCCATCAATAAGAGCTAAATAGGTCCCATACATATACCAGAGAGCGGGATTTTGTATATTTTTTGTGCCTCCCGCTTTTTCACACGAATTAATGAGTTCCTTGTACTTGCTTGAAGAAAAAAGTTTTTTAAAGAACCCGCTTATCCCTTCTTCATACTTGGTAACAATATTGGAATTGTCATGCATCAGTGTATCTTGTTCTATAAAATAAACTGTCTTTACAATTGAAGACTCCAAATTGGGTAAAGCCGGATTAATATCCAGTATCGCATTCAACAGCTCCGGCGGGCAATAGTTAGTAGTTGTCACCCTGAGCTGAAAAGCTGCTGTTTTAATCCGATCGCCGGCTTTAGAATTCATTAAATTTTTGTATACAGTATCATCAAAATGCGCAACAGAACGTGTTGTCACGTAATTCAATTCAGGGCAATTAAGAGCTATCTCGCTGTAATATTTAAGGGCCTCTTCTTTCTCTCCCAAGCTTAATACCGCAAAAGCTTTATAACTAAGCGCTTTACATTTTATGAAAGAATTAATGCCTAACGGAGCCATTAACAAATCATAATCAGCTATTACTCTTTTGTAATCTCCTTTTTCGATAGAAAGACGGAGCGCCTGATAAGCATATCTTGCTTTTAGAAATCCATTTATAGTTTTGTCAGATGCTTTAGCCACGGCAAGTTTGTAATATCCTTCTGTATCAAGCACTGGTTCTTCCTTCTCTTTTTTGCTTTTCGAAAAAAACGATACCAAGCCGTCCACCCAACCTTTTCGGGGTGTCGAATTTGACAACAAGAGGTTAACCTCGCCCATGAATTTAATATAATCGTCGGTATCTTTATACCCGGAGATAACCTTAGGTGGTTTGTCATTCAAAATTGTTCCGGTCAAACGGCTGCTTTTGTTTGCATCCAGTTTTAAAACTCCGGTAAAGTAACTCTCCCATTCTTTTTTCATGGCCGCTTCATAAGTATCAAAGGTTTTATCGGGAGTATTATATGTTCGCAAGAAATATGGATGAATAAGGGATAAAGAATCAATTTCACCGGGATAAGAATACCAGGGACCGCACGCAAGAACAGGTGCGCTTAAGCCAAGTAAAACAAGCAGAACGCTAAAAGTTATTATAAAGCTCTTTGATCTTTTCAGGTTTACCATCCGAGAATCTCCTTATAGTTTCATTATCATAATGAAAAAGGCTTACTACAGTGTCAGAATCAATTATTAATTTCCCCTTGATTAGTTCTGTCAATTTCAGAGAATCAGAGAACTCACACCGATCAATTTTGATTATATCATTTTTCCAGACTGTTTTTCTCCCTATATTAAAGTTGTCTGTTGCCCGGAAACGGTCTTTTGAATACTCTTTCAGGTTTTTATTGCCCAACAACTGTTCTAAATCTTCTTCGGGATAAAGTCGGACAAACTCTTTTTTGCTATTGTATTGGACAGCCCAGGAGTACACAGGGAGGATTATATCTGTTTTCAGAAGATACGGTTTCCGGCTTTTAAGATACTCTTTAGTCCCAACTGTATCTATAATCGAATTACTCTCATTATACTTTACCGGGGAGTGCAAATTATAAAGCATAAGTCCCGTTCTTTCTACCGGCGGCACCCCGGTTTTTTCATAGTACTTCAATTGATGCAGGCGGAGAGTAACCGATAGTACTATTTTTGGATCATATTTTCCAAGCTGCACTTTTAAATACTTGAGAAATGAAAAATAGCGTTCCTTTGTCCCCCCTGTCCAATCACAGTCTATCTGAACCTCGGGGTAATTCTTGACCCGGAATTCATTCTCGTAAGCTTTCAACTCAACGATAATTTTCTTTGAAAAATCATCCAGTTCTTCCGGCTTCATGGCTTTTAAAGCTTCCTGGGTTATAAATATCACAGGGACTATTTCGCCAAAACTGGCAGAGTTTTTTGAAACCAGCAATTTATTATCCGGAATCACTCTCTTACTTTCCGCATCAAGCACAATATCAAATATTCTTACATATAACCTGTTTATTTTAAGAGAACCCAGGTAATCAATATCCTGCCCGGAGAGTTTAAGAGTCGTTTTCCAATAATAAAAAGCTCTTTTAACCGGGACACTAGGGATTTTTTGTTGACGATACGAGCAACTAAATAAGAAGAGCACTAAAATGACAAGCAAAATACATTTTTTAAAATCCATTGATTAAAAACCCCACCCCTTTATTTTATACTTATCTTTCAAGATTTTAGACTTTACAAACCTTAAAAACTTTATTAACCTTATAAACCTTGTCTACCTAAAGGTAGACAGTATAATCAATTTCCGGGAAGATATTATCTTTGTACTCTATCCAGTTGAGCCACGGCAGATCGATTGAATTGCTGTTAATGTCTTCGTAAAGCTTGGTGAATCTGGAAAGATAATCTTTGGTGGCATTAACGGCGTAGCCCACATTGGTCTTGGTCTTCATAATGAAAGCCCAGTCGGAGGCCTGCGCGAGTAAGAGTTCTCTAGCCATCTGGTTTAAGGCGCGTTTTAAGGTGCCTTCCGCATCGGGTAATTTTGCCGCCATTTCACACATTCTATCCGCGGCTTTATGCAGGTGCCTGTAAATCCAGTCATTACCGCCTTCCAGCCATACTTCGTGACTCCCTTTATATCCCCAGCTGGACTCACAAGGAGAACAAACCTGATTTTTCGGATACTCTTTAAGGTACTCGCTCGGAGTTATCATCTTAAAGGTATCCTGGTCATGATGAACTTTTCTAAGAAAGAAGTTGAGGAATTGCGGACCTTCATACCACCAGTGGCCGTAAAGCTCGGCATCATAAGGCGCCACTATTATCGGTTTTCTATCCATCTTAGAAGCAAGGTGTTCCACCTGCTTTTCCCGGTTAAATACAAAATTCCCGGCATGTTCTGCCGCTTTATGGTCGGCAATCCAGGGGTCGTAAGCTTCTTTGTAATCAGAAGTGCCGGTAATTCTGTAGTATTTCATACCCGTAAAAGTGCGGAGACCGCCTTCATTTATATAAGGTTTGATATAGTCAAAATCCAGATCAAAACCGACATCTCTGTAAAACTCTCTGTAATAGAAATCCCCGGGATAGCCCTCTTTTGCACTCCATACCTGTTTGGAAGATTCTACATCTCTTGCAAATGCCGCCGTACCGTTTCTGGTAAAGACCGGCGCAAAGATACCGTATTTAGGTTTAGGCTTGGCATAGTTTAAACCGTGGGAGTCGACAAAGAAAAAGT
>Ga0156422_1018_pt1 | contig 11035 bp, 13 predicted proteins | sample RifOxyA2_FD_108065 | JGI IMG/M metagenome (GOLD analysis project Ga0156422, IMG submission 108065) | Candidatus Firestonebacteria bacterium RIFOXYA2_FULL_40_8
ACTTGTAGGTGTCCCTACTTCTTTATCATCCAGAGCCGGCATAATAGCATACGGATTTCCAGTCGTGTCAAGATTCATTATTGTATAAGCGCCCGCTGTATCAGACAAAGCATTTCCCCTCTCATTCCCCGAAAAGTCCTTGGCGATAATAGGAATATACGGCAACGGATCAGTTCCGTTGGTTGTGACAGATCCTGTGACTGCGCCTCCGCTGGAAAGATTAAAATCTATACCGGAAACAGCACTGCCGGCAACAATAGTTAGAGGTGTCGCCGAACTTTCCGAGGTATAATTAATATTAGCATTTAAATAGTTTGCCGTTACATATGCAAGCCCGGCAGGAACGATCAGGATATAATTCCCGTTTGAATCAGTACTCGAAGTTGTAGTTGAGTACATAGTAATTCCGGAAAGAGGTGTAGTAGACCCTGTTGTAACCCTTCCGGTAATGTATCCGTCTGTTGCAGCCGTCGTCAATATAACGGTAGCAGTTGTAGTTGCCGAGGTAAGAATAGTGACTGATGTTAACTCTCCATAGTAGCCAGAACTGGCAGCAACCAACTTCCAGGTCCCAACCGCAACATTAGTCAAAGTATAGGTACCGGTACTTGTAGAAGTAGCAGGACTTGAAACATCATCATTGGAAAATACGTAGGCACCTGTAACTATTGCACCGCTTGTCGGCGTTTCTGCCGCAGATAAACTGTTTTGAGCACTTAACGTATTATGGTTTGAAAAATCCGTAGAATTATCATCAGAATCATAAGCATTTCCGTCTGCGCTTGGAGCAAAAACTCCCGGATATGGTTTTCTCTCTATCACACGGCCGGGATCGAGTCCCGTGCTGCTTAGATCAACTCCCGTGTTTTCTACTGCATTTGACGGAGCCGGCATGCCGGAACCCGGTTTGCCCCAGCCGACTTTATCTATTATTCCACCCGAACCGTCCGCAATAATAACTCCGCATTTTTCATCCGTTAAAATGCTCCCGACAGTCCAGTTAGCATCGGTGCTTACGGAGTTAACGGTCGGAGTTCTGCCTATAAGAAAAAAACCGGTCGCAGGCACAACGTAACTTGTCCAATTTAACGGTACATCAATTATTGAGTTAGAAGAGTTGACATATTTGAACTGGAAATTAGAGCTATTTATCGTAACCGGAGTTGAGGAGGAATTATATAATTCCACATATTCATCAAGATCGCCCGCAGATATTTGAGCGCAGACCTCGGAAATAACCAGGCGGGTTCTTGCAAACACATAACCTGCCGCAGTCCCTGTCGATTTTTGAGTAAAATTTGTAAAATTCGAGGTCACAGTTGTGCCTGTTGCCAGAGTAAAAGAACCGGTTATTTGCGAAATATATCCCCGTTTATCGGCTCTTAACGTATATGTTCCTCCGGGTGCCCTAAAAGAATAATTACCGCTGGAATTTGTCAAAGAGTACAGATTTGGATTATCAGTAACAAAAACATTTGCATTGGCTACGTTTACACTGGAGGGATTCTTTACATTTCCTTTAATGACTCCGTCTTGAGGGGTTCTTGACGGATTGTTAAACAGGTTGGATAAGGAGATGGTTTTTGCCTGGCCATTCTCAGTCCAGGCCAGGGTAATCTCCAGCCTTTTAATACCGTCGTCCGGGTCCGTAGGCGCAAGTATAGATAAATTACCCGTACCTGTATCCTCAAGTAGTTTTCTAATAACAGTAGTTCTGGTATAAATAATTCCGGACACCGTAATAGTTTCCGGAGGATACGGATTGGAGGAATCATTCGGATCTATAAGTGCCGCAGTGGGAGTTACCAAAAGGCGGTAATAATTATAATCTTTTAATTTCTCAATTTTCTCCTGTAAAAGATTACTGGCTATGGTTTTGCTCTTTGTAACACCGATACCCTTACTGATCATATTATAGGCGGAGACCATACCAACGGCGAATATCCCTAGCATTACAACTCCTACAAGGAGTTCGACAAGCGTTCCACCTTTCCTTCTCGATAATATCATAACATCCTCCGAAACATCTTGCTGCATCATAATTATAGCAAACCCGCCGGAATTTTCAAGTCATTTAAAGAGTTTTTAAGCTCTGTAACTGACTTACAGACCTTGTTCAACTCCGACATGCTGTTTACCGTTTCGCAGGCAGTCAGAATGCTTACAAGAAGAAAAAGTAGTAATCCCGCTATCAGCCCTGCTTTTGTCAGTTTTTGTTTTCTCATTTTGTCCTCCCCAGTGCTTACGTTAACTTCTATCTACCTAATAAGCAAACAATGTGCCAAGAAAACCAATAACTAATAACTGATAACTAATTAGCTAATTTCAGAGGAATATGTATAAAAACTTACAGTATATAGGCTTTCCAACATGACATTTGTCGGGATCATTAAATGATATCTTATATTTTATAGATTTCTATACTTCGGGCGTTTATGCCTGATGGCTGGGACAAGAATGCCCAGCCTAGGGTGACAGGTAGCGGGTTACGAGTTACGGGTGTGGAAAACGGCAGTATAAATGAAATACTAGGAAGTAGATTGGCTTTATAAATAGTGGCGGGGCTTTTCTCCGCTTTCATTAAATAGTCATTTGTCATTAGTCCTTAGTAATTTTTTTTGGTAGGACTATTTCTATCAAATGGATTTTATTATCTATCACATAGTATTTTATATCTATATTCAGATCGGCATTTTTTTCTCTTAAGTGTCGGGATATCCTATCATTGCTCTCCAGATCAAATTCGCGTATCCCGGAGGTTGTGTAAAAAGCATAGCCAATCGTGCATTTTAAGGCCTCGCCTATGGAATAGGTCGCGGAAAATTCGGCTATATCATTTTTATGCTGAGCCGCGCAGGCGTTATCTATTATCTTACCGTATGACCTTAATTCTTTTACTCCGGAAGGTATATCAGTCTTCAGTACCGTAGCGCAACCTGCAAATATTATAGACAAAAGCAAGATCAATATCAGATATTTCCTCATTATATTTCTCCTTTCTCAGAAAATTCCCACCTTCTTTCTTCGCCTACTTCCTTTCCTTCTTTTTCTTCACTTTCTTAGATATTATTATATTAAAGTTACGGAAAATTAAACATGACCTGCAATCCCTTTTCATTGACTTTTTTCCAATGGCATTATAGTCAAAATAAATACCGCCGGCTTGGGCAAAGCCGGCGGTATTTTACTTATATTAATATGTTGTAAACGAGACACCTTTGGTGTCCGTTGCGGTGCTGTTGGCAAACACGTTGCCTTCGTACGTCGCACCAGGGGTCGTTACATATGCCCACCCCACTCCGGGAGCCGACGGAATGTCAGCTGCTAGAGTTACATCTGAAACATTACCCAGCTGATTTGCCTTTGCAGGCGGAATCGGATACAGATAGCTGGTAAAACCGGTCGACAGGTCCGCCGGCCAGACACCCTCCTTTTCCGAGTAGTAGATGGAAACAGCGGAACGGATGGCTGACAGGTTCCCTTTTGTCGCCCCTTCTCTCGACTTATCAAGCATGTTCGCGAACCGAGGTATCGCAACAGCCGCAAGTATACCGATGATCGCAACAACTATCATCAGTTCGATCAGTGTGAACCCTCTTGTATTTTTTCTCATGTGAAATCACCTCTCTTTTGCGGAATACCGCATTGCAATCTTTCTTCCCTTCTACATCTTAATAAAGCAAAATATATGCCAGGGTGTAATAACTAATAGCTGATACCTGATAGCTAATAACATTTGTAAAATGACCTGTCATTGTAAGATTTTCTGCGGAGTATTTAACTTTAGAGTGATTATTTGGAACTCATCAGATATTCGGAATTATCGTATTTCGGGCAGGAAGACCTGATTTGCAGGGCGGGAACGCCCTTGATTACAATAACTTATAACTAATTTCTAATGACTAATAATTAGTGAGTTTTGGAGTGAAACCCCATGTTTTTTTAGAAACCGTTTTTATATTAGCTATTAGTTATCAGCAATTAGCAATTAATTTATCCCGGGGGGAGTGTTAATCCGGCCTTCCTCATTTTAAAAATATATCTTTGGCCGTCCGCCACGCTCTTTGGCGGAGAAAAGCAAAATCATTAAAAAGACTTTTGGAAAATCGAGAATCGAAATCAGACCGAAATTGAGCTTTTTGTATTTAACATATATTTTATTCCGTCGTGCTTTTGACGGAGAACCTTATCGATTTTCAACTTTCGACTCTCAATTTCTCTATAAAATTTGCTAAGGCAAATTTTATGCCGGGGGGCGGAATCGAACCGCCATGGCCTTGCGACCGAGGGATTTTAAGTCCCTTGTGTCTACCTATTTCACCACCCCGGCGTAAATTTTGTCATCAAAATTTACAGAGCAATTGAACAATCGATAGTCGAAATTTGACAAGATTTAAATCAATTGCGGTCATAACGCGCTTACGAAGTGAATAATAATATTTCCTATCGCGTCATGCCCTTTGGGCATATTCTTGATTTTCGATTCTCAAATCAAGTCTTTTACTCTTTTTCTTGTCGCTTGTCCTTCCGCCTAGGCGGATTTCGCGAAGGGGTTGAGGACTGATATTTAGACCTTCTCTCAACTTGTTGCTTTTATAAAACGTCTTACCAATATACAATAAATCCCTTCAAAAGTCGATAGTTTTCACTTGAACCCGAAATCAAAAGTATAAAGTACACGATTATTGACATTTATTTTGCTTCTACACTCCATTACTCCAATTCCAGGCGTTTAAACCTTTCAATAAGGAGCTTGTCAAAGTCGTTTGCCAGATTCTTTGGAAGCTCTGAGCCCGCAATTCGTGAACGGAACAATTCTTTCTTACCTTTAAACTTCTCAAATCGTATCTTTTCCTGTATGCCAAGATACCCTGCAAGATTATCCATATCTTTCCTTTGAATCCGGTTCTTTTTCCCGATAATTGTCAAAGCTGATTCATCAGATTCTCCCGGAATCACTATCCGGGAACAGACCAGGTCGTAAGCCGGGGCAAGGCGCACAAATCCCTCTTCGTTATAAATAATAGAATAATTCTTAGCATGAGCATCGCCATTCCCTATCAGGAAATTAAACACGACACGCTCAAAGAAAAGCTGAACATCCAAGCCGGGAACTTCGGAAACTTCCTTTAGCTTGCGTCCTATCTCCTCTACTGACCCATCATATTTATCCTGCTTTCCGAGTATCTGAGCAAAATCTTCCTGATGTATTTTCCGCCGGCCTTCTCTATCAAACCTTTTTACCACATACGCAAGGCTTCTATCTTTCAAATGTACAAGGCAGTGAGGAGGCGTATCAATATCCAGGTCTTCGGCAATCGTCATGCACAAATCTTCATTCTCCGGCAGATTCGCAAACGCCTGCGCCTGAGGTTTTAAAATATATTGTCCGCCCTCGCCGGTAACTTCCAAATGAGGAGAATCTGCTTTAGCAGCGAGTTTCACTGAAAGTTTTGGCTGAACCCCGGAGATAGACATCTTACCGACCATTTCTTGAGCCTTAAGGGAAACTCCGGCCAGTGTAAAGTCAACAAATGGTTCTTTATCAATTCCAAATATTTTACGCCATCTCGATTGTTCTTTTTTCATTGCATTCCTCTTCCCCTGACGGTAACAGCTCCGATAGTATTCTCACCCGTAACAAGTAAAATACCAAAATCATCCGACGGATCTATCTTTTTAGTCGCGCATATAATATCACGGTACCAGCCTTCCGAATTTATACCGCTAAAGAATGGAAATAATACCGTTGATTCAAATGGCTCTGTCTGCATAGGCAGAGATAATGAGATGGGCTTGCCTGTCTTCAAATAATCAGAATTATAAGTAAACTTGTAACCCCCGTCGGTTTCTTCCAAAACACCCGCCGGTAGGCCCTGATAAAAGACATCTGCTTTTCGTTTATTTCGAGATGCCAAAGAAAGCCCCGCACTTTTAAGGGCGTGGGATGAATTTGGCATGATTAATGCCTTTTCATTTCGAAACAAAAACCGGTGGCCTTCAGGCCGAGGTGATTTATTTTTCCTTTCCATTGCGGGTGACCTCTAAATGATGTCCTAAAAAATCAAGGACTTGATTTATCTTATCCAGCCGGACAGTATTTTTTCCTTGTTCAAGTTCTCTTAAAAAACGAAGGCCGACACCGGCACGTTTCGCAAACTCCACCTGGTCAAGCCCGGCTTTCTTTCTAAGTTCTTTTATAATCTTGCCTATACTTTTCATACCTAAATAATACACCCTATAGGGTATAAATGCAATAGTTTTAACCAGAATTCCTTGAAAGTGATTAACAAATACATGTATTATACCCTATAGGGTATACTTACTGCAATTTATAAAGTGATGTCAGGATGTCAGAGACAGATACTATTTGTTTTGTAGTTTTTACCAACCGTAATTCATCTCCAGCAAATCATATACTACAGTATATATTTTATCTTACTATTTGTGAAGTATACATGCAGTATTATCAATATGTCACGAAACACCGCTATATACATACCTTCTATAAATCACACTTTTTCAAGAGAATAAGTGGACTGTAGACATTATTGGGAGATGTCCCTCATTTATTAATCAGATCAGTAAGATTCGTATCTGCCTTGATCACCATAGTAGTAATACAACTTTTTATTTTTCATATCTAGCGCGGCTGTCCAATTACCGCCCTGATCCGAAAAAATAGTTTCTTTTTCATCGAGTTTGAAATATTTTACTAATATTTTAACCGGTTTGGTAATATCAGTTTTAGTACTTATTCTTTTTTCACCTAAATCTAAGTCCCCCGAAAATTTACATTCTATCCATACTTTGTTGGTATCAAGATCGGATACTTCTATAATGTCATAAGCATTCTTCGGGAAAGTGGACGGCACCCTTCCTTTCTTAATTGCGTCAGATGCTACAACATCTTGATACGTTTTGTATTCAGACTTTATCCCTTCTGAACATCCGGATAATAACATGCTAAAAACACATGCATAAACTAGAAACTTTTCCATATTTTCCCTCGACTTATTTCTTTTCCTCTTCAATTTTCTTTACAAAAATTAATACTTTCTTGTAATGATGTGCAGTCATTTGAGGATAAAGCTCTCCTGTAACAAGAACATTTTTATCAATGTATTTTTTTGCTTCTTCCCAACTACCAAATGCCATTTGTATTTCCTTTATATCACTTCCATTTTGTTCATATTGATCGCCACCTATAACATCAATACCTCTTTCTAATTTTAACACAGGTATTCTAGTCTTTATCCTGGGTTTTGAATCCCCCAGATAGTCTTGAAATGTTTCTATTTCTTCTGCAATAAGCTTACCTTTAATAGTTATCAATTCACCATATTCATAAACCTTGGCACTTGAGGCTTTTTGAGGTTTTTCTTTAACAATATTCTGATTACTATTATCTTTGCAACCGAAGAACAAAAGTACAAAAAAAATAGTAAATATTTTAATACTTTTCATTTTTCTTTTTTACTCCTGAAATTTCAAAAGCATACGTCCCAATTAATAAAATCATCCCGGCTGCTGATTGTACACCTTAAATATTACCGACCCCTGAAGACTGTTCCACTCCTGACTAACAGTTTACATTATACATGATAATAATGCAATCTTGTATGTCCGTTTTTCGGCTTTTGCTTTTGTCCAAAGTTTTTCCTAGCTGTACTTTCTTTTTGCGACATATTTGAATAACTCAAACCAGGAGACACTTACTACTCCGCAGATAAAACAAATTACCAGATCATTTAAATGCAGGGGTGAAAAATGGAAAAGCTTCGTTATGGCCGGAATCAGGAGTACGAGACTCAGCATTACGGCAACTCCGGCGAGAACATAAATAATTGCGTCATTTTTCTCTTTCAACATGGAAAAAATAGACCTGGTCCAGGAACGGTCTGTCAGAATAAGACCTAGGTTAGAGATGACCAGTGTTGTAAAGGTCAAGGCCCTGACCTCTCCGGGAGTTTTCCGGAGATATATCGCGGTAAAATATACGGCGCAGATAATCAGCAGGATGCTGCTGCCTTGAAGAACGCTGAGCAAGACTTTTTTCCTGCTAAAAAGCGGTTCTTTTATATCTCTCGGGGGCTTATCCATAATATTTTTCTCTTCCGTTTCTGCTTCAAATATAACCGAGCAGGTCGGGTCAATGATGAGTTCTAAAAATACAATATGAATAGGCCAAAACACTATCGGCAGGTCGGCAAATATAACAGGAAGAAGGGACATTCCCGCAATAGGGATATGTATCGACAAAATATAGCCCATGGCTTTACTCAGATTATCAAATATACGCCGTCCGAGTCTCACGGCCGCTACAATAGAGGAAAAATCATCATCCAGAAGCACCAGCGCAGAGGACTCTCTTGCTACATCGGTTCCTCTCCCTCCCATGGCTATTCCTATATTACTGGATTTTAACGCAGGCGCGTCATTTACCCCGTCACCGGTCATGGCAACTATTTCTCCGTTAGCTTTTAATGCATTTACTATCCTGAGCTTTTGTTCAGGTACAACCCTTGCGAAAATATTTACATATTTAATTCTGGTCTTTAACTCTTCTTCGGATAACTTTTCCAGTTCGCTTCCTGTAATATATTTCTCCGGATTCTTCAGACCTATCTGTTTTCCTATATTCTCAGCCGTCACAGGATAATCCCCGGTTATCATGATGACCTTGATACCGGCTTTATAGCATTCTGCTATTGCCGCTTTTACGGAAGGTCTTATAGGATCCGAAAGTCCTATCAAACCGATAAATTCAAAGTGAAAATCATGCTGACCCTGAGGAAGATTTGTTTTTGTAAATGTAGCTTTTGCAACGCCAAGAACCCTAAGTCCGTTTGCCGCCATTTTTTCTATGGCTTCCGTTAACTCTTTCATTTTTTCTTCAGGCAAATGACAGAGATCCATAATAGCTTCCGGCGCGCCCTTTGCGGCAATGAAATACTCTTTACCGTCGGGCGACATCCAGACATGCGACATGGCCAGTAATTCTTTTGACAGAGGATATTGATGCACCAGTCCCCAATCCTCATGCAGATGTTCGGTGTTGCTCAGTTTTAACCTGCCGAGTTCCGAAATGGCTTTTTCCATGGGATCAAAAGGATCCTTCTGACTGGCAAGGATACCATATTCCACCAGCTGATGAAAGTTTTCAGGTAAACCGTCATTTAATATTTTTTCAAGCTTTATAAATTCTTTTTTTGCATAAATTGTATCCACGGCCATTTTATTCTGCGTCAGGGTTCCGGTCTTATCGGTGCAAAGCACGGTTGCCGAACCAAGAGTTTCCACTGCCGGGATCCTCCGGGTCAATACATTTTTCTTGGAAATACGCCAGGCGCCAAGCGCCATAAATATGGTAAGTACGACGGGGAACTCCTCAGGAAGTATTGCCATGGCAAACGTTATCCCGGCAAGAAAGCCCTTTACAACGTCTCCACGGGTGAGGCTATAGGCCGCAATTATTATTACGCATAAAACCGCGCCCACAACAAGAACGGTCTTTACTATTTTCCTCGTTTCTTTCTTTAGATTGGTCTCCTCTTCTTTTACGCCCTGTATTGCTTTTCCAATTTTTCCGAGTTCTGTTTCCATACCGGTAGCCAGCACTTTGGCGTAGGCCTGACCCTGGGTCACCATGGTTCCGGAATAAACAAAAGGCAGATCATCACCGCCCGGCTGAACTTTCCCCATCTTACCGTCCCATTCGGTTTTACGCACCGGCACCGATTCCCCGGTTAAAAGTGATTCTTCCACGCTTAAATTAACAGCTTTAAGTATAAGAGCATCGGCAGGAATTCTATCACCTTCCCGGAGAACTATCATGTCGTCTTTGACAACTTCGCGTCCGGCTATGCGGATCTCGACACCGTCTCTGATGACTAAAGCGCGCGGGCTGGAGAGGTCTTTCAGGGCTTCCAGAGCTTTTTCAGTTTTTCTTTCCTGATAAATGGTTATACCCATAATAATAAATACAAATCCAAGCAGCATAACGGCTTCCTGAAAATCTCCGAGGAATAAATACAGCCCTCCGCAGACAACCAGGAGAATGAACATAGGTTCTTTCATTACTTCCAGGGCAATATGAAACATCGTTTTTGGCTTCGAGGAAGGCAGTTCATTGTACCCGTATTTAAGCAGACGCTCTTTTGCTTCTTCCGAGGTAAGACCTTTAATAGTTTTGATATCAAATAATTTCATTTTGACGCCTCCAAAACAGAATATTAATCCCTTTTCGTATTCTTTCTCTCAAGACCGGGAGCGTCTATTGCGCAGGAGGGTGAAAAATAATTTTAACGAAGGTTTTCTCGCTTATTTGTTTCTTACTGAGAAATGAATGAAAATGCCCGAAGCTGACCGGAATGAATATTTTTTCCTGCGGCACTACGTCATCCTGATCGCATAAATCAAAATATTCCACGGGCGCGCCGGAACAAACCTGATGAAAGGCTACGGAAGAAGCACAAATAAATACATTTAACAACATTACAATAATGAATCCGTACCTTTTCATTTTCTTTTTTCCGTTACCTTTTTCTTTTTTTAATTTTACCATAGAACTGTTTTTTTATATCGGAGGTCTTTTCCACGTTTCTTCTTGAGAATTTTCTAAGCTGCTCGTCAAAATCCTTATTTTCGTTTATCACCATACCTGTCCGGCCGAACAACTGAGAAGGTCTCACTTCTTCCGCTTCCGCCGTTTCTGATGCAGGGGTTGCTTCCATACCCTTCAAAGAAAGAGAGATCTTTCCCTCTTCACTGACACCGATAACCTTCACTTTCAACTCCTGTCCGATGTTCAGGCAGTCTTTAATATTTCCCGCAAATCCCGGTTTAAATTCCAAGACGTGCAGCAGTCCGCTCTTACCTTCCGGAAGAGCGATAAAAGCGCCGTAAGATAAAAGTTTTTCTATGTTTCCGTATATTATATCGCCTGTTTTAATTGTCATAGACCCCTAAAATAAGTATGAGTGGAGTTTTTGGCCCCACTCATACAGTTAGATTCTTACTTTAAATTACTATA
>Ga0156422_1113_pt8 | contig 11000 bp, 10 predicted proteins | sample RifOxyA2_FD_108065 | JGI IMG/M metagenome (GOLD analysis project Ga0156422, IMG submission 108065) | Candidatus Firestonebacteria bacterium RIFOXYA2_FULL_40_8
TCCTAAAACACCAGGACTGGACGCCGAGAACGTTCGTACTTTTCATTAGCTTTCTCCTTTTTGCAAAGTCTTTTTGCCTGTTCAAGCTTTAAATAATAGTCTAAAAGTCTATAAAGTCCGTAAGGTCTATAAGGTCTTTTTCAAAGGTGGTATTATTTTTTCACCTTCTGACCTTTTGCTGCGCATCCGCGCTTCTGCTCTTCCCAGCTACTATAAGAAAGTCCAGGCCGAATGAGTGCAGGCCGGGGAGATTCTTTGAATTATTCATAAAATATCTGTAAGAATAATATGCACCGGAATGTTTCTTTGGTTCCCTTGGGGAAAAATCCTTTTTCTCCTTTCCGCTCTCTTCTGTCAACCTATAGGCCTCTTTCCAGTTTTTCTTAAGCGGGAGATAGCCGGCAACTCTTAACCCGCGGGAGACACTGCAGGTTTTTGTTTTTATAATTTTAAATCCGGTTTGTTCAAGCATATTCAGAAGAGCTTTTTTTGAAAAGAAAAAAATATGACCGTCCTTGCTTTTTGCGGGGGTTTTTTCTTCTTCAAAATATCTTTTTAAAAGCGCAACGTCCGCTTCGCCGTTTGGCACCAGAAGTTCAAACGTCCCTTTGGGTTTTAAAACTCTGAAGATCTCCTTTAAAAATAAAACCGGATCGGTAACATGCTCAAGAACGTTATTCATATGGATATAATCAAAATAATTTTCTGTAAAACCGGATTCTTTAAGGTCTCCCTGTCTGACGTCCAGTTCGAGTTTTTCTTTCGCATACTTTACGGCATTGCCGGAAAACTCCGTCCCAAACACCTGCCAATCAGATTTATCTTTAATACCTTTTAAAAAATGCCCCGTAGAGCAGCCGATATCAAGAAAATTTCCCGTTTTGGATATTCTTTTTAATTTTTTAGCAAAAATTCCGCCGCCGTGCTCGTCTTTGTTTTTATCGAAATCATAATAGGTGTTGCCGTAAAATTCATTTAGTTCCGCAACCGAGGGAAGAGGATAAAGAAATGAGGTGCCGCAGCTTTCACAAGTGAGGATATCATGAGTCAGCTCTTTTGTAAGACAGCTCTTACATATAGATCTTTTATCATCATTATTACCACAGACAAAGCAGTGCATATCGTATTCTAAAACAAAAAAAAGCGTTTTACAACGTGTTATTTATTGTTTCTCCCAAAGTATTTTCAGGACAACTTTCAATCATATCTAAAGGTGCCTGGCACCTATTTATAAAAAAGTGCCAGGCACCATAATTCAATTGTTTTGATTTTGATGGCTAGAGGTGTTTTATTTTATTCTAAATCTAAGAGATTTTAAGTCTTTTTGTGACTCTTCTCGATTAAAGTACTCTTTCCATTTATTTGAATCTATTAGCGTAAACTTATATATGTTTTCCAATTTTAAACAGCTTTTTCCATTATTTAAATGATATCTTGCGCTGGACCATTCCCACTCTTCTGCTTTTTCTACCAGCCCTGCTCTCACAGGATTCTTGTCGACATAGCGTATAGCTATAGCTAAATGATTTTCATTCAATACTTTTGAATGATAACGCCTGCTCCAAAGGTGTCCGGTTTTAGAATATTTATTATTAAAATATTTAGCATAGACCGTATTCAGCTTCCAAAACGTGAGAGAAAGAGAATTCGTTTTTTTCGGAACAAGAATTAAATGCACGTGATTATTCATAAGGCAATATGCAAGCACCCCCACGTTATATTCTGCTCCGCAGCTTTTTAAAATACTTAAATACAGCTTTCTATCTTCCCTGTCTTTAAATACAATCTGCTTATTGTTACCTCTTTGCGTAATATGCTGAGGAACTCCTATTTCAAATTTCCTAGGCGCTCTTGGCATATCAATCCCACTGAAACACGATAAACTCTGTATTTGCAGTTGTCATATTTCACCCCTCAGTGATTTTTCTAATAATATTAATATCACACAGGGCTTTTGAAGTCAAACACTATTTCATCCAATTGGTGCCTGGCACCTTTTTTATAAAAAGTGCCAGGCACCTTAGCGTTAGTGTGTTGAACTATAAAAAGGAAAAGGGCGCTAAAGCGCCCTTTTTCATTTGATTCTTTTTTTAACTTCTTTTTTACACTAACCCCTGATCTATCATGGAATCGGCTACTTTTCTGAAGCCGGCGATGTTCGCTCCGTTCACATAGTTGCCGGGAGTGCCGAACTCTTCGGCGGCTTGTTTTGCGGCTTTATGTATATTGATCATAATAGCATGGAGTTTGTTGTCCACTTCTTCTCTTGTCCAGGCAAGTCTCATGCTGTTTTGCGACATTTCAAGACCTGAAGTGGCAACCCCTCCGGCATTTGCGGCTTTTCCCGGGCCATAGAGTATTTTCTTTTTGAGGAAAACTTCTATTGCCTCGGGAGTTGAAGGCATGTTGGCGCCTTCTGCAACACAGATACAGCCGTTGTCCACCAGTGCTTTTGCATCCTTGCCGTCAACCTCGTTTTGCGTCGCGCACGGTAAAGCTATATCGGCTTTTGCAATACCCCACGGCTTTTTACCTTCAAAGTATTTCGCGCTCTTATATTTTCCGGTGTACTCTTTGATCCTGCACCGCTTGCAGTTTTTCAAGTCCATCACATACTGGAGTTTTTCCGCATTTATACCGTCGGTATCAAGTATGGTCCCATTTGAATCGGAAAGCGTAATGACCTTAGCGCCATACTCATTACATTTTTCCACGGCATACTGCGCAACATTTCCCGAGCCGGAGATGAGAACTTTTTTATTTTTAAATACTTCGCCCTTGGTTTTCATCATCTCTTCGGCAAAATATACCGTACCGTAACCGGTCGCTTCCGGTCTGATTAAACTTCCGCCCCAGTTAAGACTTTTTCCGGTAAGTACGCCTTCGTAAACATTTTTTAATTTTTTATACTGCCCGAACAAGAACCCGATCTCCCGGCCGCCTACTCCGATATCTCCGGCGGGTACGTCCGTGTCCGCGCCGATATGTCTGAAAAGTTCGCTCATGAAACTCTGGCAGAAACGCATTACTTCATTGTCCGACTTTCCTTTGGGATCAAAATCACTTCCGCCTTTACCTCCGCCCATAGGGAGCCCGGTTAAACTGTTTTTAAATACCTGTTCGAAACCGAGGAACTTTAAAACGCCGAGGGTAACTGTAGGATGCAAACGAAGGCCGCCTTTATATGGACCGATGGCGCTGTTAAACTCCACTCTATAGCCGGTGTTAACGTGGAACTCGCCTTTGTCATCCATCCAGGGTACACGAAATATTATAGTCCTTTCCGGTTCTACAACCCTTTCAAGAATGCTTTGCGCCTGATACTTGGGATCATTTTCCACCAGCACCTTGATAGAGGTCAGAACTTCCGAAGCCGCCTGAAGAAACTCTTTTTCCCAGTAGTATTTCTTGTTTAAATTTTCGAGTACACTTTTTACATATCCTTTCATCCTTTGTATTCCTCCCTTTAGTATTTTTGCCAAAAAAAAACGTCTAAACCTGTTAAATATAATTTATTTTACGGTTAGACGCCTTCGTCCAAGTACAACTTCGTACTATGTTAGTTTACTGCAAATACACACTTATCGCCTGCAAAGCAGAACATATTTATACCTATTTGCAGTTTTCTTGCCTCTTCACAATACGCCTTTGTATTGCCGGATAATATTATCATATAACAGACTTCCTGTCAATCTGCTAATTAGCATATATTTACTTATTTACGACGGCCATAACCGCCTGTTTTCTGCAAAACTAGCCGTGTAGACCGGCATATCCGCCTATATTACATATTTATACAGGTTATCTCCTTGTGCTTAATACACATGTATATATAAGTAATTTTGCTATTTACCGCAATCGTGAATATGCTATGTATTTCAACACAAAAAAGCATCTGTTATCCGGGTATCTGCTTAGATATACAGCTTAGCGGATAGTTTCTCCGGGAAAAATGTTTTTGACCCTGAGTTCTTTTAAGGTATAATAAATAATTAACCGGGTTGATTATTTGTTACCGCGGTAAACCTACAGGAGAGTAAATGAAAAAAATATTATTTCTTTGTGTTATTTCTGGTTTTTCTATTTTTCTTTCAGCGGCCGGTGAAAAACAACTGCCGCCTTTGCTTAAGGGACCTTATTTGCAGTTCAATCAGAAACCTTCAAAAGGAACTATAGTAATCTGCTGGGAAACCAGAGACCAAACCGAAGGCATTGTTGAGTATTCCGTAAAAGGAAATGAAAAAGAAAAAGAAAAAACGTCCGACGGGAAAAAGGATACCAGGCATGAGGTGAGTATAGCCGGACTGAAACCCGGGACAACTTACACTTACAGGATCAGCGGAGGCGTTAGCGAAGACGGAAGTTTTTCTATTCCCGCACCGGATAAAGAAAAATTCAGATTTGTGGCGATAGGAGACCCTCGCGAATATGACAAGACAACAGAAAAATTAGTAAAACTGATAATAGAGGAAAAACCCGATTTTGTTATCGGCACCGGAGATTATGTTTCCACCGGACAAAGTAAGATCGCATGGCAGGACTGCTTTACCATGTTCCACGATCTTTTTAAAAATGTTCCTTTTTTTCCATCACTGGGTGATCATGACTTAAGCGATGAAGGCCGGGGCGCGGAGGATTATTGCAATTATTTCGTATTACCGGGGGATGAACTTGATTATACTTTTAACTGGGGTAAGTCGCATTTTATTGCAATTGATATTACCTGGGATTCAATCTGCAAGCCCAGCACAAAACAGTATCAGTGGCTGGAAAAAGATCTGGAAATTTCAAAGAATAGTGATTTTGTTTTTATGTATTATCATCTCCCTGCTTATACCGCGGGAGCCCATCGTCAAATCGATACCTTAAAGCGCGCGCAGCGGCTCTTTCCTCTTTACACCCGTTTAGGGGGGGATTTTTCTTTTGCCGGACACGATCATAATTACCAGCACTGGCAGGCGGAAGAGATAACACACATTGTGACCGGAGGTCTGACACAGGAGATACTTTATGATATTAATGAAAAAGAAAAAGCCTACTGGGAAAATAAAGGCTATCTGAAAAAGGCCGTAAAAAAACCGTCTTATGTTGTCGTTGATATCACACCCGAAAAGGCAATTTTTTCAGCCAAAGGCCTTGACGGTGTTTTTGAGAAGTTCGAAATACCAAAGAAACCTTTGCCCAGAGAAACCGGGAATTTGAAAGACGGAAAGAAAGAAGGTGTCTGGAGCACTTATTATCAGAATGATAAAATCCTTGCTGAAATTACATATAAAAATGGAGTAAAAGACGGCAAATACACCTGTTATTACCAGCGCGGACAAAAATGGGAGGAAGGCCTTTATAATAACGGTCTGGTGGAAGGCAAATGGAGCTCCTGGTACCCGGACGGTAAGCTGAAAGAAGAATGCTATTATACCGCGGGAAAACTTAACGGCGAGCAGTGGTACTACAACTTGAGCGGAAAAAAACAGGAACTGCAAATCTTCAAAGACAATATGGAAGACGGTGAATGGATAGATTACAAGGAAGACGGAGGCATTGCCGGAAAATATAAATTTAAAGACGGAGAAAAGATAAAATAATGCATCTTTTACAATTGACTATACCTCTTTCATATTATAAACTAATGTTGCTTTAAAACAAGATTCAAATACAACAGCACAAAGGAGATATCATGCTCGATCCTAAAATATTTATGAATGAAGAGGGTATTGATCAGGACAAATACATTACCGGACTTTACACTATTCAGTGCGAGACCAGCGATATGCTTAAAAAAGTTGAGGCCATCGCGCTTGAACAATCAACGGGTACATGGGTGCAGCTTCCCGAGGAAACCGACGAGATACGCAACCGCTGTGTTGCAAAAGTTCTCGGAGTTTTTGAAGTACCCCAGTACGAAGACGTTATACCTGCCGGAACCAAGGAAAGAACTTTTATTGTAAAGATTGCATTTCCCGCCGACAATATAAACGGACAGATCCCGCAAATCCTGACCGCTCTCTACGGGAATATTTCCATGTCTGGGAAGTTAAAACTATTAGACATCACGCTCCCTAACTCTTTTGTAAAAAGATTCAAAGGTCCGAAGTTCGGTATAGAAGGCATGAGAAAACTTATTAACGTACATGGCAGGCCTTTGATGGTTGCCATGTTCAAACCCTGCATAGGTATGGACCCGAAAACAGTAGGCAAAATGCTTTTTAATCTAGGTATGGGCGGCGTTGATGTTATCAAGGATGACGAGCTGCTTGCGGACCCTTGTTTCTGTACGGTGGAAGAACGTCTTGAAGAATGCTTAAAAGCGTGCGATAAAGTTTACAAAGAAACCGGCAGAAAAGTTCTCTATGCCTTAAATATAACCGATAACTTTGATGTCATGTTCAAGAAAGCAAAAGATGCGGTAAAGAACGGAGCTAACTGCTTAATGGTAAATGTTTTCACCGTTTCGTACTCGGGTATGTCAGTTCTTGCGGAAGACCCCGCAATAAAAGTACCGATACTTTCGCATCCTGATTTTGCCGGCGCGCTTTTTGGTTCACCCCATTACGGACTGGCTTCCAATCTCGTACTTGGAAAGCTAAACCGTCTTGCAGGCGGGGATATGGTGATTTATCCTTCCCATCTCGGCAAGGTACCGATGGTCAAGGAAAGAGTAATACGGATAGGGCAGGAACTCACTTCCCCCTTCTATCATATTAAAAGAGCGTGGCCCGGTCCTTCAGCAGGGATGTACCCCGGAATTGTCCCGCAATTAATTGAGGATTTCGGCAACGATGTAATAGTAGGCGCAGGAGGCGGAATTCACGCGCATCCTATGGGCCTTATAGCCGGAGCTAAAGCGTTCCACCAGGCGATAGAAGCCACAAATAAAAAGATCCCTCTGCGTAAAGCAGCAGAAAAACATAAAGAATTAAAGGTAGCATTGGATAAATGGGGAACCCCGGAAACGGCAAACAATTACGCGCTGGCGAAATAAAATTTAAGACAAATTCGAAGCACGAAACTCGAAATTCGAAACAAAAAAGAAAAGAAATGCAAACTCAAAAAAAGAAGATTAATTAAAAGGTACGATTAATTCTATTTTGGTATTTTTTTTAGAATTTATCTTTTTGTTATTTTTGTTTCGAATTTCGAGTTTAGAATTTCGTATTTATACTTTATGGAGGATTTATGATCAAGTTCAGAGAGCCCCTCAGCAAACTCATCAACGACCCTAAAAAGTTCACCAAGCATCTCAAGTTTCCTAAGCCCGATAAGATTCGCATCTATGATGATACACTCCGTGACGGCGAGCAGATGCCGGGAGTTATCTTCTCACCTGAGAAAAAACTTTTTCTTGCAAAACTTCTTTCTAAAATAGGCGTACACACTATGGACGTTGCTTTCCCGGTAAACGGGGAGACGGATCAGAAAGCGCTTAAGCTCTGCGTGCAAGCGCAAAAGAAAGGCGAGATTCGTAAAGACGTTGAGATCCTTGCGATGTGCAGAAGTAATTCAAAAGATATTGATGTCGTTATTAATACTCTGGCAGAAATCGGCGCAAAACCGGATGATGTTTCCATTCTCGTCCTCTCCACCATCTCCGACCTTCATATAAAGTATAAGCTCGGGAGGACTCTTTTAAAAAGAGAAGGTAAATCCGAAAAAGAGTGGATGAGTACACCACTGGAGTTTTACAGGGAAGCAAATACAAATCTTATTTGCGATGCGATAAAATACGGAAAATCAAAAGGCATCAGCAGGATTGAGTTCGCATCTGAAGATTCCTCAAGAGGAAATATCGAGTACGGCGTGAAATGGGCAAAGGCATGCGTAAAAGCCGGAGGAACAAGGATGTGCTTCTCCGATACTTGCGGCGTATTCACTCCCGAGTCCGTTGATTATTATATTCCAAAGATGGTTAAAGCCTTAGACGGTGTTCCTATGACCGCGCATTTCCATAATGATTTCGGGATGAGCGCGTTAAACACGGTCCGCGCTATGAGCCACGGCGCTACATATATGGGAGTTACCGCAAACGGTATCGGCGAAAGAGCAGGAAACACATCGCTTCACCAGACAGTTATGATATTAAAAGACCTTTACGGTGTGGAAATCCCCGGGTTCAGGTACGATATGCTTCACGAGCTAAGACAGGAAGTAGAGAAGGCCTCCGGTATCTGCATACAACCGCATGAACCCATTATCGGAGAAGGTGTTTTCGCGCATGAATCCGGTATACACACAGCAGGAATCCTCATCCACCCCGCCATTTACCAGGTTATCCGAGAAGAAGAAGTCGGCGGTAAAAGACGCTTCGTATTCGGCAAACACAGCGGCGCCGGCGCAGTAGAAGACGTCCTCAAACAGAACGAGAAACTTTTAAAATCCAAAGGCATCGAGATTACCGACGAACTGATCATGAAAGCCCTGAAAAAAGTAAAAGCCATCCGCGAATCGACAGCAAGAGATTATCAGGACATCGTAGATGACTATTATAGGAAATATAAGAACTTAGGCGTCTCCGAAGAACAGCTTTTGGAACTGGTGTTGAAAGGGCTCTAGAAAGTACATTTTGCTTGTCTAATATTGTATACATATGTATACAATATTAGACATAGGTTATTCTCTTCTTCTAATATTTAAATATCAACTTTTACTGTATCTTTCCTTGAGTTTGTTTATTATCTTGATATGCTCTTCCAGATCTCCGGGGATTAGAATACTTGTAATATGTATTACTTTTTTTGAAGTCATATCAATAATTGTATCCGGAAAAATAAAGCTTTTCTTTCTTGCAAACGGTTTATTTGTTTTTATTCTAAACGTTTTGTAAACACTTCTGCCCTCATTTTGAACAGCAATATGACCCAACGACACGGATTCAACGTCTGACCATGGTATCAACGTATACTTTTTGGGTGAAGAAATAACGGAAAGACCTATACTATCGCATTTTATCACGAAAGAAGACTTTAACCCTCTCAAATAGATTGCAAATGTTGTAAGCGGAAGAGCTACAAGTATTCCAACGATTATCTTCAACAAGCTGTTGAACGGAAAGACATTATATAACATAATTCCAAAAAATGCAGCTAATCCAAAAGATAATAATAGAATATATATTGGTGCTACTTTTATATTATATTCCCCTTGATTTGCATACTCACTGCTCTGGCTTGCTTCCCTCCCTTCGTTGCTCCCATATAATCTTTTTAGCCTTATAAGCTCGTTCTTTACTTCATCGAAGTCAAATTTACCGGGAGAATTTTCAATGCAAACAAGCTTATTATTAATAGTAAATATTATCTCTTGTTCTCCCGGCATAACACTTAACCCCTTAACAAGATGAATTTCTATAATTTTATTAGCTCCTATTCTTTCTCCTTCAAGCAAACCTTCTTTAACATCCTTAACGTTGCTCCATTCTATATGTAACTTACCTGTTCCTTTTCTTATTTCAAACCCGTCTTCGTCAGCGTAAAATAACGATGGTGGTTTTATGAAAGCTGTTAACGAGCGAAAAGCACCCCAGACAAATATAGCTTCTACAAGCAAAAGGATAGCAGAAGAATATTTTAGATTTTGAAATCCATAATAATAAAAGACGGCGGCTCCAAGACCTACAAGAAAACAAACAATAACCCCGCTTAAATAAATACCCCTTGACCCTTTTATTTCTATTTTTCCCTGTTCGATTATCGCTTGCCCCATCATCACTCCGTTATTCTGCGTTGGGGATTTATATTATTTACTGCTTTTTCTATGACTTCTGCCAAGGTTTTGGCATATTTTATTGCTGTGATTACTTGCAGGGAAGAAATACCGTTTTTAGATTCATATATAAAATCATGCCTCTCACGTCTCATCCTGGCCAACTTGCTGATAATATCGGAATACTCTCTGCCGACTTGAGAGCTCACATACTGCACGATCGTTTTATGTGTATTCCTGTTTGTCGGAAGATAACCGTTCGCATACATTAAAGCCCTTGCGTTCCTGAGCATTGAATGATAACAGATTGTATAGGCCCAGGTTTTATCCGATTTTGCCAGCTTTTCAGCCGCCGCAATATCTTTCCTAGACCTTTTCAATTGCATATTTATCTGAAGAAAATCAGGATTTACTTTCTTTACGAGATTTTGTGTTAAATATTCCTCTAAATTCATCTTCTCCCCCTTTGAGCATTATTATTTTATCAGAAAATATGCTCAATATAAAGGGGTCTTTTTCTTTCAGAGAGGATAAAAGTTCTTTTTGAGGAATTATTTTATAATTTATTTCTCTGGTGAATTTACTCTCCAGTTTTTCCATTGCCTTTAATAATTTACCGTCATCCGTGCCGCCGACCAGAAAAATGTCTATATCAGACGCAGAGTTTTCTTTGCCTTTAGCATAAGAGCCGTATATAAAAGCAAATTTAACTCCTTTCATTGCACTGATAACACTTTGAATTTCAGGGATCACGCCGGACGTTTTTTTAACTATGGATTTGAGTTCTACGTAAAGCGGATATTCTTCGTTTACCCGGAAAAATCTGGCATTTGCCCTGTACTCACTCTTTAAAATACCGTCTTTAGTTAACGCTTCAAGCGCCTTTTGAAATACGCCGGGTTTTTTTCCAAGAATCCGCCCAAGCTCCTGCATATAATAATCCCGGTCCGGCGAGGAATACAAGATCCCTAATATTTTCCCTTTATTGCCTTTTAAATCCAACATATACACCTCTGTATGCTATACGCATACAATTGTATGCTAATGGCATACATATGTCAAGAAGAAATCTTTTTATGATTTGCTTTTACTTTTTCAGGGACTTTCAGACATTTATACCGGCGAGTGCTTTTCCCCACCATCTTTTATTGGTTCTCTTTGTTCTTACTTTATAGACCTTATGGACGGGTTTTTAATATTGCCGTTCTACTTTCTATCATTCTAAACTTCCCGGCTTCAGTAAGACCGTTTTTCTTTGCAATCTCCAGGGTTTCTTTGAAATCGGATTCAGACACTCTGTG
>Ga0156422_1059_pt1 | contig 10798 bp, 6 predicted proteins | sample RifOxyA2_FD_108065 | JGI IMG/M metagenome (GOLD analysis project Ga0156422, IMG submission 108065) | Candidatus Firestonebacteria bacterium RIFOXYA2_FULL_40_8
AATTCAAGTTAAAGTTTCCTATGTACATTGACAGGTTTAAATTTCAATCTGCTCCGGGATTTTGGGGTGCTCCCGGCGCCGGTTGGTGGCGAGGACGAAAGCAAAAAGGCCAATCCTATGACGATATGGGGTCGTGCAAAATAACTACTCAAGGTCAGACCTTTTCTCTTCCTGAATATTACGCTGGTACGGTAGTGCAAGGTATTGTGAATGAGACTGGTACACATGGGGTTTCTGTATATGAAAGAGACGGCTCTTTACCCGGAGTAAATGAAACAGTTTGGAAACAAGCTCCAAATAATGATCTTACAACGTTAAGCAGCGCAACTGTAGAAACCACTACCTCAACCGGTACTGTGACCATAACAAATGCCCTTGATTATTACTTCCAGGTTGATTATGCGCAGGGAAGAGTAACTCTGGGTTCCAGTGCAGGTGGAAAAATATATTGTAGAAATGCATCAAATACTACAGGGGCTCATTATGTGGAGATTATTTATAGTCATGATTTTAATGTTCAGGGCGGTGTCGAGGCCTGGATTCATGAAAAACAAAAAGTAGTTAAACTTGACCTGAGTACAATAAATGAATCCAACTGTCCCCGCGATCCGAAATATAAAAATAGTACCAGTATTATAGATCGAAGCAAGTATGGCGTTATTTTTTCAGAAGTTCCCTTGGCTGTTTGGGGCGTTCCAAAAGCACCTGTCACGATTGTTTGCACCAGTGACTTGTACGTAGGACCTATTAATGCTCCGTATAATGATCCAAATGATGTGGATAAATGGTGGGCTCCTAAAATACCGAATCCTGTGCTAAAACAAGATGACACGGAAGCGAAACCTGTTGGTTTAATAGCGAGCGGGATTCTTCTTTATGACTATACACTCGGTGTAAGCAACAATGGTTCCCTTTTTAGTAATACCTTTGGGACTGCCGCCGGGACAGGAAGCAAAAGTATTACGCTAAATAGAGTTGCAATTTACCATTCCTGGATTAAGGATCCTTCGGATCCCAATCTTAGTTGGTATAAAGATAGATTTGGTATGATTGCGATGGGCGGCGTCACTCAGCCTAGAATGCCCTTTTATGGCGCGTTATACCCCGCAACTAATTGTCCGACCCTCATCGGAAGTGTTTACTATTGTGCGGATGATAGTTTGATAGCGGCAGCTACTGCAAAAAATATTTTAGATCCATATCAGGGTTCATCCGCTGTAGGTACTGTGGTTTACGCGAATAGTTTCAGAAGAAGCCCCCCCCAGCATATGCCTATGAATATCTTTATGACAAATTACAGAATACTTAACAGCTATGATAATGCGGAAACATTTCTGGTTGAGCTGGAACGTTATCTGGCAACAGGCGCCGGTACGACATACGATGCTCAATTCTCGGAAATTATAACAAATCTTGTAAATGAAATGGAAAGCGGAAATTAAAATTAGAAAGACCCGGGAGGATGTTAATGAAAAGATCGATACTTATTTGTTTGTTTGTTCTGTTTTCGAGCGGATTGTTATTTTCTAAGGACGTCAGTGAAAAAAAATCCATGAGAGCTCTTAGAATGGAAAAGTTCGCAAGCAGTCAGTTGGATACTCTGGAAATACAAATAAACGTAGGGAAATGTTTCCTTGGTGAGTTTGATAAAAACAAGCCGATAGAGCCATCCGCGGAACAAATAAAAAAAGGCTATATAGTGTTCTTAAGAAATTATTTGTTCGATATTCGGCCGTTTTCCAATCCTACTGCGGCTGAAATAAACAAAAAAGATCTTAAGATCTTTGCTTCGCTTGGAGAGTATGAACCTCTGGTTTTCGGCGTGAATGCTCTGACAAATTTAACCGGCTGCAAAGTAACAGCCTCGGAATTCCTGAATGAAAAAGGCGCGAAGATATTGCCGGAAGCGTTTCAGGTGAATGATGTAAAATACCGGCCTGTGGGAATGGATCAGGTAACGGTTGTTTCCGAAATACTCGAAAGGGCCAAGGAAATTGCCAGAATTGATGAAGGCCTCTCTAAAATGATCTGGGTAAATGTGAAAGTTCCGGAAGATGCCAAGCCGGGGGTTTATAAAGGCAAGCTGACTTTTGCTCCGGCCAATAAACCGGCAACGGATATTCCTGTTGAATTAACAGTACTTCCGATTAAACTTCTTCAGCCTCCTGCAGAAGTATTTTCTTGTTCACCGATAATGGCAGGAAGCTGGAACTGGGAAGAAATGGAAAAGGAATTTGCTGCTTTAAAAGAACATGGCTGTACGGGCGAGGTGACAAGTGCTTTAGCTCCTGAGGGAGAAAACGGCGACGACTTCACCAACGCAAATAAATACATGGAAATGGCAAAAAAGGCCGGGATGCAGGGGTATTTTTTTCTATTTAACGCGCATTGTCAGGGCACCTCGAAGTATGATACAACTTACGGGCTTGGCGGTGAAAAAGGCGACAGGTTATGGAGCCAGCCGACTTATGATAAGCTTACAAAATTAATTCAAAAAACGGAAGATAACGCGATTGCAAACAAATGGTTACCTCACGCGTATTACCTGACAACCGAACTGGGTTCTACGAATTCTGATCCGGGCGGTTTTGACAAAACTATGAAAGGCGCTGAGGGGTATTATGCCGCGGCCAGAAAAGTAAAAGGGGCAATACTTCTTGCTACGTTCAATAGAGTGGAAGAGCTTGCAATGCATTGGAAATTACCGACTCTTGACTGGTTTGGTCTAAACGGAGAGATGTGTCCGGATTGGGAACAGGGAGCAAAAGTAAAACCTACACTAATGACTTTCATAAGCGCTGATCAAAGAATGGGACATGGGTTCTATTTGTGGAAATATAATATCAAAGCCGTCAGGCCCTGGTGTCTAAAGCTGGGTGTTATGGATCCAAGAGAACAGGGTTTGTTGTATTATTACAACAAAGAATCACACCCATCTGTAAGATTTGAGAGAATCAGAGAAGCAGTTGATGATTATAAATACTGTTACCTTTTAAATGAAACAATAAAACAAGCTAAAGCAAAAGGGAAAGATACTAAAAACGCTGAAAGTGTATTGCAAAATGTGATTAACAAAATCCCGCATGACCACAAGAAAGATACGCCCGGTTTTGACCTTACAAGTATGGATAGTTTAAGGCTGCAGCTTGCCGAACAGATAATTAAACTTCAAAATTAATTATTGTGAACCTGTTTAAGTTGATAATAATCTAATTATGCAGGGAGGTGAAGGACCGATAGAGAGTGCAATGTATAAAAAATGTCAAAAGGAGAAGTAAAATGAAAAAAGGGATACTATGGTTTGCAAGCATAATGATGTTGTTTGCTTTGTCGGCAAATGCAGCTGAAAAAGCAAAACCTGCGGCAAAAAAAGAAGCGCCAAAAGCGGAAGAACCAAAGGCTGAAGAGCCAAAAGCAGAAGAAGGTTCGGGTCTAAAAGCAGGCGCCAGGATGATCCTTATTAAATTTGATAAGGGCGAAATGTTCGGTGATGGAACGGATAATGGTGTTGTAAAATCTTCGTTGACAAAAGAAAAAGCAGATAAAGGTAAGATGTACTCCTGCAAGATAGAAGCTAAAAAAACAGGGGGTGAAGAAGGTGACGGGGGAAAAGGGCTCCCGGGTATTTCTAAGGCCTCTGGTATCTTGTCAGGTAAAAGAGGGAATTGGGATAATTATGATACACTTAATATCAAATATATTCTTGAAGGTGAAAAACCGCTTACCTGTCAGATGTTGATAGGTGATGCTTCTTCTTATGAGAAATGGCGCTATGGAAATTATGTTGAAAGAAGCGTTGTCTTACAGCCGGGAGAAAATACTTTAAGTCTGGATATTACCGGCTTAGCTTGTCCGGGAGGCGCCAGGTCTTTGGATCTGAAGAATATGCGGGGTTTTGGTTTCTGGGCACCGAACAGACCGGAAGATATTGTGCTTTATATACAGGATGTGTACGTCGAAAAAGACTAATTCATATAACTGCCCGTCTGCAAAGGCGGGCAGTTTGTTTTTAGTAGGCTGCTGAAAACCTCACTTTTGTCATAAATGAAATATTGAGTTTTTCAGCAACCTGCTAGTATTGTAGGCGCTTTTACAGGAATAAGATACTGTTGGAGTTGAAATCGTGTGATTTAAACTTTAATTAGACGGATTAATAAATGCAAACCGGAGTTGGAAATACCGGTAAAATAATAAGTAAGGAGTTGAAAAATGTATAAATATTTAAAGTCAATGGTGTTACTTGCGGTTCTTTGTGTTTGTGTGCAGGCGGCAGTTTATTACGTTGCCGTGACAGGTAGTGATACGACAGGTTCGGGTTCGGCTTCTGCTCCCTGGGCAACAATAGCTAAGGCAGTTTCTACTATTCCTGATGCGGCAGGTAATATGATTATGGTAAAAGACGGTACTTATTCCGGTACTAATTCTATAAGCAGGACGTTTTCTAACCATATCATAATAAGAGCAGAAAATAGTTACAAAGCAGTAATAGCGAACGCAAGCGGAGGCGGAGTCAAGGTTCTATATATTACCGGTTCAAATATGACTTTCAGAGGTTTTGAAATAAAAAACCAGGGAACAGGAACAAACGAGTACTTGATACATATAGAAGGCGCCGGTGCGCATCATGTCATTATGGAAAACAACATCATTCATGACAATTTGATCAATGATATGATTAAAATAAATTCCGGCGCGCATTTCATTACGATACAGGGAAATGTTATGTCAAATCCTCAGCCTAATGTTGCGGAAGGTATCCAGCATATGGATGTTAACAAGATTAACGATGTCGTTATTCAGGATAATATATTTTTCCATGATTATGCGGTGTCAGACCAGACACACGCAGCTTCTTTTATCGTAATTAAAAACTCCTCGGTAACATTTGATTGCCACAGGGTTACTGTACAAAGAAATATAATGCTTAATTGGCAGGGTAAACCTGATCAGCCGATGTTGTTGATAGGTGAGGATAATTACGGTCCTTACGGTATTGACGGCTGTATGATACAAAATAACCTTTTTATAGGGAATAGTACGGTGCCGATATCCGGCTCCTTAAATATTAAAGGCTGCAAAGACGTAACCTTTAGATCCAATACGCAAATAGGAAATTTCCCCTGCGGTTCCTGGAATTTTGCTCACAGGCTATGCCAGGAATCTGGTCAGCCGCAAAATTTAAATCTTTTTCTTTATAATAATATTTGGGATGATCCGACAGGTACAATGACCGATTTCTCTGACGGGGCGCCGATTGACTCTTCAAATGTTATTTATGATAATAATTTATATTGGAATAATGGTGCGGCTATTCCGACAGTTGATGCGGCAGTATGGACAGGTTTATCTGTTGATACAAGCGCTGTCACAACTAACCCGGGTCTTGTTAATCCGACAAGTGTGACACTTCCAACCTGGTCGGCAAGCACTGCTAAATTTGCTTCAGGTAAGGCAACGATAAGAGAGGAATTTGAACGTCTAGTAGCTGCATACGGGGCGATATCTGGAGCCGGCGGGGCTGTTAACCTGGCGGATGAAGCTAAAATGCCGGCAGATGACATACTTGGTTATACAAGAGGATCCAATATGGATATTGGTGCGTTTGAGTATGGCGCTACAGGCACGACTACAACAACCACCACAATAGTCGCAGGTTCAGATCCGTTAGCTAGTGTCAAAGCATTCCCGAATCCATTTGCACCTGCGTCAGCAAACGGCGGAACAGTTAAATTTCAAAATCTTCCTTCGGGGACAACTTTAACTTTAAATATATTTACCGTGACCGGGGAATTACTCTACGAGCTCACAACATCCTCACCGGATGCTCTTCTTTGGGATGGCAGGGATAAAAACGGAATTGCGGTTCCCAGAGGCGGTTATGTTTGTCTAATAATGGATGCCGAAGGTCATAAGAAAAAAGTATGGGTAATGCTGTTGAAATAAGCTAGTAAAGCAGGGAAAGCAAGTACAGTAAGAGAAGAAAGAGAAGTATAAAACAGTGAAAAAAGTGGATAAAGTGAAAAAAAAATGAAGAAAATATTATTAAAGGAGTTGATATGAAAAAAATAATTGTTCTGGCTTTAATTTTGTCTTTACAAGTAAACGCTGTTGCTGCGGAGAAAAAAGTTATTTATGATTTTGAAGGGGTTAAAAGTGCTGCGGAGTGGAGTGTGTCAAAAGAAGGGAAGTTGGAGCTAAGCACGGAAAATGCAACAAGCGGGAAAAAATCTTTGAAAGTTACGCTGCCGGTAGCTGAATATCCTGGGTTTTCTCTGAACATTCCAAAGGGAAAAACCATAGATTGGAGTAAGTTTGATTACTTGAAAATGGATATTTACACTGCAAGCGAAGAAGGTTTTACTTTTGAGATAAGGATTGATGATGATCAGAGTAAATCAGAAGAACCGGATGATGTGTTTGGAACCTGGTCAAGTACTTCTAAAACCGCTCAACAGGGTAAACAAACAATAGATGTAGACTTGACTTTACTTAATACAAATGATAAAACCAGACAGGTGAATCTGAACAAGATAACTAAATTTACCGTGTTTATGCTGGGAAATAGCGCTAAAACTCCGCAAATATTATTTATTGACAATATAAGACTGGAGAAAGACTAGAATAAAAGTAATATAACAGGGAGGGGATTTATGAATCATCGTGATTTAAAGGTTCGTATTTTCCTGTTTTTTTTATTTATATTTATATCCGGTTCTGATTTGAAAGCGGGTATGGATATTAAGCAGCTGGAACAATGGCTGAAAGCTCCCGGATATGTGACAAGAGAGACTGCTTTAAAAGCGATTGGTAAGCAAAAAGAAAAAGAACTCCTGCCGAAAGTCTTAGAAATCATACAAAAAGACAAAGATGAAAGAGTAAGAAAACAGTGTGCTATTGCCCTGGGTGAAATAGGAAGCAAAGACGCGACAGAGGTCTTATTAAAAATGCTGGCGGAAGACAGTTCCGTAGCGGTAAAAGCTGAGTCTGCAAAAGCTCTTGGTTTGATAAAAGACACTTCTGCTATTGAAAAATTACTGCAATATCTCCATGAAGAGTTTAGCAAGAGCAGGAGTGTCAGGGTTGCCATAGTCCGTTCGCTTGGAGAAATCGGAGATCCATCGGTAAGTTTCTTTTTAGTTGAACTGCTGTCGGATGCGGATAATGAGGCCAGGAAAGAAGCTATACGCGCGCTTGATATGCTTAATGAACCAAAAGCTCAATATTTTATTATTGATATGATTGACGGGGATCCTGATATATCAGTGCGGCTTTTGGCTTGTGACTATTTGTCCAGAAAAGGCACAAAGAAGATGATAACTGAGCTTGAAAATGTGCAAAAAAACATTGTTAAAGAAAAGTATTTTGAAGTCAGGGACAAAATACCATTGATTATTAAAGCAATAAAAAAGAGGGAAAGAATAAAGTAGTTTGTAGTATAATAGAAGAGCAGTATGGAGGTTTTAAATGAAATATTCCAGATTAGCCGTACTTGCCGGTTTTATTATTGCTTTTACTTCTACAAATATTTATGCTGAAGATATACTAAAATGGGCGCGAGTTAAGGTAAATATAAAAAAACCATGCCAGGAAGATTGGGATAATGGCCTGGAAACAGATGTTATATTTTTGAAAGAAGTTGAAAAATTGACCACTTTGAAATTTGATATGAAGGTGAATGTAGTTACACTTCAGGATCTGGATGAAATGGTGAAATACCCTCTTCTATATATGAGGGCGTCGAGGCCTCCGGTACTCAGCGCCAAGGAGCAGTCAAATTTAAGGGAATACCTGAAACGCGGCGGAGTACTATTCGGAGATGATAATCATGAAGGTTCCGGCGGTTTGGGGACGGAGGATGAGTTTTATAGGGGTATGAAACAGATTATGGAAGAACAGATTTTTCCCGGAAGAAAAATGGAATTTATTCCTTTGGATCATGAGATATTTCATTGTCATTTTGATTTACCTTTCGGCTGGCCGGTTTGCGCAGGAGAAGTGCATAACAAAGATAATAATGTCCCGCTAGGTATGTTTGCAGAAAAAGACAAGCATTTAATGGTACTGATTTACGGCGGCTCTTTAATGGGCGGCTGGTCAACAACATGGGAGTGCAGTGCCGTAAAAAAGAGACAGGCTTACAAAGCAGGCGTCAATTTAATAGTTTATTCAATGACTCATTAATCTTAATCGGATAAAAGACAGAGTCATTAAGGAGCAAAAGGTAATGAGTAAAATTAAAATATTGGTTTTAGTTCCAATTCTTTTGTTTTGTATGACAATCATGTCCTTCTCTGTTACCGAATTTAAAAGTAATATTAAATCGTCGGGAGGGGATTACACAAGTTTATCCGCTTGGGCTAATGCGATGTCAGTTGACTTGACTACCGTAACAACAACAAAAGTATTCTCTATCTCAGGTTCAACTGTGACCGCTATTGCTGACGGTGCTGCTGTCGGTTGTACAACTACAACCGCAAGGGGGACATGTGTTCATGTCTCAACTTATAATAATCAGATACTTATTAAAAGCATAACCGGTACTTTTGCAAACGGTAATATCCTGACCAGCACCGGGGCAACAGCGGTCACACTTTCTAACGGCGGTGACAGTGCTATTGCTTCTGCTGTATGTTATGCTTTTTTGGATACCACTCCCGTTACTGTTTCCAGTTGTACTACAAGTACCACTAATTATGTCAGTATTTACACGGATACAACAGCAAAGCATAACGGAAAATGGGATGATACAAAGTACAGGTTAGTTGTCCCGGATGCGAATGCACTTACTATTTCCAAAAATAATGTAAGGGTGACAAACCTTCAAATAGCGACAAGCGGGACTGTGAGCAGTGTTCGCACTGTTAACATGGTTACGGTTTCCGGCGTGATGCTCAGTAAAAATATAATAAAAAACACTTCGACCGGAGTAGGTCTAACAGGCATTTGTTACATTAGTAAGGGTACAGGCTCTTCGATGCTGTACAATAATATTGTTTATGATTTTTCGACAACAGGTTCTTGCGGAATGAAATCTTCCGATTGGGTACAAGGAAGTGACCCTGTCACAATGATAAAAAATAATACTGTGTATAATTGTGTCACAGGTATTACAGGAGATTATTCAAGCTATCGGATAAGAGCAATAAATAATCTGGTTGGCGGCGGGACGACAAGTTATTCGGGTTGCTTTGAAGTTGCAAGTGATTACAATTCTTCAAGTGATTATACCGGTACGACTCCTGTTACAGCTTTAAATAATAAATTTGGAAGGACATTCACTTTTCTTGATGTTACGAATAAGGATTTCCATCTGGCATATGATGACACTGGTGCCAGGGGTTTTGGTGTCAGTTTAGCCGGTGATTTTACTGATGATATAGACGGTAGGACACGTTTAGCTGCCTGGGATATCGGAGCTGATGATGTTCCTCCCACACCTACGGTAACTACGATAACACCGAGTACATGGAGTAATGCCAATCCTTCAACGCTTACTATAAGTGGAACAAGTTTTTATGGCGATATAGGATCGAATGATGTATCGTTAGTAAGGCTTGATGATAGTCTAAAGTCACCCATAATTACTTATAATGTTGCTACTGATCTGCAGATACAAGGCGCGATTGTTCCTGCTGATTTTGCTCCGGGAACATATAATGTTTTAGTCAGAAATTCCGGAGGGATGAACGTTACCTCAACGACTATGCTGACTATCACTTCTACGGCTCCGGCTCCCACGATTACGGGTTTTACTCCTGTTTTTAATTCCAATAACAATATAACTACTCTGACTATTTCAGGAACCAATTTCTATGGAGGCCTTAGCACTCCGAAAGTAAACAGGATAAGGATATATACTTCAAGCGACGAAATATTTCCTACCGGTTATTCTGTAATGTCAGATAGTGAGATAAGAAATGTTCTCATTCCGGCAGGTACTTTCCCGGGTTCTTATGATGTTTCTATTAGTGCCATAGGAGGTGTTGCGACATTAGGTAAATTTGCCGAAAATCCCCCAATGCCTGTTGTCACAAACCTAGTTCCAAATATCGCTCATACGGGATATAACACTACGATAGCTGTAACCGGGTTAAATTTTTTCGGCGGTACCGCGACTCCAAGGGTAACCGCGATTAGAGTGCAGGATATGGTAACGCCTTCTATGATAACTTCATATAGTGTCGCGAGCGATTCCGTTATCTCCAATATTGTGGTTCCGTTAGGTTATCCTCTTGGAACGTACGACTTAAAAGTTACCGTCGCTTGTTCCGGAATATCTGTGACAAATACAAGTTCTGCCGTAAAAATCTTGATATCCTCGGATCCTCCAACGGTGACGAATATTGTGCCGAATATTTTGTCAAATCTTGTGATTAATACTATAGCCGTGACCGGTACGACTTTTTACGGAGGTTATGGCTCTGCTAATGTAAGCAGGCTGGAACTTGATACTGCTCCGGTGACAACAACAATTACCTCCTTTAATGTCGGAAGTGATACTCAACTTACCAATTGCGTAATCCCGGCGGGACTCCCGGCAGGAACTTATAATTTATTGGTCTATACTTCCGCGGGACCGAATACAACAAGTACGCCGAAGGTTATAATTACTACTCCTGTGCCTGCGGTGAGTACAATTACACCTAATACCGGTTTAAATACGGCGGCGAGGACAGTCACCGTATACGGAACAGGTTTCTTCGGCGGGACGGCCAGCGCGAATATATTAGCTGTTCCGACTCTGAATAACGGTACAATTATTACCAACCTGTCTTCTTATTCTGTTGCTTCTGATACT
>Ga0156422_1054_pt2 | contig 10779 bp, 5 predicted proteins | sample RifOxyA2_FD_108065 | JGI IMG/M metagenome (GOLD analysis project Ga0156422, IMG submission 108065) | Candidatus Firestonebacteria bacterium RIFOXYA2_FULL_40_8
CTCGTATGGATAAGATGTCGCCAGCGTATAGTCATATAACAGAAGCCCGCTCGTTATTAAACCAACCGGTTTGGCATCTGTCGAATCTTGGATAAGAGAGGGATTCGGATTTTTCGGAGCCCACCATTTATCCACATCATTCGGGTCATTATAGGAAGCATTTATCGGTCCGACGTACAGGTCGCTCAAGCAAACAATTGTAACGGGAGCTTTTGGCACACCCCAGACTATCAACGGAACTTCGGAAAATATCACTCCATACTTTTGCCTGTCTATGAGGCTGGTACTATTCTTGAATTTCGGGTCTCTCGGGCAGTTAGATTCATTTATAGTACTTAAATCAAGCTTTACTACCTTTTGTTTTTCATTGATCCATGCTTCCACTCCGCCGGACACATTAAAATCATGGCTATATATAATTTCCATATAGTGCGCGCCCGTTATATTTGAAGCATTATTACACATAATCCTGCCGCCGGCAGAAGAACCCAGTATTACCTTACCCTGCGCGTAATTAACCTGGAAGTAATAGTCTTGACTTATAGTTATTGTTAAAGTTCCTGTAGAAGTAGGCACCTCTACTATCGAACTTGTTGTCGTACTAAGATCATTATTTGGAGCCAGTTTCCACACAATTTCGTTTACACCGGAATCAGAAACACCGTCTCTTTCATAACAAGAAACACCGTGTGTTCCTGTTTCGGCTACGATCCCTCCAACCGCAGCTCCCGCGTAATCCGCAGGAAGAGAAAAAGTTTGGCCTTGAGCGGTGATTTTTGTAGATGCTAAAAGCTCGTAATTTTCCCCTTTCTGCTTTCTCCCTCTCCAATAACCGTTACCGGGCGCCCCCCAAAGACCGGGAGGAGAAAAGAACTTGAATTTATCAATATACATAGGAAATTTCAACTTGAATTTTTTAGCTGCTCTATCTATTGTATAGCTGTTAGCCGTGTCCTGCGCCGGTCCGACCGGTCCGTGAAAAACCGCAGGCGTTGCTTTTAGCCGCAAGAAAACATACTTAACATAATTTATATCTCTTTCCGCGGGTATCGCAATATCCGCGCCATTCAAACCAAAATTAACACTATCCGCGATCTTCTCCCGGTTAGCTCCTGTTCCTATGCCATACCAGCCGCCGACAGTGATATCACCGCCCGCGGCGGAATAAATTACTTCATTGGTTATATTCGCGACCGTACCTCTGGAATTAGACCAGGTGATATGCCAATCCGGATCTATAACATCCTTATATTTTTCATAAGTAATTTCGTTTGTTTTGGGAACTTTAATTTCCCTGCCTCCTGTATCTCTATCATCAATCAGATTATATTTATATTGTCCGGTAGGACCTGTTTTTGTTACTACCAGATTAGCCCCATGCGTTAAGGCATTGTAGGGCCAGATCGCGCCATGTGTGGGAACCCATCCGGGCCAACCGCCTGATTGAGGACCAATAGGAGTAATATAGGAAAATTTTGTAAGATTACTAATGTTATACGGTTTCTCGAATGGAACAGGTATTTTACCTTCACCTACCAGCAAATATCTAAGAGGAGAATCATCTGATCCAAAATCACAAGCATTGTAAAGTTTTCCTGAAGCTTCCAAAGCCGGGCCATATTCTTTGTCTGACTTGATAAAAAGTCCATTTTCCCAGGACCTTCCGATTTGAACATCACCATTAACATGAACCGGGCCTGCAATTACATTTCTATAAAACAATTGTACTTTTCCTATATCGGAAAACTGAAGATAGTCCGTCGGAGTATTCATTGAAACTTCAGCCAAAAGAGCGTATTTTGAAACGCTTGTTATCTCTGTAGTCTCAAGCGGATACTGCCCTACGGAAACCACCAGTGTGTTATGATAACCTCGGCCTATAAGTGTCGCGCTTCCTATTTTGTACTTACCCCCGCCAAATTCCTGTTCGCCCTGGTACTGCTCGTAAAGATTATAATATCCCCTTAAATTATGTACGAGTTCTGCTACTCCGGCTTTTGCTATCCAGAAAGCTTTTTGCCTCTCACTGTCTTTCACCTGCAACTTTATATTTCCAACTGCAATTGTAAGAAACAGTCCTCCAAGCAGCGTTACAACAGTGAGCAAAAACATAGCCAAAATAAGAATTGAGCCTTTTCGTCTATTCATTTTATCCTCGCGTAAGCATAGAAATTAAATATTTCTCAATCTGTCTTATTTTTTTTATTTTCCCATAAATAAGTGTAGGAGTTTCGTAGTAACTCCTGATTTTCTGCCTTTTAGCGAAGGTTCTCTCATCTTCCTAAAATCTCCTGTCGTTGCTTTTAAATTACCACAAACCCGCCCTTTCTGTTTAGCATCTTATGTGTCATTATATTATAGCCTATATTTCAAGTATTCAAGTATGTCATATACACTTTACCGTAAGACTAACTATACTATTTATTGGTCTATCTTCTCTTTCTTAGGCTTATGTTCTACTGATTTTACTACTTTGAAGAGATTTCCCTATTGCAGTTTGTATTCACGGGGGGTAAGATTTGTCTTTCTCTTAAACAATTTACAAAAATAGCTTACATCATTGTACCCTATTTTGTATGCTACGTCATTTACATTATTTCCAATATCTCTTAAGAGTTCTTTTGCTTTATCAATTCTCAGGCTGATAAGATACTCGGATATAGTAACTCCTGTTTCGATTTTAAATATTTTTTCTATATAATGAGGGTTTAATTTAATTTCTCTTGATATATCTTCCAATTTCACTTTTTTATTAAAATTATTTTTCAGATAAACAATTAACCTTTCAACTACCCGGCCATACTCCTTATGTCTTCGTGTTATCAATTTCATTTCATGCGCTAAAACATCCAAAGTATCCCGGATTGACTTCTCCTTACTTATGACTTTACCAACTTCTTTATGTATTAAAGAATGTAACAGCTCATAGTTTTTAATATCCTTGTAAGGAATCTTATATTTTTCCAGAATACATTCTGCCTGATGATAATAAGGCTTTTGCAGTAAAATATCTTTATCTCTCCAAAATTTCATCCTTGAAGGAAAAGTCCAACCGCCTGCCAGCTCCATTTCTCTCATTGTTTTTTCTTTGGTTATAAGCTTCAAGAAAGCAATTGAAGATTTTATATCTTTAGTGTTTTTCACCAGGCAATGTGCATGCCCGTCCAGTATCTTATAATTCTGACAATTATTTTTCATTCCCGGCAGAGGAGCTATATACAATTTACCTTTAAGCGACGGATCCAGCCGCATACCATTTTCTGTAGACAGCCTATCTTCAACAATCTCCTTGTACGCATAAGGCTTGCTGATATAGAATAACCATTTTCCCTTGAGAAATCGCCGGTTATCCTGTTTTAACGGCATAATTTTATATTTACAAACCATCTCCTGAAGAAATCTCAAGGATTCATAAGATTTATCATTTAAAATAGTTATCCGGCCTTCTTTATCAAAGATATCCCCGTCATTGCTCCACAATAATTCAAGGAAAGTATCCGACAACCAATTGCGGCAATCATGAAACAGCACTCCGGCCATCTCCGGATCATTTTCTTTATTCAAAATATATTGAGCAGCTTTTACAATTTCAGCCCATGTGCGCGGCACTTCAATACTGTATTTATCCAATAAATCTTTCCTGTAAATCAAGCTCTTGCATAATACATCTTCAGGGATACCGTATATTTTCCCTTCAAACGTACAAGCATCAAGACATCCTTTGAAATATTTATCTTTCTCGATACAATCGTCGAGATTAACCAGCAATTCCTCCTTTGCAAATCTGTATATATCCGCGAAATTGAGTATTATTATCCCCATATAACTTTTTAAATCATCCATCCTGCTTATCGACCCGCCGCTTCGCATATTTTTGTTTTGCTTTTCTATTATTACTTCAGGATGCTTTTTTTTAAATGTCTCCGTCAGATATTCTTCAACTTTTTTCAAATTATAGAACATATTACCGTTCAACTGCACCACAGGAGAAGGCTCATTTATCGCGGTTTTATTTTCCTTATCGCCCGCATCCTTTATTTCAACACCATGTTCCTTAATTTCGATTTCTTTAATATTTGTATTATATGAAGTTCCCTCGGCTTTTAAGATAACTATTGACTTAAGTGTCTCTTTTTGTTTTTCACTTTGCCTTAGAACTATTATACTGTTAAAAAGCTCCGCAAGAGAGGGATTATCCGTAATCATGTTGATGCTCTTATCAGAAACAGTTGTGATAGAAATGGAAGTTATATTCTTTTTCTTCATTATGATTAATAATGCGTATAACTTTTTTAAAACACATGTTTTTATTGCAGATGACAAACCGTCAATGACTATTCGATTGATATTATTTCTTCTAAATATTTTCTCCAAATTGGAGGCCAGACTATCTATCTCGGATATTCCGGAAGAAATCAAGATCAGATCTTTATTTTCAATGTATTTGCTCCATTTTACATTTAAAACATCATAGTATTTAATAACATCCTCAGGATCTTTTACCAGAGAGATGTATATACATTTTTCTTTTAATTTCAAGCCTTCCTTAATGAAATGAAAGCCCAGCATAGTTTTCCCGGTTCCGCTATGACCGGACAATAAAACACTGCTGCCCTTTATGAATCCGCCATTAAGCATTTCATCCAGACCTGAAACACCTGATTTAATTCTGACCAAATTATTCATGTCATAATAATAACAGATTTCCGAGTGGTTTTGAAGTTTATTTTTGGATACAAAAAAAGAGCAGTCAATAAACCAACTGCCCTTTTTTTATCGTTTCCCTCTTATTTATTTATCTTTCAATGTCCTTACCGAAATGCCCGCGGGTTTACCGGCATTCCACCTGCTATCTTTAGCTATAATTTTATAGTGATACATCGTACCAGGATCCAAGCTTTCATCAGTGATAGATGTTTTGTAGACAGACCTTATAAGCGTTGAATTATCACATTCAAAATCTTCTTTGGTGCTGCAGTAAATTGAGTAGTGATTCAGATCCGGTTCTTTATTTGCTTCCCAGGAAAGCGCGACGGCACTCCTGGCAGGAACGGCTTTAAACCCTTTAACCGCTTCAGGCGCAGTTGAATCTCTCGGGTCCTTTCCCGTAGGAATATCACTACCTGAAGTCAACATGATTGTGTCAAGCATAAGATTTTCATCCCTTGAGGTAAGAGTCAAACTTTCGACACTTTTTAGCTCAAGTTCTTTATTTAATTTAACCCATTGCCATTCGTCATTTTTACAAGAGACTGTATAGCCATTCGCAGTCCAATCTCCATTACCTTTTGCAAGCAGCCATAACTTATATTTACCGTTTGGCAGATTTTTCAAATTAACAGTTATACTTCCTGCTATCGTTTTCTCCGCAGGAGTTTCAGGAGTAACTCTAACACTTTGAAAATCGTTATTATACCCGTCAAAACAACTTCTGATAGGAGGTTTCAAATCCATTCTTTCGGCTTCAAAATATCGGGTAACAGGAGAATCATCCGGCGCGACTTCATTTGAGAACATACTCTCAAGCGAAGAGTTCTCAACTGCCGTTACAGTATAAAACGCTTTCAAGTCTTTGATTTCGAATTTGTTTCCTTTGATCAAATTTTCATTTATTTTAATATAATTTTTACCGCTTTCCTTTGACTTGTACACATTGTACCCGGCAATTTCTCTACTTCGAACCGGAGTTTCCCAGGATAAAGTATTATCAGTAAATTTTACATTCTCAGGTGAGTCAGTCCTTCTGGTATATGCCATATACAAGTCGCAGCTGCCGAAAGGATTACTGTTATAAACAATTTTAGTATAATCCGGACTTGGCCTGCTATAAGTGGTACTTTCCCAGCTGAACTTCGTAAAATACCTGACAATCCGCATAACAGCCCCGGTATCTTTTGACGGGATCATAACATGCTGATTCGCGACATCACCATTTGTGCCGTTTGTAAATATATATTCATTATCATCAGTAAGTGTGCCGTAATCCGTCTGAACATTATTTTGCCAGTTAGACCACATACTTACGTTTTCCCCTGAACGTTTCGGGTCAGGATTTGTATTTGAAATAAATATCTTCATGAACTCACCAAAACTCATTACGTTGCCGTTTTTTCCGCCGCACCCGTGACCTACACTGTGTGAAGAGTTCAAGCCCTCTTCGCCCGTCTCAAGGTTTCTCCACCTTCCCTCATAGGTATAACAGTTATGCCAGAAAATGTATTTTTCATCCGGACTCATACCGGCATCTTTTTGTCTGGTAGAAAGGACAATGTTTTTTACGGTCTTTTCTTTTACATCCACTAAAAACACATAGGGCGATTCGCGAAATCCCACAAATATCTTACCGGTTTTTGTAAATTTAAACTCCGTATACCCGCCCATATCAGGCGTAGAAAATTCCACAACATTTTCAGATTCTCCTGTTACACTATCCCAAACACCAACTTTAATATTTTTGTTTTTAGCCGACAAATAATACAACTTGGTTGGTTCAACCGGGCTAAACCTGCAAAGGCGCCCTTCTGTTTCTGCCGCGATTACAGCTCCTTTTTTAAACATGAAGACCGGAACACCTTTGATCTTTCTCTTTGAAGAGAAAGCTATAGCCGCCCCATCAGCAGACCAGATATCACCTTCTCCGAAGAAATCATTTCCCGGCGCAGCGGTTAATCTCGCGCATATAGCTCCGGTCGCGGTATCTCTGAAAAACGCCGTTTCTTCACCGTCATATTCAGTCAACTGTACATGTTTTCCCAAAGCTTCAAGTCCGTGATTTTCTTCTGCTTTTAAATTTTCATTTTTTATTGTAAGTCCCCTATCTATAAAACCTTTCTTTTCAATCTCATTCAGCTCTGAGACTAATTTTATCTCTGCTACTACCAGCGTAGTCAAATTATCATGCAAGTCCATCTCAAAAACCACATTCCTTTTCCCGTGAATGCTATTTGCATCATAATCCTTCAGATCAACGGCTGTTATACCTGTTTTATAACCTGCTTTAGTGTCAAAACCGTTAACGCCAAAGAACACCCCTGAACCTTTTTCCTTAATATTAACTACCAAATAATGGAATTTATCAAGATCCACCTCTCCATAGCTTTTCCTTAAGATCGATCCTTTAATTACTCCCTCAGGAATCCAGGACTGTTTAGTACCTAAAAGACCCCGGTTCAAATGAACATAAAGCAGGCCTTCTTTCGTTTCCATTTTTACACGCGGCGGAACTTTTTTTCCCGCATCATCAAGTTCATACCATTCCGCAGCCGAAGCACAGGTTTCTATTGCTCCAATTCTTGCGGGATTTGTTTCATTTTCGCAGCCTGATTGGACACCCATCTGAAGTAACCCGAAAACTGCTATTAACAGTATCTTCATTTCTTTTCTCATGGCCTCTCCCTAAAATATCAATTTCCCCAGCATTTTCATATTCCCGGAGCCAAACATTTCATAATTAGCCTTCCATGCATGATTTTTCAGACCCTTCATGCTTGTATTCGCGGATATATTAAAACCCCAAACATCGCCCTTTTTTGGTTTTTTCCCGATAACTTCAAAGGGTATTCTAAACTCCAGTGACCAGGAGTAAGATTCACTGCTATAAGTTGTCTTTATTCTTTTCTCGATTTTGCTCATTGAACAGATCAAATATTGTTTATTCTTATAATCAATGTCCTGCTTTAGAATAAACCTTGCTCTTGGAGCAGATACTAAACTGACGACTTTTCTGGAGTCTGTGTCAGGATCAATATTCATTCTTATAAACCAGGATTCGCAGTTATTCCCGATTATTGAATCCCAGATACTTTCCAGTTCTTTCACATTATAATCAAACTGGTTTAACCTTACTATCAACCCTTTTTTATCACTATCAACTTTAAAATTTATCTTATCCGAACCGGTATAATCATACGGACTCATAAACCCGTCAAAATCAGAGTAAAAAGGCTGGGAATAACGGAACGAAGCATCTACATTTAAGAAGCCGACTTCACCGCTGTCTGCTTTTAAAGTTTCACCTTGAACTCTTTTAACTTCAAATTCAAGATAATCTTTCCAGAGCTTTACATTTTTATAGTAATACTCATTATTAACTTTACCTTCCAGTATTTTCAAAGTATTTTCAGCTGTTGTCAATGACCGGTCCAATAGTTTTTTAACAGTTTTCATCGTGCCAGAAGAATGCATTTCATAAGGCCTTAAGCATCCCCTGATACTGTTATACTCTCTCCGGGACCGGACAAACTCACGGAAAGCTTCAAATGGATACTCATTTTTCTCAAATTTATCCAGCACAGTTCCAAGTGTCGCTATATATTTATCAATATCGTAGAACTGGCCGTAATTACAGTGGACATCCCTTACTGACTTTGATTTCTCTTTTGCTGAATCAAGGTATTTTTTACATATTTCCAGATGACGAATACCGTCCTTAAATTTACCGGTGAAATCTTTTTTTGTACCGGAGAAATAGCAGCCATAAAGAGCAACTCCGGCCTTAATTTCTTCCGAAATCCAAAGCCCTATAAGCCTGTTAACATCCGCATGAAACAGCATTTTTTTAAATCTCTTATCTTTTGAAGAAGCAGCAATCTTTTTTATAACAGCAAAAGCTTCAACTCCATTTTTTCTAAGCTTTTCTGCGATAACCAGGGGATTATTAGAGAGTTTTCTTTTCTTAGGATCCGCGTAATCAATTATCCGTTGATAGTTATCCGGGCAAACATCGTATTTCATCTTTTTCGCTATCCATGCGCCTCCTAAAATAATATCTTTTTTGTACTGACGGTTCAAACAGGATATTGGGTTGTAAAAATAGGGCTCTTGTATAAAATTAAATCTTCCGACAATTTGAAAACCTTCATGAGCCGAGGTGTGATAGAACTGCTGATAGACCAACGGAATAATACTGCTGGTTTTAGCCATAGCCCCGTATAACGCGGCACTTTGCTTGTAATCTTTTAGCCCGAAATGCTCTTTATAATAACCGATAAATTTCCCTTCATTATATTTCTCGCCTTTATTGAATCTTACCAAAGTATCCAGGTGAAAATAATTCATCCAGGCAAGGTCTTTATGTACCTCGGAAATTATATTATTTCCTTTAACATGATTTGATAATAGTTCGGCGACCGAATGGAAAGATATTGAATCCGCGCCTTTATTCTTCGCATCCTGAAGCAAGGTATAAAGGAATTTCGGGTCATTCCAAAGCTTATCATCAATATTCGTACCGCAATTATGGCACGGTCCGTACTCAAACATAAACTCAGTATCCCCTATAGCTTTTTTCCATTCAGCGGCTCTGCTGTCAGCAACAGGCAAATAGTATGTATCTGACGTATCCATTATTTTATGGCAGATTATCATCTTGCCTTTATACTGTTTTATCAGTTTTACAACTTTTTCAGGAACATTCGCGCCCCAAACTCTCGTAACTATCACAGGTTTCTTTTTAAATTTATTATATACGGCTATTACAGCTTGTTCTATAAACTCAAAAGCATTTCCTGCGCTTTCAAAATTCATATACAAACCCGTCAAATCAGGACAAACTTCAAATATTTCCTTGTAGCAATACCGGCTGTACCCTATAACTTCTTTAGTAAAAAGCCCGGAAAGTCTTCCGGCTTTTTCATTTTGAAACGGGAAATTGCGCGCTTTTGCAAAGTTTTCAGTAAAATGCGTTATATAGTTTTGAATAAATGTATTAAGCCCGTATTTTTTTGCAATAGCCAGACCTTTATTAAGAGCAACCTGGTTTCGCTTTGCGTCTTTTACGCTTATCATTCTGGCTTCAGGATATTTATTATAATCAAGCAGGTGCTGAAAAAAGTGGTAATTCCCGGGATAAAACACTATTCCGTTAAACCCTCTCTTTATTAATTCCCGGCAAAAACTTTCCCAGAAATCTTCAGTATAGAACCATACCGGTTTTCTTACGTTATTCTCAACGAACTTTATTTCATGTTTATAATTCCTTGTTTTAAACTGATATTTCTGCTCTGTGTCTTTTCTCTTATTTGCTTTAGTTTGCCCGGCTAACTCAAGCAGAGCATAAAGAAAAGCACGTTCACTGCAAGCTGTTATTTGTATTTTCTCACCTCCATAACTGATTGAAAAATCATCACACGCGCACTTTTTACACGAACAGAGATTTAAAAGTATTTCCTGTTGACCTGCGAATATCCGTTTACCGATCGTTTTCCCGCCCGGTATTTCAGAAACTGCCCAATTGATTGCCGAATTAGACATATTTTTCTCCTTATATTTTTTTCTACGGTTTCATACCAATAAACTCATTAGTTCCGTCTTTTATGCTGCTTTCCAGTTCTCTCCCTATATTCTCGAACACCCGGTGATTATTTGTAGGGTTTTCTCCAATGGTAAATTTATTCCCCTTAACTTTTACCGTCATATTAACTTTACCATAATTTGTACTTACAAACAAATCATTACTTACGAACTCGTTATCATGCAGATAAATAGAGTAATTTCCGAAATCAGCTTTTCCGTGTGTCATTTCAACGAAAAACATCGAAGAGGCCCACTGTCCGGAAGCGCCATAAGGACCATGAAAAGTTTTTTTGTATGTTGTCAACGCAATAACTTTGTTATTATAAACCTCGTTCATTGCATTCGGGTCTTCACAAGAGATATTCAATGGAGTTGCCGGGACATAATCACCGCTCTCATCCGGCTGGGGCTGTACAATTTGCATAAAATTATGATGTACTTTATTGTTTTTTGAGCCGTCACCCTCAAATTTTATACCATGCAGTT
>Ga0156422_1061_pt3 | contig 10538 bp, 6 predicted proteins | sample RifOxyA2_FD_108065 | JGI IMG/M metagenome (GOLD analysis project Ga0156422, IMG submission 108065) | Candidatus Firestonebacteria bacterium RIFOXYA2_FULL_40_8
AGAGTTTCAAGAGACGCGGCAGCTTCTTTAAACATACCTCGTTTAAAGTGCACCAGTCCCATTATATAATGAGCTTCTATGCTCTTTAAATTTATAGCTTTAGTAGAAAATTCCTCCGCTTTATTCATGTCGTTAGAAGAAAGAAAATGTTCTGCTATGGCAAGATATTCCAGTTTAGCTTCCCTTTCCATCTCTTCGTTAACATAAATTTCCGCCGCTTTAATTCTTGCGTCTATTTGAGTCGGATCCAGCTCCAGTACCTTCTGGAAATATTTAAGGGCATTCTTAAAAAGCCGGCTTTCATAATAAGCATTCCCAAGCAGTAATAATTCGCCGGAGGCTTTATCCTTATATCCTTTCTCGGAATAAAGCTCGGCAAGCCGCATGTGGCCTTCGGCATTATTCGGATCCTTGTAAATGATATTCTCATAAAGAGAAATAGCTTTATCTTTATCCCCTTTTTGCAGAACCTCATTTGCTGTCAGTAATAGTTTCTGTAATTCTTCTTCATTCATTAATAATCTCCAAGATATAGCTTTCTTACTTCTTCATTTTTCAGCAAATCAACAGAGTTACCCGAAAGTTTAATCTTTCCCGTCTCCATCACATAGGCTCTATTTGATATTTTCAACGCAAGATTTGCATTTTGCTCAACTAATAACACAGTCGTATTACGTTTGTTTATTTCAGTTATCACTTTAAAAACCGATTCTTCCATTTTTGGCGAAAGACCAAGAGAGGGTTCATCCAGCAATATTATCCGGGGCCTGCTCATAAGGGTACGCCCTATAGCCAGCATCTGCTGTTCTCCGCCGCTCAAAGTACCGCCCGGTTGTTTACCCCTTTCTTTAAGAATGGGGAATATTTCAAAAACTTCGACAAGTTTTTCTTTGTTTTCGGCGTTACTTCTTAAATATCCGCCAAGTTCTAAATTTTCAAGTACCGTTAATTTCTCGAATATTTTCCTGCCTTCAGGCACTAAGGAAATACCGCTTTTTACCAGCCTATCAGGAGAATATCCGTTAATACTGTTATCTTTAAAAGTTATACTTCCGCCGGATATTTTGTTAATTCCTGTGATTGCTAATAGTATTGAAGTTTTTCCAGCACCATTAGCACCAAGTAAAGCAACAATTTCATTCTCTTTTATCGAAAGACTTACACCTTTAACGGCCTCTATTTGCCCGTAACGAATACAAACATCAGAGAGCTCCAGCATTATTTTTTTAATTTTATTGAAGCGCCGCTGCTTATTAAACCATCGAGTCCCAGCTTCAATTCCGTCGCGCTGGTAGCTTCAGCAAGTGCGTCTTCCATTGAAATAAGGCCTTCCCTATAAAGATTTAACAAACTCTGATCGAACGTCTGCATCTTATATTGAACCGCACCCGCCTGGATTGTAGCACGCAGAGAAGATGTTTTCTGTTCTCTTATCAGAGACCTTATAGTCGGTGTAGCTCTTAATATTTCAACAGCAGGAACACGTCCTTTTCCTCCGGCTCTTCTGAGCAGCCTTAGAGAGATAACCGCCGTTAAAGTAGAAGCCAGCTGAGCCCTCATCTGCGATTGCTGCTCTGAAGGAAACGAATCAATTATCCTGTCTACAGTCTGTCCAGCATCTATAGTATGCAGCGAACTCATAACCATGTGACCGGTCTCGGCGGCAGAAAGCGCGGCAGACATAGTTTCATAATCACGCATTTCTCCGACCATTATTACATCAGGGTCCTGTCTGAGCACGGACTTTAGAGCAGCTGCATAACTATCCGTATCAACACCAACCTCTCTCTGACAGATACAGCTTTTTTTATCATCGTAAACAAATTCTATAGGATCTTCTACCGTTACAATATGACAGGCCATCGTTTCATTAACTTTATCCAGCATAGACGCAAGTGTAGTTGATTTTCCATTTCCCGCAGTACCGGTAACCAGTACCAATCCTCTTTTTTCCATGGCAATCTCAAGCAAAATATCCGGGAGATGCAAATCTTCAAAACTCATTATCTTTTTTGGAATAACGCGCAGTGCTATGGCAACAGTGCCGCGCTGCCTGGCAATATTCGCCCTTACTCTATACTCTCCCACTTCTTTAGCAAGATCAAGCTCATTTGAACGTTCAAACTTTTGTCTTTGTTTTTCGTCCATCAGACTATTTGCAATACTTAAAGTCGCTTCAGGTGTAAGCTTCTCGTCCCCAAAACCAACCAACTCTCCGTCAATACGCCACATAGGAGGGCTTCCGGCTTTCAGATGAATATCCGATGCTTGCTGGTCTAACATCTCTTGAAGCAATAAATTAATATTCATTACACTTTCTCCCCAAGATAAGCTTCTATTACTAACTCATTTTTCTGGACTTGAGACGGAACACCAGAAGCAATATTTTTGCCATAATTTAATACAAATACCCTATCAGAAATACTCATAACCATTTTCATATCATGTTCAATTAAAAAAACAGTAATTCCCTTATCCCTGATATTACGGATAAGAGTAATTAAATCTTTTGTTTCAATAGCATTCATACCCGCTGCAGGTTCATCCAATAATAACAAAACCGGTGCAGTGGCTAAAGCCCTTGCAATTTCAAGCTTTCTTTGTTCGCCATAAGCAAGATTTGATGCTAAGTGATATATTTTATCAGATAATCCAATGAATTGCAATAGTTCGAAAGATTTCCTGAAAATTGAGTCTTCCCTGATTTTGAACCCTTTGACATGGAGTATTATATCTAAAAAAGATGTTTTTTCTCTTAACGCTGACGAAACCATTACATTTTCAATAACTGTCATATTTGAAAAAAGTCTGATATTTTGAAAAGTCCTTGCAATTCCAAGCTTTGCTACCAGGTGAGGAACATGATGTTTCAGGTCTAACGGTTTTCCGAGATAATTTATTAAACCGCCCGTAGGTTTATATACCCCTGTTAAGCAATTAAAAACCGTAGTTTTTCCGGCACCATTCGGGCCTATAAGACTTATTATTTCTCCTTTTTCTATATCGAGATTAACTTTATCTAAGGCCACCAGTCCGGCGAATCTTTTTGTTAATCCTGAAACCTCCAGAATTTTGGCCATCAGCTTCTCCGGTATTCCGCGAGGCTCTCATCTTCCTCATTTCTAACAGCCTCTGAAGACGGAAGAAGCTCGGATTTTCTTCTCAAATTTTTAAATATTCCTTGAGGCCTAAAGAGCATCATTATTATAAGTATCAAACCAAAGAACAGCATTCTATAATCTGCTAACCCGGGCATAATATCTCTTAACAACTCAGGGAGCATCGTTAAAAGTATTGAACCGATTATTACCCCTGGAACACTTCCAAGTCCGCCAAGAACTACGGCGCAGAGTACCAACGCCGAATCTATAAAGGTGAAGCTATCCGGACTTACGAAGGTTTGAAATTGCGCAAAAAGAAATCCCGCAAGACCGGCCAGCATGCTTCCTAAAATAAAAGCATACAACTTCATCTTCGTGATGTTTATCCCGACAGAAGAAGCCGCAATCTCATCTTCTCTAATGGCAACCCAGGCTCTGCCTATTCTTGAATTTTCAATATTCTTGATAAAATATATTGAAATAACTACAAATACTAAAAGTAAATAATAAAAACTGAAAGGTGTTTTAACTGAAATCCAAATTAAAGAAGGATTTGGTATACTGCTGATACCTTTTGGTCCGTTTGTCAGCACCTCAATATTATTAAAAAATATTCTGGTAATTTCCCCTAACCCCAGAGTTACAATTGCAAGATAATCACCTCTTAGCCGCATTACAGGGAGTCCGCTTAATAAACCAATGAGACCGTTTCCGATAAGTACAAATATTAAAACAGGAAAGAATGTTAAACCATATTTTACAGTCAATATAGCGGTAATATATGCGCCTATTCCGTAGAAAGCTGCAAAACCGAGAGCAAGCAGACCGCAAAAACCGACAACAATATTAAGGCCCAGCGCAAGGAGAATATAAATCATAGTTATTACAAATATACTCAAATAATCAGGACGATCAATAATCAAAGGCAAGATTAGAGCGGCCAGCAACGAAACAAGATATATATTTTTCTTTAAGAATTTCATCTTATTATCTTACTTAACAATAGCGTCAAAATCAACAGCAATCACTAGTAAAAGTACGAACTACGAAGTATCCGCCTTTTGCCCGTCTATTGACGAGGTCTCGCTTAAAGCGGACGAGATCTCACCGAAGGTGGACAAAGTACGAAGTTTATAAGGAATTTTTTTTATTATTTATACAACACAAAAAAAGGGAAACCACCACCAAGCATTCGATACTCTATAATATTGTATCATTTCTTTGGATTTGCTATGATTTCAAGTCCGCATAACAGGCTTTCTTTTATCGGGCTGAATTCCAGCTTTAAATATTGCTTTATTGAAACATTTTCGAAGGTTTTTATAACCTCGCAATTCGGCGCTTTTGCTTCTTTTATTATATCGAATTTTTCCAGCACATTACTTCCCTGAAGAGAAACATCAAATACACGCTCTCCTTCTTTTTTGTTTTCAGGTTCGGCAAAATATAATTTAACAGTATACAAACCTGCTTCAGCGGCTCTCTTATCAATATTTACCATTACAGATTCAACACCTTTCACCCCAGACGAGGAAACCCATTTTAGACGACCCTGCTTAATAGACGAAGAATGATTGCAAAAATATTCCGGCGCCGCAGGTACGAGAGTTACGGGAAGTACAGGAGAAGGGCCGCCTACACTCGGATAATCCAGCCACAAGGTTCCGTCTTTGTCTTTTCGGTCTCCCATCGCTCCAAAATTAATACCAATCCGTTTTATAGCCGCATCTACATCAAGATTATTAAAAGTCCACATTTCATTTTCCGGCATGTAGATTAAGCCAAGAGAGGTTTGATTATGATAACTGCATATGCAGGTATTTGTATAATCAGGAGCATTCAATACTCCGTCGGCCGCTATAAGATTTGAGGTACAACCGGACTTAAAACCGCCAAGATTTCCCGTTCCGCTGTTGCTATCCAGGTCAAAATATCCCGCAGCTGCAGAACGGAACGTAATAAGATGTTTACTTGCAATTAAAGAATTGCATCCATAGTTACGGCTCAACTGCCAGGGCACATCTACATCTGTAACCGGATTTTTATAAGTTTTAAGTTCACCGTTCATTAAGTTAAAGGCTTTCCCGTCGCCAGTATAAATAGAATCTGCGTGAAGCATGCACGGACCGTCATATTCTATTTTACCTTTCCAAAGAATCTCACCATTACTTCCGTTATACGCAGATAACACATCTCTGGGTTCAACAGGCAGCATATCTCTTGAATTCCGGCCTGCTTTGAGTAAAATATTTTTTTCTTCCGAAAACGAAAGCCAGGTTCCGTATCTATCTTCTTTTGTACTCCAAAGCAGGTTTCCTGTTCTGATATCAAGGGCTATTATCTTATTCACACTTTTGGTCTTAAATCCCTGCTGCCTTAATAATCCAGCTACAACATCGGATATATTATCTATGCAAAAGATCTTATCGTTACCTATAGTTATTGCATTATGTCTAAAACCGCTTTCCGCATCAAATTTCCACAAGACCTCGCCGGAGTTTCTGTTTAAACACATAATTTGATTACTGAAAACATTTTTCCAAACTTTTACCAGAGCCATCTTATCTCTTACTTTTGACTTTGCTATTTTATTTAAGATTGGAGAATTGCTTACTATCAAAAGATCTTTCCAAACAGCTATATACCCGCAGGAATCCCCCGGCTTTTCTGCTCTATCAGGAATTATAAACTCAGAAATCTGCTCGCCTGTAGCAGGAGCCAATCGGAGACATTTATTACCATAAAGCACATACACTCCGTCTTCAACAGTGACATAATTACTGCCCACGGCATTTGCTCCGGGTTGATGCTCGGTTACATTATAATACTTTCCCAAATCAGGAAGGGCTTTTTCCCATAACAGCCGTCCGGTATATACATCCAGCGCGCGCAGCATATCTGGGCCTTGAATAAATAACCGCCCCCCCACAACCTGTTCAGATGGTCCATGCCCGTGGCGGGGAAGTATATTTTTGCTGGACGGACCGCCGAACCAAAGCAAGCCCAGAGGAGCTTTAACTAAATCATCTTTTGATACGCATGTGTTAGAAGCATCGGCATTTTGATGGGTCCAATCAGCCGATCCCGGCAGAGCCCCTTTTTTTGCCAGAAGGACAAAACTTTCCGTTGTTTTTATTTCAGCATTTTGAAGCCCGGTTTTTTTAATTTCTTGCACAAGTGACACACTCTTTTCTTTAGTAACCGGAAAATAAGCAACACCGCCGTAAGGCCGTAAAATACCGAATATCTTTTTTACATTTTCTTGTTTACCTGAACCAGGATAAAACTCTTCTGACACAATCAAATCCGCAAGGTAAGGCGACAATTCCAAAGAGTCGAGTTTATTACACAAGACTGCAGCCCTCTTGCCATATAAACCCAAATTATCAAGTCTTTTTCTCGCCAGTTCAGCTTTTTTTGCATCAGCTTCAATAACAATCATGCAAAGTTTAGTTCCGGTTGCAAGTTCCTCGATCAAACGGCCCGTACCCGCACCCAGAACAACACAATATCCCTCTTTTACTCCTGACATTTTAAGTATTTTTTCAGCATAATCTGTCCACACATCTTTTGGAGCAAACTTCTCTTTTGCATACGTAAAGGTCTTAGATTCTGCCTTGCTTCCGCTAAAACAATAAATTGAGCCCTCTTTGGTTACAACAAACAATTTTTTGTCTGCAGCAATAATCCGTACAGGTCTTCCTTTTATTGCAGATTTCCAGGAAACATTAGCTCTGGATACTCCGGATTGTTTGAAAGCAGGTATCTCAATCGCTTTAACAAAACTGTTCCCGGCAGCATACAATCTTCCTCCTGCCTTAATTTGGATAACTGCATCTTCAGAAGTGAATTTCCACAGTATATCTTTAATATTGTCCGCAGAGCAAGCCCTTATCTCGTTATTTTTAATATTATTGTAATCTGAATCCAGACTGGAATATATTGCATTTTCGGTAAAAACAAGACCATAGTTGGAAAGTATTCCCCCGGATTTTGCGCCGGTTTTTAGGTCATACGCCGTACTGTCATTAAAAAAATATTTTTTTGAGGCTGCTGTCTGGTACTCCCCGCCCATTGCGTTTTCATGAAGGTTAAAATATAAAAATTCTCCGGTTTGCCTGTTAAAAACCGCAGGCACCGCACGGCCGTTTGGAATTACTAATTTATCTTCTGTTGCCGCAATATACCCCTGGGGAGCCGTCCCGGCAAAGGCAGGGCTGCTATGCGGCTGTAGAATATACATAGAACCTGTTTTGCTGTTACTCCAAATAACTTTTCCTGTTTCCGCATCAAGCGCATAAATAAATATTCCCATAAAAGGCCAGATACCTGCAGTGAAGTATATTTTACCGTCCAGTAAAACCGGAGCCCCTCGTATAGGCCAGGCAGAAATTAAACGTTCATTTCCGATTACCCGAAGATCAGAAGGTCCTCCCTTAAATTTCCAGATAAGAGAACCTTTTTCGGCATCAACACAGTATAAAGTGCCGTCATCACTGGCAAAATAAACTTTTCCCTGCCAGAAAATAGGCGCAAAATACACAGGTCCCTCGGTATAAAACACCCATTTTTCTTCACAGGTTTCTATATCAATTGCCGTAATTTTATCGTTTTGAGACGAGCCGACAAACATTGTCTTCCCGGCTACAATCGGCTCGTAGAAACTCCCGAAGGTCATTCTTGGTTCGTCCTGCCAGGTCATAACATTAGGCGGAAGCTCATACACCCACTGGAGTTTAAGGTCCTTTGGAAGTTCTTCCATAGAAGCAGCGCTCCGGCCGGCATCATATCGCCACATCGGCCAATCAGCGGAAAAAAACAAAGAAGATAGCATAGCAGCTATTATGCAAATTATTTTATACACGCAGCCTCCCTTTCTTTAATACGGAATTCTATAAAACAATTCCACTATCAATTATATCCTATAAATCCTACGAAACACTACAACTACTACGCCAGCGTTATTCAAAACCGCTTTTACAATAAATATTTACATCTAAATCTATTTTATCATAGATATTGTATCTATATTACCGTACATAAGGTGTGACTTATCAAAATCATTGAATATTTTTTGTGGTTTTTCTTCAAGTTCAGGGATATTTTCTATTTTCCCGTTAATATATCCTGACAATCTTTCCTGCATTACCTTTAACCTGCCAATTACCCCGCTGTATCTTACATCAAGAACCTCAAGACCTAAAGGCTTTCTTTCGTACAGCCATATTTTTCTATGCGCATCCCATAATGTTTGAACTTTTTTTGAGACAATAGGGATATCCTTTAATATTTTTTTAAGTTTTTCTTTATTTTTCGCATTATATGCCAGATACGTTTCATTTCGCAAATCTGCTTTCACACTCAGGGCCTCAGCAAGAGTTTTGGCATAATCAAACAGAAGTTTATTCCCTTTATCAGAATCTCTTTCAACTTTTTCTATCTTTTTAAATATTTTTCTATAAAATGGGTTTAACTTTTTGCCGAGAGCATGTGATGCGAAAATACCGATTAAAGGATCGTCAAATATAAAACTCTTTGAAATATTAGGAGTATATTTTGCCAGTTTTTTCTTATACAGATCCAATTCCGAAGGGAGGACAAAACTGTCCAACTTGTCACGGCCTAATATATGGACAATGTTGTTAATTTTATGATTTTTAACCTTATTAACATAGCAATGCTCCGCATAAAGCACTAATCCGGGCAGATTGCAGCCAAACGGACATTCACTGCCGTCATCGCCCCACAAGGTCATCATCGCGCGTTTAATTTTCATTTTTTTGGCGGCTTCCAATAAAAACGGTGCTGACATTTCCACTTTCCGGTACAATGCCCACATCATATTCCAACTCCACATTGCGGGAGAAACTAACGGTTCAAACCCTATCTTTCTATAAGCTTTAATACTTACCTCATATATTTTTTTATCCTCCTTGTAATAATCCCAGTAATTCATTATTATATTTTTTGGCAGAGCTTTTGTCTGTTTTGCCGTCATTGCTTTTGCATGGCTCTTGCCAAGAACAATATCACCCCACATAATCGGCTTTAACTTAAGCTTTTTGCAGATAGCATTAACATTTTGAACATGCTTCAAAAACATTGCTCTTGGGTCCATTTTTGTGTTGTATTTGAATGTTTTTCCTGTTCCTACACCGCCCTGACCGAGAGCTTCGTCCAATCCTACATGAATAAGCTTTGAATCATAAGGTTCTACGGCATTTTTAATCATTGTTTCAATAAGTTTTAAAGCACACCTGGATTCGGTCGAAAACACGTAGTCAGTATCCTTGACATCATTAAAATGTGAAAACTTCAGTATCTGTAGAGAGTGCCCAAGCGTTTGAATACATGGAAACATCTCAATCCCAAAACTTTGCGCGTATTTTGAAATCCTTTTTAACTCTTCAATTGTATATTTTCCCCTTAAATATCCGATTAACGGTTCTTCCTTTACTTCATAAGTGTCTTCAGTATAAAGAGTTAAGTAATTGTAACCTAAAAGAGCTAACTGAATTATTATTTTCTTTAAGTACTCCTCTTTTACTACCGCGTTTCTAGAGCAGTCTATCATCAATCCTCTAAAATCCAGCGGTGGTTTTTGCCTTACATAAAGTCTTTTTTTCTTATTCTCCACAATTAAAGTTAACAAAGCCCTGAACATATCTGATTTAGTCCGGTAATTAATTACAACACCTTTACCAAAATTGACAAGCTCAAATCCTTCCTCATCCCACTGTGTCAGCTTTACAAATCTTCCAGATTTTAAGCTGAAATATTCAGGATACTCTTTTACAAGTTCATTTATTGCTTCGCTTTCTGGCAGAATATATTTAACTTGCATATTTTTCTCTCCATATTTTCAATTTTGTACTTACTTTTTTTCTTTTTCAATAATCGCTTTCAATATTAATTCAGCCATTTCATTATTACCGTTCGTACTCGGATGCGTGGTGTCCTCCAGAAACTTCTGTTTGTAGTCATTTCTGTCCATTGCTTTAAAATATTTCATAAAATCAACCAACATGATATTCTTGTTTTTTGCCGTAAAATCACGCAAACCCTGAGCATAACTGTCCATACTGTCCCATAAGTTTTCTAAAGCTGAAGGATTCGTCGTTACAATTATCACCGCCGGTGCTTTTTTCATCAGTCCGGCAGCTTCTTCCAGGTAATTAACGTGATCCGCAACAAACCCTATTGTATCCTCTGCTTCTGAAACCTTATACGCCTTTTGATTGTGCCCGAACATTATAGTGACAATATCTGCTTCAATTCCGGTTATATCCCTTTTCATCCACAAGCGCCCGGTATATGTCCGTCCCCCTCCGATAGCGCAATTGTAAACTTTTATATTCTTGTTATTATAATGTTGAGAAAGTTTTTCTCCAAGCACCTTCGGATAACCCATTTCGGTTACAGAATCACCAAAAGATA
>Ga0156422_1062_pt1 | contig 10447 bp, 10 predicted proteins | sample RifOxyA2_FD_108065 | JGI IMG/M metagenome (GOLD analysis project Ga0156422, IMG submission 108065) | Candidatus Firestonebacteria bacterium RIFOXYA2_FULL_40_8
TCATATATAGTAACTTTCTCCGCCTTTAACAGCTGGTTTATCAACTGCTGATAGATCTCTTGCTGTTTTTCCATTCCATATGCCTGCTTAACTCTCTCAAGGGACTCTTCGAAAGTTTTTTGTTTTTCTTTCTTATCTTTGTCCTTCTCTACATAATCTTTCTTATGCGCCTCATAATAATTCTTAAGATCGGATTCCGAAACATTTAATTTGCCCCGTATCTCCTCTTCCAGTAATTTCTGAACCATAAAACTCTTTTTCGCCTGATAGGCCTTTTCGATAATTTCTTTATCATTTTCAAAGTTCCTTCTTTTCGCGGAATCAAACATCAGTTCCGTGGCGATAAACTGCCTTAAGAAGTCTACTTTCTTTGAATCATCTTTGTACATCTCCTGGACATAAGAAGGTAGTTTTCTAATCTCATTATCCAGCTCTTCTTTTGTAATATTCCGGTTACGAATCTTCGCAACAATTGTCACTTTTGAGATCTCCGGCTTTTTATTCATCGTCGCGTACTTTTCCATCTCTCTTTGCGCGTCCAGAGTTTTACCCAGCCGTTCCAGACATTCTATTGTTCTCGTGTTTACCTCCAGAGTGAGATCGCTTTCTGGAAGCAGAACTTTGACCCTGATAAACTCTGCCAGTGCGTTCTGGTAATCATTCATATTTTCCATATATATCTTTCCGATAAGATAGGAAAGATTCGCATCCTCTTTTTTAGAAAGACTGCCTTTCTCCTGTATCTTTTTAAATTCATTAACCGCCTGCAAATAAAGCCCCTTTTCTTTAAGCTGATTAGCATATTCCTTCTGCTTTTCCAGCCCGATGGAAAGACCGCCGGTGTTAGAGCAGGACACAAGGAAGGCCGAAAGCATTACCGCGTATAGAATGTTTTTTAACATACAAACTCCTTTTATAATAATGACTAATGACTACTTACTAGTGACTATTTATTGAGGATTATTATATATGCTGTTTACAGCTACCTTAAATAGTCAATAGTCATTAGTACTTAGTAAATAAATGTGTACCAAATATAAACCATTCATAATGTTAAACTATCGCAGCCTCAACGCTCTCGCTCTAAAAAAATTAATCAGAGGTTTCGTATACGGCTTTCCTGTGAAAATATCTATATTGTCCACCTTGGCGCTTTTGAAGAGTCTTTTTAAAGTTGCCAGTTCATCACTCCTGCTTTCCTTGAATTTTTTTACAAACGAGGCATCCGAAGTATCTATTACCGCCATCTCTCCGGTCTCACCGTCTTCTATCTCAAGAAAACCGGCAGACGGCAGGGCTTGTTCAAGATCATCAGTTATCCGGATAGCTATTAAATCATGTTTTTGCGCTGTTATCTTAAGGTCTTTCTCAAAGCCCCTGTCCAGGAAATCCGAAACAAGAAAAACGACTGCCTTCCTTTTAGTGACTTCATTTAAATATTGAAGAGCCGCTTTGATATTGGTACCTTTACTCTTCGGAGCAAAGGAGATCATCTCCCGGACTATGCGGAGAATGTGTTTTTTTCCTTTTTTCGGAGTGATAAACTTTTCTATAATGTCGGTAAAACCGATCATTCCGACCTTATCGTTATTTTTTGTGGCTGAAAGCGCAAGAAGTGAGACAAGTTCTACAGCTATCTCATTTTTGAATTTTTCGGCAGTACCGAATTGGCCTGAACCTGAAAAGTCTACAAGAAAGACCACCGTCAGTTCCCTCTCCTCAACAAACTTCTTAATGAAAGGTTTCCCTACCCTGGCGGTTACATTCCAGTCAATCGTACGGATATCATCTCCGGGAGTATACTCTCTGACTTCGGCAAATTCCATTCCGCGGCCTTTAAACGTGCTTTCATACTGCCCCGCGAACGTTTCGCTGACGAGCCGCCCGGTCTTGATTTCTATCCGTTTAACCTGTTTTAATATTTCTTTTGAAATCATGATAACTCCGCTAAAAGAAATGACTAAGTACTAATGACTACTGACTATTTTATGTTGGCGGGAAACTTCCCCCGCCGACATATTATATTTTACAATTATTCTATCTCCACTCTTTTCGAATTCCGAGTTTAGAATTTCGAATTTGCTCTATTATTCATCCTACAACGCTTTTCTTTCGAGTTTCTAATTTCGGATTTCGAATTTGCCCTATTATTCATCCTACAACGCTTTTCTTTCGAGTTTCTAATTTCGGATTTCGAATTTGCTCTTATGGTACTTCTATCTGATCAAATATCTGCTTTATAATATTTTCCGAAGTTATCTCTTCCGCTTCGGCTTCATAAGTGACGATCACCCTGTGTCTCAGAATATCAGCTCCTACCTGTTTTATATCTTCAGGGGTCACATAACCCCTGCCATTAATGAATGCAAGAGCTTTAGCGGCACGGATAAAATATATACTGGCTCTTGGTGAAGCTCCGTAAGCAATCAGCGCTTTAAGATCATTTAATTTATATTTTTCAGGTTCACGGGTGGCAAAAACCAGATCGAGCACATAATTTTTAACTTTTTCATCCACATAGATATCATTTATCACTTTTTTAACTCTGACAATATCAGCAGGTGTCGCGGTTCTCTTAACCTTTATTTCTTTGTTCTCCGCCATTCTATCTATTATCTGATTCTCCTCTTCTTTATTAGGATACGTTATTTTTAATTTAAGCATGAACCTGTCCACCTGGGCTTCAGGCAGAGGATACGTTCCTTCCTGTTCAATCGGGTTTTGCGTGGCTATTACCAAAAACGGAGAAGGCAGTGGGTACGTCGTATCTCCTATGGTTACCTGGCTTTCCTGCATTGCCTCCAGCAATGCGCTCTGAACTTTTGCAGGCGCTCTGTTAATTTCATCCGCCAGTACAAGATTGGTAAAGATGGGCCCTTTTTTTACGGAGAAATTACTGTCTTTTGGATTAAAAATAAGAGTTCCGGTTAAATCCGCAGGTAAGAGATCCGGAGTAAATTGAATTCTTTGGAATTTCATATCGAGCGCCGAAGAAAGTGTTTTCACGGAAAGGGTCTTTGCCAGTCCCGGTACACCTTCTATTAATATGTGGCCATCTGCAAGCATGCCTATCAGCATTCTGCTGATAATATATTGCTGTCCAACTATGACCTTGCCTATTTCCGCCGTCAACTCATTGATAAAAGCACTTTCTTTCTTCACCATCTCATTTATCTGTTTTACGTCCTTTTCCATATAAAATCCCTCCCATTTGGTTATCTGTTTTATTTGTTCAATCGGCTTAAAACGCCTGAATTTACCTATATATTATATCAAATTCCAACAAATATAAAGACAAAAATAACACGAAAAATGTTCCTTATTAGGTATAAGTTATGAGTTATTAGCTTTTGAAATTACGACAGGTTTTTCTCTTTTATTAGTTATTAGCTATTAGTTATTGTTTCACGGTAGTGAAGGTAGCCCGACTGATTTTCGAAGAGAAACAATACTAAAGCACATCCAGGCGGTTTGCTCGCCGTTTCCGGCGTCAACAATCTCCCAGTTCCTTTGAACCGTATTATATTGAAATTTTTCCCCGTAAAGAGGAAGGGTATTTACCCGTTCAAGAAAATCAAGGATAGCGCATAATCTGTCATATTCTTTGAATTTTAGGCATCCTAACATATCCCATCCTAAGATCTTTCCATAAGTCTCATTACTATGCCCCGACGGCGCCCAGTCCGCGGCACAAATAACCGGGCCTTTCCATTTAATCTCCGCTTTTTCATGCCACTTATCTATGGTGTTACGGAAAACTCCGGTATCAAAACCTTTCCATCCTGCAGGTATGGGAGCCAGATTAAGCCACCCCAGGCCTTCGAAAACTTCCGGTTTTCTTCCGGTAGGCAGCAGCATTTCCGAGTAAATCCGCTTTCCTTCAAAAGTTCTGACCATATTAGTATTGATCTGCTTTTCAAGGAATTTTAATCTCTCCTGCCAGATCCCGGCTTGACCTGTCTTCGAAAGCTTTTTCGCCAGAGGAACCATATGTTGAAGCGCCGAAGCAACAAAAGATTGAGTAAGAAAATCAAACGCATGCCAGTACTGCTGTTCACGGCTGTGCTCCAAATGCGTATTTAAAACCAGCCCCGGCTCAACTCTCCAGCGTGTAGCGCGGGACAACAACGGTCCAGAAGTTATCCTGTTAAGTAAAGCCGCTACTTTCGGATAAGTCTTTTTCTCGAAATCCGTCACTCCCCGCTTTTTTGCCAGTAGTGCCCAAGCAAGGATAAAATGAGCATCTCCATCCGGCTGCACAAGGTCGCAAAGTACGGGAACTTTTTGCTTTCCCCTGCGTTTACCCAAGACATGAGGCAAATATTCCAGATCATTATCTTTCATCGACCGGATACAATAATCAAGAGAGGCTTCCAGACGCTCCGCTTGCCCGACCTCTACAAACAAACGGGCCAAACCTCCGATTGTCCTGGGATACATGCCTTCATACGCACCAGTTAATGATTCAAGTACAAAACCCGAGACATCAGTACGGTCCAGCAGGCTTTGATAATTACGCCTCAGCATTTCCTTATGGAAAGGTGATTCTAACCGCTGTTTTATATCCTTAATTGTATTCATCGTTTATCTCCTAATTAGCTATAATTCTACTCTAAAAGACCGTAAAGTCAATAAAATATTGAATCAGTAGAGTGTTTTATGCAGCAATATTAGTTGTTGAATTATTTGCTTCTAATTGTTAGAGTAGAGCAAATACAGGCGCTGGGTCCTGGGCACTAGGGTCTGGGTTAACATTTAGGTGTTATGAAATACATAATAACACATTAATTTGGAACGTGAGTAACGTGCTAACGTGGAACTTTGAACGATTGATAGTTTTTTCCCGTAACCCGTAACTCGCTACCCGTAACCAACAAGGAGAGTTTTATGCAGGCAAAACATGTAAAGGGTAAAAAGGCGGCGGATATCATGCTTTACACTCTAAGCACTTGTATCTGGTGCAAAAAAACCAAGGAGTTTCTTAAAGAACTGGGAGTAGAGTATTTCTATATAGATGTTGATACTGTTTCAGGAGAAGAAAAAGAAAAGGTCTCGGAAGAAATAGAAAAGTGGAATCCTGCTGTTTCTTTTCCTACTATTGTAATAGACAATAAAGAATCCGTACTGGGTTTCCAGCCTGATGAAATTAAGGAAAAGTTAAAAATATGAGCGATCAGCCGGAAATTTCCACACACGAAATAGACAGTTTATATCTGAAGTTGAAGCAGGAGGCATTAAAAGCAGGCTATTACCTCAACCCGGATCTGAGTTTCACAAAAGATCTGGTTAAAAGTCTTATTATAAATAAAAACCGGTTTGGTTATGAGGCCTGTCCCTGCCGGCTTGCCGCGGGAGAAAGAAAGGAAGATCTGGACATTATCTGTCCCTGTGATTACCGGGATGACGATATAAATCAGTATAATGCCTGCTATTGCGCGCTTTATGTCTCAAAAAAAGCCAGTCTGAACGAAATAGTCATTAAATCAATTCCGGAAAGAAGACCGCCAAAACAGATGCGTGTTAAAATTGCAGAAGAAAAACAAAAGCAGGAAGGAAAATCGCAAAATCTCTCCAACCTCCCCTTCCCTGTTTACCGGTGTAAAGTTTGCGGATACCTTTGCGCAAGACCTGAAGCACCGGATATTTGCCCGATATGCAAGGTGACGAAAGACCGATTTGAGCGTTTTATCTAAAAACGCTCAAATCGGTCTTTCAGTTTCAAGGTTTGTAAAGTTTATAACGTTAAAAACCATTGAAAGATATTAAAAAAAGGAAGTTCTCTTATATTTTGGTTAAATTATATAACAACACCTCTAAAAATAACCTTACAAACTTTACAAACCTTAAAAACCTTACAAACTTCTGTTATCGGCCTTCGTCCGCTATTCCGAACAACCGTAAAACCTGAACGCGTACAGCCTATAATCACCCTTGAGATTTTTTATGGTTAAAATTCCTTTTTCAGGCTTATTTTTGTTTTTTATTAGCTGATAGAGCCCCGGACCTTTGAGTTTTACCTGATTCTTATCGTCCAGATTTTTACCTTTGGAATCTTTTTTTACAGGTTTTCCGTTCAAAAGCACTTCTAAAGTTGCTTCATCATTACTTGCTTCCGCAACAAGATTTACTTCCATGGCGGTAAAATTGAGAGAAACCACGGCACCCGTTCCGTCTGAACCTAAAGATTCTTTTGAAGCTTTAAATTTGCCGGTCAGGGCTATACTGTCTTCGAGTATCTCCTTTATCGCTTTATAATTATGTGATTTATCCGGGACCAGACCTTCTTTATTTGCCACTGCGCCTTTTGAAATACTCAGATAAAGATCAAGCGTTGTCGGAAAACATAATCCGGTAATAGGACTCCTGATAAACTCCGGCAATCTGGAAGAAGGAGCTGCTTTTGCAAGCGCTTCACGTATAGCCGTTTCGGAAACCTCATAATCCCCGTCACCGCTGTGAGAAAAAACAACTTTACCTTCTTTGGATATGATATACAGCGCAGGAACAGCTTCATTCTTGAAAGCTGCTTTTAATTCTGCATTATTGTCCAAAACTACGGGAAATTTTATCTTTAATTCTTCTACGGATTTTTTAATGTTTTTTATTTCTTTTTCGAAAGTAAACTCGGGAGAATGGACTCCGGCAACCTGAAGCAATGCGCTGTATTTTCCTTTCCATTCCATAACTTTCTTAAGCGTTTTTTTACTGGTTATATCGGTATAATTCCAGAAAACAACGAGGGTGGTTTTTCCTTTCAGCTCCATTCTGTCGGAACCAAATTCCATATTCAGCCATTCTTTTCCCGCCAGAACAGTTTTGATTGCTTCTTTATTGGAATCCGGATAGATTAATTTCATGACTACCAGAAGAATGGTAAGAAATACAATTATGGCTATTGCCATGAACGTAGATCTTTTCATAAAATCCCCCTTAGAAGCAAATTCGAAGCACTAAACTCGTCCGCTGAAAGCGAGATCTCGCCATAGGCGGAAAATTCGAAACAAAAGGACAAACCCGAAAACTTACAAACCAAAGTAGAACCATTCAAATTGATATCTGCAAACCCCTATCCGGTTGTTTTATAATCAGTGGAATCCTGTAGTTTTGCAATCGGTGGAATCAAACCCGAAATAGCACTCGACTACACATATTTCAAAGCAATAAAGCTCCTATATTTGCTTCTGATTTCGGGTCAAAATATTGCTTTTATAACTTTCTTTAGCGGGATGTCTTTTCCGCATTTAATTACTACATGAGCGTACTTCCGATATAAGGGCTTTCTTTTAATATACAGAGCCTTAAGCGTTTTTGACCCCCGGGAAATAATACCACGGTCGATAATACTTTTAACCCTTCCCGAGATTACGTTAAAAGGCACATCCAAATATACCACCAACGAATACCTGCGGAGGTGGTGCATCGCGTTTTTCGAGTATATTATACTCCCTCCGGGCGAGAAGATGGTATCTCTTTCTTTTGTATGCTTTATAACGATCTTTTCTTCAAGCCGGATAAATTTATTTTCTCCGCGTTTCCGTATAAGTTCTTTAAGGGTTTTTTTGTATTTTTTTTCTATCTCAGCATCAAAGTCTAGATACCTGTAACCCAGCTTTTTTGCCAGTGCTTTCCCCATATAACTCTTGCCGGCTCCGGCCATACCAATGAAAGTTATATTCATTTTTTATTTTCTTTTTCAGACAGTTTGCCCCCGCCGAAGACCACATGAGCGTCTACAAGCAAAGCCGGAACTCCTTCTTTATATTTGGCATTTTTATAGATGTACTCTCCGAAAGCGATATTTGCACCATCCGGAGCAACGGCACCGCCAAATGCAGAAGAAATCTTGACCCTTGTAGGAATGTCCGGGTTTAAAAATATATTTCCTTCCGCAAAGATCACCGAAATCTTTATATTAACATCTTTGTCTTTTACTTCCAGCTTTGACAGATCGATATCCCCGCTGGCAAACATAATATTATAATCCTGCTGCTTACCGTCTGCTTCTATCTTATAATCATTGAACATCATACTGTTTTTACCGCCGCAACCCCCCATTGCGCCTTTTCCCGGGCGGCAGCCGCCGAACGACCAGAAGATCATACTCACGCCGATATAAATAAAGAGAAGTCCGAATATTATTTTACCCACGGGAATATTTATCCCCATCGCTTTTAATATCAGAAGAAGCCCGAGAACTACAACAACAATACCCCAAAACACACCGCTAAAAATAAACCCCATTTTCATTTCCTCCTCCCTAAAATATGTAAATTACAAATTATCCGCCTAAAGGCGAGATCTCTCCAGCGCCAAAGTCTGGAGGACGAATTACGAAGGACAATATGCGGTGTTATATATACCTCATTATCTCGCAATGTCAGTGAAAGCTGACATCTATATATATTTCCTCTCGAGAAAAACTTTACTTATATTGTCCTTTGTCATTTGTACTTATTAATTTTCCTAAAGATGATTCTAATTCCGATAAAGACAAAGAAAACCCCTACAAAGACCATAAACGGTATATTAATATTAAAAATAGCTTCGGCAAGAATAGAGACACCAAAAAGAGTAACCAGACAGCCAAACAACATAAATCCTGAAAACGAGTGTGTTTTCATAACGCTCCTAGAAAATACAAAAAGCCCGCGAAACAAAACTAAAGAAAAGACAGTTCTTTTCTATTTTTTGTTTCCGGTCAGCTTGCCAGTTTTGCTTCAAGTCCGGAAAGATCTTTTTTTGCTCTATCTATATAATCCCGGTGAAGCTTGTATTGCTTATGTCCTTTATCTAAATAATCCGTCCGTGCTATTACCTTACGGAGCAGAGTAATTGCCTCTTCATAAAAACCGCTCTTAGCAAAGCTTTCGGCCACCAGGAAGTAACCTTCCACCCAGCCGCCCTCATAAATAGTATCATAAAGTTTTTCCAGACCGTTCTCTCCAAAAATACTTTCCACAAGCTCCTTTGAGACAAAGATGGATCTGAGCATATGACTGTCAAAAGAGTTAGACCTTATTATCTGCCCCAAGTGTTTTATGGCATCTTCTACGATCTCATTAATCCCTTGTATTTTAAGAGGGAGGCCTAGTTTTGCCTCCCCCACCATTTCCCTGCTGTGTCTTAAAAAATCCTTCTTGAAATCCTCAAGTTCTTTATCTTCCAGCTTTTTTTCTATCAGATCAAAACTTGGCTCGTATTTATCAAGTATATAAATATACTCTTTAAGATGGAGCATCTCATGAAAGATAGAACTGATTATCAGGTCGTAAAGGTCCGTCTCTTTTATCTCTTTCTTTACGGCCGTCTCGGCGCGAAATAGCGCATGGGTAGCGTCTTTAAGATCAAAGAGCTCTTTTTCCATACGGTCAATACGGGCAAAGTCCAGTTTTTTAACTTTTCTAAAGCTGACGTACTCCGCTTTAAATTCGCTGAAGATCCTTAAAGAATTAATTACAATATCAGCGATGCTGGTAAAATCTTTCCCTGTATGGACTATGTTTTCGCCGCTTTTCATCTGGTTACTTAACCTTTTCCTTTACTTTTTCTTTTTCCGGTTTAGCGCTGATTACTCTTTCTATCTCAGCTTTAATTTCCGGTTTACATTCGGCTTTTGCCTCGGGCTTTGCATCCGTAACACCCGCTTTGATCTTTACTTTTTCTTCTATTTCCACGGCAACTTTCGGATTGGCTTTCAGATACTCTCTTACATTATCTTTACCCTGTCCGACACGCTCCGCGCCGTAATTGAACCACGAACCGCTCTTTTCTAAGACACCGAAATTAACGGCCGCTTCTATTAAACTGCTCTCCTTGGAAATACCCTGTCCGAAGAAGATCTCGACTTCAGCTTCCCTGAAAGGCGGAGCTACTTTATTCTTGACTATCTTTACTCTTACACGGTTACCTATATTATCGGTGCCGTTCTTAATGGATTCAATACGCCTCATATCTATTCTTACGGAAGAGTAAAACTTCAGCGCGCGGCCGCCCGGGGTGGTCTCCGGACTTCCAAACATCACGCCTATCTTTTCTCTTATCTGATTAATGAAGATGGCACACGTTTTGGTCTTGCTTATGACCGAAGTAAGCTTTCTAAGGGCCTGCGACATTAATCTGGCCTGAAGACCCATATGAGAGTCGCCCATCTCACCTTCGATCTCAGCTCTGGGTGAAAGCGCCGCAACCGAGTCAAGCACCACGACATCCACGCCGCCGCTGCTTACCAGCGTATCGACTATTTCAAGCGCCTGCTCCGCGCTATCCGGCTGGGAGACAAGCAGATTGTCAAGGTCCACTCCAAGTTTTTTCGCATAGACCGGGTCGAGCGCGTGTTCGACATCTATGAACGCCGCTGTACCGCCCGTCTTCTGCGCTTCCGCAATTATTTGAAGCGAGAGCGTTGTTTTTCCGCAGGACTCAGGGCCGAAGATCTCGATGACCCTTC
>Ga0156422_1024_pt1 | contig 10336 bp, 7 predicted proteins | sample RifOxyA2_FD_108065 | JGI IMG/M metagenome (GOLD analysis project Ga0156422, IMG submission 108065) | Candidatus Firestonebacteria bacterium RIFOXYA2_FULL_40_8
GTTAGTCACGGTATTACTTATCTGTTTCATTTTGCTTATAGTTTCTTTTGTGGTCTGACTGCCGCGCTCCGCTATTGTAGTAGCTAAAGAAGTTTTATCCGCCTGTGTTTGCGCCCTTTGCGCAACGGCTGAAACCGAATTTGCCATGGTGTCGATTACCTGTGTGGTTTTCTCTATCTGTTTTCTTTGTACAAAAGTAGCTCTTGCGATTCCCTGTACGGAGGTGCTTACATTAAGCGAAGAGAAATTAAGCTCTTCCGAGACTGCGGAAAGTTCAAGAGAGTATTTCGAAATATGCTGAGAAGTATTTCTGAGTTCTATCACAATCTTAGCCAGGTTCTGTACCAGCATATTAAAAGCCTTGGAAAGCTCCGCTATTTCATCGCTCCCTGAAGTATCAACACCCTGGGTAAGGTCGCCCTTTGAAGAGTTCATTGACATAGTCGTAAGCCTGTTTATGGGTCCGACCATAGAACCGGAGATCCTGAAAGAAAAACTCATTATAATAAGTAAGATACCGCCTATCGCGGAAAAGACAATTATTTTTGCGAATTCCATGCTTTTATCAAAATCTTTTTCGTCATTTTTAATAAGTTCTTTTACCCTGGGTGCCATGTCATCGCTCGCCAGGATTGCTTTACTGACCTCAAGCTCGTCGTAACTTTTTGAAAGTTTCTTAAGAGAAGTTTCCAGCTCCGTACAGCGCGCGAGCGCGTCTTCAACCTTGGCGGCATCCGACGGTTTGCCGGTTTTTAAAATGGCCGTTCTTCTGGCAATCAGTATCTCCTTGAAAAAAGTTGTTTCATCTTTGGCTCCGGTTTTGGCGGTATTTATTAATTTGCCGTCCCTGTTGTCTTTGTAGTTCCTGAGTTTGAGCTGTACATCTTTAAAAGCCAGAAGTGCTTCGTTATCTTCTTTGACCTTCTTCACGTTTTCCGTTATCAAATAGTCGTAGTACTTGAAGGTTCCGAGCATTGCGGCAGCGACAAGCGTAAAGCTTAAGATGGACATCAGTAATATTTTCTTGCCGATATTTAAAGCCATTATTTTACGTCTCCTTCTTCCAGTATGGTGTTAACATCCAATATCAGCGCCACTTGACCGTCACTCAGTATTGTCGCGCCTGAAAAATATTTAAGCGTTTTAAGATTATTGTTAATCGGCTTTACCACTATTTCATGCTGGGTTTTTATTTTATTTATTTCCAGTCCGAAAAGTTTTCCGTGATATTCGGTTATAATTATTTCTCTGTCCCGTTTGACTTCATCCTCTGTTGACAGTAGAAGTTTTTTTAATTTAATCACCGGAACAGCTTTGCCTCTGTACTCGATAGAGCCGTTCGTGTTATCCCCTGCCGAAAGAACTTCTTTAACGGCCGAAAAAGGGAGAGCGTAAGCTTCTCCATGTATGTCAACGATCAACGCCTGGATTATGGCAAGCGTAAGCGGTACTTTAATTTCAAATCTGCTGCCTTTATTCGGTTCTGTTGACATTGTGAAAATACCGTTTAAGCTTTCGACTTTTGTTTTCACTACATCAAGTCCGACGCCTCTTCCGGAGGTGCTGTCGGCCTGCTCCACTGTCGAAAACCCCGGTTTTGTCAAAAATGCGTAGGCTTGTTTGTCCGTAAGTCCCGGGAGTTCCTCTTCTTTTATGAGGCCTCTTTTTAAAGCGGTTTTTTTAATATTTTCCGCGTCCAGACCTGCTCCGTCATCTGTCACTTCAATAAGCACATGATTTTCAAGCTTTTTCGCTGTCAGACGGATAGTTCCTACAGGTTCTTTTCCTCCGGCTTTTCTTTTTTCCGGAGTTTCAATACCGTGATAAACACAGTTACGGAGGATATGTATAAGCGGTTCATAAAGTTCGTCCAGAATTCCCCGATCCAGTCCGATATCACTGCCTTCTACTATGAAATTAACTTCTTTTTTTTGGGTCCGCATCGTATCACGGACTAACCTGGGGTAACGGCTGAAAATATAGTCAGCCGGCACTATCCTGGTTTTTAAAATAGTATTTTCAAGTTCGGACATTATTTTATTTGTATTGTAGAGGGAGTTGGAAAGTTCCGCATCATCTGATTTTGAAATCAGGTCCTGTAAACGGTTCTTGCTGATGATCATTTCCCCTGTGAGATTTATAAGTTCATCCAGTACTTTTAGATCTATTCTAAGCGAAGCCGGTTTGACCAGCTCATCTTTGCCGGTAGAGTTTTCCTTTCTTCCGGAGGAAGGGAGAATAGTCTTATCCTCGCAAGCTGCGCCGTCTTTATTTGTGCATTCTTTTATCTCGGCAAGTAACGGTTCAAGAGAGACATTTCCGTCAATACGTTTTTCAAGTCCGCACACAAGTGTGTCTATCATATCAATACCCTTGAAAAGCGCGTTGATAATCTCCGGGGTCAAAGGGTGGCTGCCTTTTCTTACCAGATCCATAACACTCTCGAGTTCATGAGAAACCTTGGTGATCTTTTCAAAGCCCATGGTAGCGGACATACCCTTAATGTTGTGCATGTACCTGAAGCATTCATTTACGAGGTCGGAATTTTTCGGTTCTTTCTCAATAGAAAGCATCACCTTGTTAAGGCTGCCGATTATTTCGCGGCTTTCGTTTATGAATATTTCACGGTATTGATCCAGCTCTGACACATTACCTCGCAATAAAGAAAATAAAATTGTTTATGGCGAATATGCTGCAGAAAATTACGGAGGTAACTCCGTTTCTGAATGCAGCATGAATAATAAATTGAATTCCACTCGCCGAAACTTCGGACGTAAGTCCGCAGAGTTTCATTTTTTGGTTTCTTTTAAAACCCTATCCACGGTCTCAAGTACTTTTTCTCCCTGAAAAGGTTTTACAATGAAGGCTTTGGCTCCGCTTTGCATGGCTTCTTCTACCAGGAGTTCCTGTCCCATCGCCGAAACCATTATTACTTTTGCCGCGGGATCAAATTTCACTATTTCTTTCACCGCATCAATTCCGTTTTGCACGGGCATTATCATATCTATTGTTACCAGGTCGGGTTTGAGCTTCTTATATTTTTCCACCGCTTCCTGTCCGTTCGTGCCTTCATCTGCGATTTCGTGCTTAGCTCTTAAAATGTCCTTGAGCATTAACCGCATAAATGAAGAATCGTCGACTACCAGAATCTTACTCATGTTTCCTCCTGTGAAATCTTCCCCGGATTTAATACTTCTATTTCCTCGCCTTTGTAGGAGGCAATAAAAGCAAACATACCGTATGACTTTTTAATGGCCTCTTTATTGATATATGCTACTTCGAAAACTCTTGATACCGCAAGGCCGAACTTTTCTTTATTATTTTTTACCACAATAATTCTGTTTTTTCTATCCTTATCTTCCGGAATCTCTAGAATTTTAGGCAGGTCAAAGACCCCGATTATTTGCCCGCGGTAATTTGTAATTCCTGTGATTCTTTCTGAAGAACCCGGAAGACGAGTTATGGCCTGGTAAGGAATTATCTCAAGAAGAGAGTTGATGTCTATAAAGTATTTGCTGCCGGCGACCGAAAAAAGAAGTAAAGAAAACTGCTTTTCCTGTGTCATTTACCTGTCCTTTCGAACAACCTTAATTTACTTTTATATGTTCGTCCGCCGATCTTTTGAAGAGATTCCAAAACTAAAGGATTTCACTGATAAAAACTATAGAAACAGCTGTTAACCCTTAAAGTATACAATAAAAACATATAAAAATCAATGGATTTCGATGAAAATATGCTGATTCGTCAAATATATCCCTAATGCATAAGGAGTTATGAAAATAATAACAATTGCAGTTTAACAACATATTCTTATTCCTTTACTACCAGAACAATTTTCCTTAAATTAGTGCATATAAAACTTGACAAATGTCCATTATTTATATATAATTTAGTAAGCTCGTGCGTATTTTTAAGCTTTTTCAGCGGAAGTGAAAAAAGAGGCAAAAGGAGCGTGTTTTGTACAAAAGTTATTGGGGTGTAAATGTAAAACCTTTTGAAAACACCCTTGATATTAAAATGTTCTATGCCTCTCCCATGCATGAAGAAGCTCTAATGCGTATGCTCTATGTAATATCCGAGCGCCAGGGGGCGGCGATGCTCACCGGTGATTACGGAAGCGGTAAGACCATACTTACCAGGATTCTTGCAACGCAATTAAATTCCAATCAAAACAAATTTGTATTTATTACCAATCCTCAGCTGACTTCTATTGAAATGATAAAAGAAATAGCGCGGCAGGTTGCTGTGGTGGACAAGCTTCCAACGGAAAAAAGCGATCTTTTGAACATTCTCCGTGAGGTTTTTAAAAGAAATATAGAAATAGGGCGGAATACCGTAGTAGTCGTTGACGACGCCCAGCTGGTTAAAGATAATGAAACACTGGAAGAGCTCCGGCTTCTTCTTTCCCTTCAGCCGTCAGACAAATTTTATGTGACTTTGGTTCTTGTAGGTCAGACTGAGCTTCGGGAAAAGATCAACAGGATTCCGCAGTTAAAACAGCGCCTGGCAATGCAATATCATCTGGATGCGCTTACTGAACAGGAAACGGGAGAGTATATCCTGCACCGTTTGAAAGTGGCGGGGCGGACGGATCCGCTCTTTACTAACCTTGCAATTAAGGCGATTTTTGACCAGACGCGCGGGGTTCCGAGAGAGATTAATAATGTTTGTAACTGGGCCCTGCTTGCCGGGTTCTCAAAGAAACTGGATACTATTAATAAAGATGTGATAGAAAATGTGGTTAAGGAGATGGTCTGATCAGGAAACTTGTTCTACTCCTTTTAATAGCAAGTGTTGCTTTTGCCGGAGGAGGAAATTTATCCGGCGGTTCAGATACGTCTGCGCTGGAATTTAAACTGCTCTATGAGAAAGAGATCAAAAACCGGGTAAACGGGTTGCTGGAAAAAATAGTCGGCGAAAAAAAATATTATGCCGAGGCCTCAGTGGAAATAAGCGCTACCACCGAGCAGGTTACTTCCCAGACCTCAAAGACTGACCCGGCCGAGAAGATAGATCCGACGATTTGGCAGTTGTTCGGAGAGAATACTTCAAAAGTAGAGCAAAAGATCACAGAGAGCAAGCATAAGCTGACGGGTGTTTCCATTACTGTGATTCTTGACGAAAGTGTGGATGCAAAAACAGTTACAGAGGTAAAAGATTCCATACTCGGGATTTTTAAAGGCCTAAAAGAGAATAGTTTGTACATAAAAAAAATAAAATTTGCCGGCAGTGGTTGGGCCTTGTTCTTTGAAGAGCGAAAAGTATTTCTGGTACTGCTGTTTACGGCGCTTATGTTCCTCGGTTTTATATTCGGACCGCTAAGAAGCTTTATGAGAAAGATAGGAACCGGACGCTCCGGTTCGAAAGTAATAGATATTAAGATGGGAAATGAAGGTTTGGCAGCGGGTTTTGGAAGAAATGAAGGGCCGGGAAGTGTTGTTATAGAAAGCGGGAATAAAGGACTGGTGCAGTCCGTCCCTGATAAGGCTGAAATAGAAGAGCGCCCGTTTGCCTTTATTAGCAGGGACAATTTAAAGAACCTGGCTATAATAATTCAAAACGAGTCGCCGGATGTAATTTCGCTGATTCTTTCATATCTTAAGGAAGAAGATGCGGCGCTGATAGTCGGTTACTTTGACCCTGAAATAAAAGCCAGAGTGGCGCTTTCGATGCTGGAAGTAAAACAGACGAATAAAGAGAGCGTTAGGCAGGCCGAAGGCCGTGTAAAAGACAAACTGGACTTTCTGGTGGGCGGTATTGACAAATTCACCGGAATACTTGAAAAGATGGATGCCGAAACCAGGGACAGTATTCTGTCGGCGCTTTTTCAAGACAGCCCGGAGGTTGCGGACAGGTTTAAGAATTCAATATTCACTTTTGATTCGATAGCGGAACTTCCTGATGAGGCTTTACAGATGGCTTTGAATGAAATACAGCCGGACCTTCTGGCAAGGGCTCTGAGCGGCGCTTCAAACATAATACATGCAAAATTTAACAGTAATCTTTCGGAAGGAAAAAGAGCTCGGCTGAAAGAAGAGATTGAACTTACGGGTTATATAACCCCGATAGCTGTAGAGAAGGACCGGGGAAAGATCGTCAAACTGTTCCGTACTCTGGAGAGCGAAGGGAAACTGGTTCTTCCCGTAAAAGATAAGACGCTCTCTAAAATCACGGGGTCGAAGGCCGGAAAAGGAAGCGATCCTCTTCGTGAAGGCGAAGAAAGAGTGGACTTGAGTTATTATCAGGATAAAGACGACGGTAAAATGATGTCACTTCGGAAAATATTTAAAGGAAAAAAGCTGGATGGTTCAACGGAAAAACCCGTTGGCCCGGAGAAAAAATGAAAAGGATTCGTAAGTATATAATAGGAAGTTTTATTGCCGTACTATTCCTATTGCCTTTTTCTGGTTTTGCGCAGAGTTTCTCGTCTGACGGCGGCTCTACGGATATTTTGATGTTCAAACAAAACTATGAAAAGTCGCTCAAGGAAAGTATAGAAGGCGTTTTACTTAGAACCCTCGGTCCCGATAAATCGACGGTCACGGTCTCCGTGGATGTTACCTCTGATATCGAAACAAAACAGAAAATAACCTACACCAAGACGTCCGATGATGATTCGGAAGGTTTTCTTGTTCCCGGAATACCGATGCCTCCGGGGTTGAAAGCTCCAAAAAATGAAGAAAAATTTGTATCGGTGGCAAAGCCCAAGATTACGATGGTGCAGGTAATGCTTCTTCTTGACGAATCCATAGAAGCTAAAGTTTCCGAAAGTTTAAAAGATACAATTGAGAAAACCGTTGGTCTACCGAAAGCCAACCAGAAGATTGAAATAAAGAAGATGAAGTTTGCTTCTTCGAGTAAAGCTTTCTTTGAAACAAACAAAACAACTTTACTGGTTCTGTTGATAATCGTCGCTATCATAGCTTTCTTATTCGGACCGGTAAGGTCTCTTATGAAAAATTTCTCCAAGTCCATGGTAGACGGAAAAGGCAGGGAGATAAGTATTGATATGGGTGCCGGCCAGGGCGGGAATCCTCTTGGCGGAGCACCCGGAGCTCCGGGTCAGATTGCGCAAGGCGGGCCTATGACTGCCGGGGCGCTTTCGGCTATGGCCGGAGGGGAAAAACTCATAGAAGGCGGCAGCGGCGCTACTTTCTCTCTTGAAAAAAACGGTGAAGTTAAAATATTTAAACCTTTCTCTTTTATTAAAAAAGCCAATATGCAAAATCTGGTGTATCTTATTCAGCAGGAACCGCCGGAGATTGTTTCTCTTATAATGACTTATTTAAGCCAGGAAGAAGCGGCCGAGGTTATGTCCGCGCTTCCGCTTGAACAGCAGGCCAAGGTAGCTCTTGCGATGGCACAGGTAAAACAGGCGACCGCGGAGAGCGTTATCAAGGCCGAGGAAGAAATAAAAAGAAAGATAGACTTTCTGGTCGGCGGCGTGGAAAGATTCATCGGAATACTTGACCGTTTGGATAAAACGACCAGAGATGAGATCCTGGAAGCTCTGGAAAAAGAAAGTCCTGCGCTTGCGGAAAAGATCAGAAAAGAAGTATTTGCTTTCGAAAATGTTGCGGACCTGGAAGATGCCGCTTTACAGCTGGTACTCCGCGAAATAAAAACGGATGTGCTGGCTAAAGGTTTGACCAGCGCGCCTGTGGAGATAGTTGAGAAGGTAAAAAAGAATATATCGTCCGGCGCACAAACCCTGCTCCAGGAGGAAATGAATCTTGTCGGCTATCTGACTCCGATGCAAATAGAAGAAGAGCGCGCAAAAATAGTCAACAGTATCAAGAAGCTTGAAAAAGAGGGTAAGATTTCCCTGGGCAAGGGTAAAAAAAGGCGTATGGATAAAATAGGCCGCATTGAAAAATTGGATGCGAGCTTGATAAAAAATGAAGATGAGCAGGCGACCGCAGATGAAGCCGCCGTTAGCGGGGAGAATGCTCCGGAACGGACTGATTTCTCGGAAAAGAAAGTAGGCATAAAGGACTATGAAGGAAAAAACACCGGCAAAGTGCTTTCAATGGTGAATATCTTCCGGCAGGTGGAAAACACTGCAGAGAAGCCGGTAACGGGGAAAGCTGAAGGTGTAGTTGCAGAAGAAAAGGAAGGGTTGTTTGTCTCGAAGAAAGCAAGTACCGGAGGACAGAGGACGGAGGACGGAAGTCGGAGGTTGAGCGACAGCGAAATCCGCCAACGCTCTGTGGCGGAACAGAGGACAGAGGGCGGAGGTCAGAAACCGGTAGCTGCGGCGAGAGGGTCTGAGGATATGACCACTGTATACAATAGAGGAATTACCGCCTATAAAGAAAAAAGATTTGATGACGCAATAAAGGATTTTCAAAAATGTCTGGCGTTAAATCCAAATCTCTGGCAGATATATCAGTATATCGGAAATTGCTTTTACGCAAAGAAAAACCTGGTGGAGACCGTGCGGGCCTATCAGAAATCATTAAGTATTAATCCGAATAACCCGCAGCTCATGACGTGGATGAAAGATTATAACGCAAGAAACAAGACGGCCCTTTAGAGCCGTCGGATGCTTGGACGCTCAGATGCTTAGATGCTTGGCAAGAAGGAAACTAAAACAGGGACTTGGTAAAAACAATAGCTGATAACTTATATCGAATAGCGAACAGAGGAAAAGATAAATTATGGAGTTGTTTTTAATTAGAAATCAGTTATTAGTTATTAGAAATTGGAGGAACGACCGTGGCTGATGACATGGGCTTACCGCCTATGCCGGAAGGCGAAGAGAAACAAAATGGCGGACCGGCTTTGCCGGATTTTCCTGCTGATATTTCGGGGACAGGCTTGCCTTCACCTGATGTAAATTTTCCTCTTGAGACTCCTGCTATGGAAATGCCTTCTGCTTTGTCTGCGGATATTCCCGGGAATATTGAATCTGAAGTTAAAACAGAAAATCCCCTCCTGGACAATGCTTTCTTTAAGACACCTGTTTCCCTTCAAAGAGAAAAAGATCTTGCTGACAAGCTTGTAACAACACAGAGCAATTTGCAGAAAAAAGAAATTGAGATTAATGAAATAAAAGAAAAACTGGAGAGAGAGCTGGAAGAATCAAGAGTAAAATTTGACGCGCAAAAGCAGGAACTCAAAAAAGAAATAGATACTTACAGGGATAAACTTTCCAAAGAAAAAGAACAGTGGAATAAGGTAGTTACCGAAAAAGAAAATGAGGTAAGACGTATCCGTGAGTCCTTAAACGGAAAAGACCGGCAGGTAAATGATAAAATAATGGAAGTGGAAGCTGAAATAAAAAGTAAAATTAGCAGGGAACATTCCCGTCTGGCTGAGGAAAAAAAGACTCTTGAGAAAAAGAATAATGAACTGGAAAGCCGGCTTAAGGAAATAGAAGGCGGCTGGAAGAAAAAAGAACAGGAAGTCAGGGATCTTCAGGAAAAAGCGTTAAACGAACTCAAAAATGCCGAGGAACGGCTTCAGGAAGAACGCGAAAAGACCTGGTTGAAGACCTTAAAGGCCAAAGAGGAAGAGATAAATTCCCTTAAAGTTGAGCTAACCCTTCAGGAATCCAAAATCCGCGCGGTCCTCGAAAGAAAGCTGGAAGAAGTAAAAGATATTGAGGAAAAAGCCGGAAAAACCATTAAAGATAAGTCCGAGCAGATCGGAAAAGAGAAAGAAAATATTCTCGAAGTACTTGCGGCGCGGGAAAAAGAGATTAATACTCTTAAGGAAGCTTTTGCCGACAGAGAAAAATACCTGGCGGGGAAGGTGGAAGAAGCGGAGATGGACGGCAAGCTCGCGCTGGCTAAGTTTGATCAGGAACTGAAAGAAAGGGAAAAAAATCTCTGGGTGGAGCGCGAAGAATGGATTACGGTATTAAAGACCCAGTTTAAAGAAAAAGAGCGGGAATTGAAAGAACAGCTTGGAAAAGACAGGGCTTTCCTTGAGAACAAAGAGCTTGAATTGAAAGCTGCTTTTGAAAATGAAAAAGAAGGTTTGAAAGAACTGCTTGAGAAAGAAAGAATTGTTCTTAAGAACAAAGAGCAGGAAGTCAAAGCTGCTTTAGAAAAAGAAAAATCGGATTTGAAAGAGCAATTGGAAAAAGAAAAAGCCGGTTTTAGAGAACTACTTGAGAAAGATAGAGCTCTCCTCAAGGTCAGAGATCAGGAACTGAAAGAGACTTTCGAAAAAGACAAAGCGGGTTTGAAGGAAAAAGAAAATTCGTTTGGACGTGAACGGGATAAACTGCTCGAGCTTTTAAACGCTAAGGACGGGGAAATTAAGGCGTTAAATGCGGAGTTTAAGAAAACTTTAGACAGCCGTGAAAAAGAATTTGAAATATTGCATA
>Ga0156422_1065_pt1 | contig 10332 bp, 6 predicted proteins | sample RifOxyA2_FD_108065 | JGI IMG/M metagenome (GOLD analysis project Ga0156422, IMG submission 108065) | Candidatus Firestonebacteria bacterium RIFOXYA2_FULL_40_8
GACTTTTGGCACAGCCTCGTAAGCCCGTGGTAGTTGACTTTTCTTGTATAGATCGAATCTTCTTATTAAACAACTCAATACTTTTCGAATTTAGAATTCGACTTACTTTAATATATTAGATATTGTCGTCCGCCGATCTTTATGGAGGATAGTGCTTAGTTATTTATCTTTTCACTGGGTCTATCGGCTGCGGTCCGTCTTCCAACGGTTTACTTTCCGGCTTTATTTCCGGAAGAGCGGCAACCGGGCTGATATCAAAATTGTAACATAAGGATATTACAATATAGGGAGAGAACGTTGTCGGAAATTTATAATAGAAATAGTCGTTATTGGTAAAATCGTAGAACATATAATTTTTATAAGGATATACGGTAAGACCGGCGCCTACATCAAGCCACCAGCCTTTGGCTATATTATTTCTAAGTCCGACAGCTGCGCCGTTATGTACTTCCCCGATAAACCTCATCGTGTCGGAGAGTTTTGTTTCAATACTTGCAAAAACAAAATATGGGAAAGGATTTACTCCGATAGAAAGCTCGCCAAAATCTAAATTTTTGGTCCAGACTGCGTAAGGATAAAGTCCGAAAACAAAGGAAGCGCCGAGAGCCAGCCTTCCCCCCTGAAAATCCTTGGAGAGCTGGTATTTTATTCCGTGCGCGCCTATCTCAAGCCCTTCGGAGATAGAGAGATCCAGATATATAATACCGGCTGATAAAGTATTTTTTGGAAGGACATTTGCGGTAGGAACGGACATAAGCCATGTCGGTTCATTGGCTTCCGTAAAGGCCATTCCGGTAAGCAGCACGAGTAGAATAAATACTTTTTTCATATGTTAACCCCCTAAAACGATCCCACCAAACTCGAAGCACTATCCTCCAAAAAGACTGGCGGACGACCAGTTTCTATTAAATCAAGGTCAGTCGAATTCGAAATTCGAAACAAAACTAACAAAAAGAAAACAAGAAAAACACTAAATCTGGCTTCTTTTTTGTTTATTTTTCTTTTTCGTATTTGTTTAGAATTTCGCCTCTTTTTCTGCCGAGGCAGGCTTTAGAATTTTGTACTTTTTCATGTCATCTATTATACTATGCTTAACACTACCAACCACGCATGATTAAAAAAAATGGGGCGCCTTTTTACGGGCGCCCCGGTTACCTATTTATTTTTTGCTTCTACCGCTGCTCTTGCAGAAGCCAGCCTGGCTATCGGCACTCTGAAAGGAGAGCAGGAAACATAGTTCATACCCTTCTTATAACAGAATGCGATTGAATCAGGATCTCCGCCGTGTTCGCCGCAGATACCTATCTTCAGGTTCTTCTTCGTCTTTCTGCCTCTCTCTATACCGATTGAGATAAGCTCGCCAACACCTTCTTCATCAATTGACTGGAAGGGGTCGCAAGGAAGAATCTTTTTATCCACATACTCCGGAAGGAAACCGCCGATATCATCCCTGGAAAAGCCGAAGCTCATCTGAGTTAAATCGTTGGTGCCGAAGGAGAAGAAGTCGGCAGAAACCGCAATCTTTCCCGCAACCAGCGCGGCTCTCGGTATTTCTATCATGGTTCCGATAAGAAGCGGAACTTTTTTACCGAACTTCTTATTTACTTCATCGTGGACTTTCTTGATTATCACTATCTGGTCATTGATTTCTTCGACCGTGCAAACAACCGGGATCATAATCTCGGGATTGGCTTTTTTGCCTTCCTTGATCAATTCCGCGGCAGCTTCTATGATCGCTCTTGCCTGCATCTCGGTGATTTCAGGATAGGTAACACCAAGACGAACACCACGGTGCCCCATCATCGGGTTACTCTCTCTAAGTGAGTCCGCTCTTTTTTCAAGATTGGCCATATCAATTTTAAGAGAAGTTGCCAGGGCCTGAAGCTTTGCTTTTTCATGAGGAACAAATTCATGAAGCGGCGGATCTATAAGCCTGATGGTAACAGGCAAACCGTCCATTGCATTCAAAGTCGCTTTAATATCAGATTTCATGAACGGGAAGAGCTCGGCAAGCGCCGTTTTTCTTTCTTCCACGCTCTTACTCATAATCATCTTGCGGAGTAAGAAGAGGGACTGGTCTGAACCTTCGCCGTAGAACATATGCTCGATCCTGAATAAGCCGATACCTTCGGCTCCGAAAAATCTCGCTTTCGCCGCATCCGAAGGAGTGTCCGCATTGGTTCTGATTCCCATCTTTCTTGATTTATCGCAGATCTTTAAGAAATCTCCGAGAATGGAACCTTCTTCACTGGCATCCACCATCGGAAGTTTGCCGTCATACACGTTTCCTTTACTGCCGTTTAGCGTAATCCAATCCCATTCTTTAAGGGTCTTGCCGCCGATAACCACGGTCTTCTTGGCAAGGTCGATATGAACATCTCCGCAGCCGACTATACAGCATTTACCCCAACCACGGGCTACAAGCGCGGCGTGTGAAGTCATACCGCCTCTCGCCGTAAGGATCGCCTGGGCTGCTCTCATACCTTCTATATCTTCCGGATTCGTTTCTTCTCTGACAAGTATTACTTTCTTGCCTTTATCAAAAGCCGCGACCGCGTCGTTTGACGAGAATACTATCTGGCCTGCTGCGCCGCCCGGGCCGGCAGGGAGTCCCTTAGCAAGAGGTTTCATTGCTTTCTCCGCTTTCGGGTCAACAATAGGATGAAGGAGCTCATCCAGCTGGGCCGGAGTTACTCTCATTACCGCTTCTTCGGCGGTGATGAATTTTTCGTTGTACATATCGGTCGCCATCTTTACCGCGGCAGGTCCGTTTCTTTTTCCGATACGGCACTGCAGCATGAAGAGAACGCCTTTTTCAATTGTGAATTCTATATCCTGCATATCCCTGTAATGATTTTCCAAACGTTTCTGGATAGCAAAAAGCTCTTTGTAAAGCTTCGGCATTCCTTTTTCCAGAGAGAGATGATCCGCGTTCTGGGAGGATTTGCTTTTTTCATTGACCGGAGCAGGAGTTCTGATACCGGCAACAACGTCTTCACCCTGGGCATTTATAAGGTATTCACCGTAGAAGTAGTTCTCTCCGGTTCCGGGATTACGCGTAAACGCAACACCGGTCGCTGAATCATCGCCCATATTTCCGAACACCATGGTCTGTACGTTAACTGCCGTACCCCATTCATCCGGTATCTTTTCAATTCTTCTGTAAGAGATAGCGCGTTTTCCGTTCCAGGAAGAGAACACCGCGCTGATTCCGCCCCACATCTGTTCCATATGATTGTCGGGGAACTCTTTACCGAGTACTTCCTTTACTTTTTTCTTGAACTGTTCGCAGAGTGTTTTAAGATCGGAAGCAGAAAGATCGGTGTCAAGTTTAACACCTCTGGCTTTTTTCATCGCTGACATAATATGTTCAAGCTGTTTTCTTATTCCCTTATCGTCTTCCGGCTCGATACCTGCCGCTTTTTCCATTACGACGTCGGAGTACATCATGATGAGACGTCTGTAAGCATCGTAAACAAATCTGTCGTTGCCGCCGGTCTGTTTTATCATTCCCGGGATAGTCGCGCTGGTTAAACCGACATTGAGAACGGTTTCCATCATACCGGGCATGGATTTCCTGGCGCCGGACCTTACCGAGAAGAGAAGAGGATCTTTTACATCCCCGAATTTCTTCCCCATTATTTTTTCTACTGTCGCGATTGCTGTTTTGACCTGCGCGTCAAGTTCTTTCGGATATTTCTTCTTGTTTGCATAGAAAGCCGTGCAGACTTCTGTGGTGAGTGTGAAACCGGGAGGAACAGGAAGTTTTAACTTCGGATGTCCCGCCATTTCGGCAAGGTTAGCACCTTTGCCGCCGAGAAGATTCTTCATCTTCTCATTTCCGTCGGCTTTACCGCCGCCGAAGGAATACACATATTTCTTTGCCATAATAAATCCTCCTTCAGAATTTTAAAACACTTAAAAATTTCCCGTTTTTAACGCAGGTTTTTTAAAAGAAAAAGAACATGCCTAATATATCACAATAAAACGCATCTTTCAATTCAATAAACATCTGAAAAATAACCGTTATTTGAAGCATGGCAGGATTCAGCTGACAGAATATAGCTAAATACAAAGTTCGATCCGCCCTAATAATTGGCAGACGAAACAAAACCGATAAAAATACCACTAATGTTAAATATTATTTTCATTTTTTTTGCTATTTTTCTATGTTTTTTCGAATTTCGAGTTTTATGCTTCGAATTTGTCCTTATTCCGGTTTGGTTTCACTTATGGGATTTCCCATATTTTCGTCTTGTTTTACCTCAGTAGTCGGCCGGGTTTCCGGAATTGGGCCATTACCTGAAGAACTCTGTCCTTTTTCGTAGTCCAAAAGAATAGTTCTATAGATATGAATATAAGCAAACACTGTTACTATTGCCGCAGGAATAATACCGACACAGCAGCACAGAAAGCCAAGGATACAAACACCAAGAACCACCCACCAGAACAAGAAGAGATTTACTTTATGACCCTGGGTCATCTTACCGCTCATCTTTATCGCATCTATAGGTTTCATCTTCCGATCTATCACAAGATAGAGCGCAAACTGATATTTCAAGGCCCATATTATACCCGGAACAATTAAAAGAATAATACCGGCAGCTACAATTAGAGTAACCAAGAGATAGCAGATGAAGAAACCAAAGTACTGCTCATAGGTAGTAAAGAGCGTTGAAATTTCAGCTTTTTTTCCGTCATAGATGTCTAAAAATATTTTAATAAACCCCATTCCCAGAAGTATCATAACAAGGTATTCTAATATAGTAATATTAAAACTCAAAATACTATTGCTCATGAACCGCTCAGCAGTGATTTGAAGAGCGCTTATTCCTATTGTCACTCCGATGTAAATCGCGTAAACAATTATTGCAAAACCTAAATGCTTTTTTGTTAACTCCCAACCGACCTTTACCGCTTCTTTTTTTTGAAGTATTTGCACACCGCCTCCCGAGTTCTTTACCTGTAAAATTCTAACACAATAACAATATTTTCGCAATTACATTTTCAGTTTTAGCGTAATTATCTCGAACGGCTGCAGTTTAAGTTTTATTTTTCCGTTTTCAACCTTTACGGCTTTTCCTTTTTCTTCCATCATGTTAACAAATTCGGCTTTCTTAACGGCAATTTCTTTTGACACCGTTAAAACCGCTTCGGAAGTCTTGCCGTACGCTTCATACATCCTTACAATAATATCTTTTCCGTCTTCCGTTTTCTTTACGGCTTCAATTATAACCGATTCCGCGTCAACAGAGTAGAAAGAATGCATACCGGAACGCCCGCCTTTATTTCCTTTTTCCAAAAGGGCGGTTCTAAGCGGAGCATTTAATTCATAAGCGGCCTGCACTGTTTTAGCTTCCATAAAATTGCCCGCGTGGGGATAGAGAGCATAGGTAAGTTCATGCGCCCCCTGATCTGTCACCGCATCAGCTTCGTCTTTAGGCTTGCTGAATTTCAGGGAATAATCCGGCGGCTCGGGCGAGCGAAGCAGTGTTAAACTCATCGTCCCGTCTTTTATCCCGTGTCCGTATTTGCAGTCATTCAGCAGGGATATGCCGTAACCTTCATCCGAGTAATCAGCCCATTTGTGGGCGCAAACCTCAAATTTCGCCATATCCCACGATGTATTTCTGTGCGCGGGACGTTCGACGTGACCGTATTGAATTTCGTATTTTGCTTTTAGCGAATTAATTGTAGTATCAAAAAACACTTTTAATAGCTTCTCTCTTTCATGCCACTCGATTTTTGTAAAGAATTCTATCTTCCTGCTCCCGCTTTCCAGCCGGATCTCCTGAATGATAAAAGATCTTTCCGACACTTTCCACGTCTGGCGGATAGAAGCCCGAAGCGGCCCTTCTTCTACACCTTCCGTTTTAATAAGAGAAGGTGAAGCATATTTTTGTTCTTCATGGTAAATATGAGTATCCCAGGCATCCCCGCCGCCTTTGTCTTCATCATAAACTTTAAATCTATTCGCCAAACCGCCTGTTTTAACCGACTCTCTCCCCGTTTCTTTATCATATATAGAAGAGATCTGCCCGTCTTTGCCGAATTTTACAAGAAGCAAGGAGTTTTCCAGACGGTTTTTACTTACTTTCAAATCTGAGGTTTCTATTCTTTTTCCTTCCGTCTTACCCGAATAATATACGGAGTAGCCCATGGAAGAGGCGTTCACTCTGGCAAGAACTCCGTCTTTAATGTTCTGAGTTAAAACCGTATTTTCAAAATTATCCTTTAGCCCTGCTTTAGTTTTTGGAAGTAAAACAAGACCTGACCTCGACCAGGAAAGAGAATTGAAAATGACTACGGGCTTTCCGGCGCCTGTCGTATCTATTTTTTTGCAAAGCGCCTTAAGTCCGTCAGCGGCAATTTTTTCCCCGCTCTTTTTTACGTCTTCGTATTGCTTCGTGGAATCCTTATAAACCCACGGAATGGAAGAACCCGGGATAATATCGTGGAATTGATTTAATAAAACGAGTTTCCAGAGCCGGTCTAGTTCCGCCGCAGGATAATTTTTCAGATCCAGAGAACTTAACAACTCGGCGTCTTTTAAAAGGAACTCCGACTTTCTGTTATATTTTTTATTGCGCGCCTGCGTGGTGTAAGTGCCGCGGTGATATTCAAGATACAGCTCGCCTTTCCAGGTAAGCGGGTCCTTTATATCTTTCTCGCACTTCGGGAAGAAGTCTTTAGCGAACTCCTGTGTTACTTTCGGAAGTTCTTCGCAGTCTTTGGCCCGTTTAGCGAACTCCAGCTGGTGCCTTGAAGGTCCGCCGCCGCCGTCCCCGTAACCGAAGAGGTAGATCCACCTGTTAGCCCGGTCTTTTTCTAAAAACGCCTTCTGACCCATGAGGAGTTCCCACGGCTCATAAACGCTGTTGTAAGTATCCGCCGGAGGGAAATGAGTAAAGACCTTTGACCCGTCCAGTCCTTCCCAGTTGAAAGTATGATGGGGGAATTTATTGAACTGGCTCCAGGAAAGTTTTTGCGTGAGGAAATAATTTATTCCGCATTTTTTAAGTATCTGGGGCATTGCAGAGGAGTACCCGAAAACGTCCGGCAGCCAGAGATTATCCACCTCTACGCCAAACTCCTGTCTAAAGAAGCGCTTTCCGTGCAGGAACTGCCTTACCATACTTTCGCCCGAAATAAGGTTACAGTCGGACTCAACCCACATTCCGCCCTGCACTTCCCATCTTTTTGCTTTTATGGCTTTCTTGATTTTTTCATAAAGTTTCGGATAGTTTTCTTTGCAGAACTGGTAAAGCTGGGCCTGCGAAGCGCCGAATTTGTAATCAGGATACTCTTCCATCATTTTTATCGCAGTTGAGAAGGTTCTGCCCACCTTCCGCCTGGTCTCCCGAAGAGGCCACATCCACGCAGTGTCAATATGGGAATGCCCTATGGCGGAAACCAAAGACGCAGAAATATTTGCTCCGTTATATAAAAGTTTTCCCGCAATCTTCCGGCAGGTTTTTATTTCACTTTCACTTCCATGGTAATAAGTATTTATTATTTCATTTAATCCAAAAAGTATTTTTGCCCTTCTGATAGAATCTTCCGGAAGCTTAAGCATAAGATTTTGCAGAAAGTAGACGTCGTGATATAACTCCCATTTGCTCCGGTTAAATTTAACCAGGTCCGCCTGTTTAAAAACACACTTTACCTGATTCCCGAAAAGATAATTAGCAGCCGCTTCTACGAGCAAGTTAACTTTTTCTTTTCCCGAGGAATTTTTGATTACCGGATAAAGTGCTTTGCGGTTAAACATCCCCCAGCCTGCAAAAAGAGAGGTAAGCCCTGACAACGGTGTGCCGTCAGTTGAAAACACAGCCGCTTCTCCTCCAAGGTCAAGAACAGCCATAACCTCGGCGCCTTTCCAGGAGGACGGGACCGCTCCGGCAAATTTAAACCAGGCAGAATCCCAGTTCTCACCCCACACTTCGCCCTTTTTTGCGTTTTTAAATTTCAAATTTTTAACATTTTTGAAAGAAACAGGGTCGTTTGACTTCGCCAGTACCGCTTTTAAAGGAACCGTCTCTTCATAAACCTGTTTCCAAATAGCCTGAATAAAATGATTTATCCTGCCTTCTGTGAGCTTTACATGCTTTTCCATTACTAGTCTCCTTAAAAAACGTTACGAGTATCGGGTGACGGGTTACGAGTTAAAGCTTCAAATTCGTTTCACGTTATCCGTCAAGGTGGATTTCGCAAAAGCATTATGATTTAGCATAAATACCCTTGCGCAGATCATTACCTTTTTTCAAAATTTGTAAACTTGACATTGCAACAGTACAATTTATTGTAGTGTTATTAAATTATAAAAACAAAGACACTGGATCCCCGATAAAAACACTCGGGGATGACAAAAATATATCGTAAATCTTTTTGCGTATTTTTGTCACTTTTTTTGCTTCTCTTACTTTACTTGCTGTTCTTGCTTCCTTCATTGTCCATAATATGCTTTTTTGCCGTGTTTACGGGTGTAATGTTTGTTTATTAATTCTTTGCTCACCGGCTTGCACTCAGGGTTTATTTTTAAAGTCATGTACGCCATCTCTGCTATCTTTTCGAGTATTAGATTGTTCATAACCGATTTTCCCGCCGAACTGCCCCAGGTGAACGGCCCATGGCAGGCGACCAGCACCATCTGAATCTCATTGTAATTAAGTCCGTGTTTTTTAAAATGTTTTACGATCTGCACTCCTGTTTCGGTCTCGTACTTCCCCCTTATTGAATTTTTACTTAAAGGTTTTGTGCAGGGGATACTTTTACTGCTGTAATCCGCATGGGTAGTTCCCAGGACGGGGATACTTTTCTTTGCCTGCGCCCACGCCACGGCATAAGGCGAGTGCGTGTGCGTTATTCCGGCAATTCCTTTAAAATTTGAATAAATCACCGCGTGAGTCTCCGTATCGGAAGAAGGTCTTAAATTACCTTCCAGTATTTTATTATCAAAACTTACTACTACCATCTTCGAAGGAGAAAGCTTCTCATACGGCACTCCGGAGGGTTTAATGGAAAAAAATCTTCCCTTCACATCAGCCGCGCTTACATTTCCGAAAGTTGAGATAACCAGCCCTTGTCTTTTTAATTCCATATTTGCTTTATAAGCTTCTTCTCTTATCCGTTTGTATTTGCCCATTCTACCCTCTCGTGTTTTTTTCTATAAAATCACCCAGTGTGCAATATTCTTTGTATAGCTTATCATAAATCAGACTGTTTTTCTTGTTCGGCCTGTAAGTTGCATCAAAACCGCCCCCCATATTTCTCTTTGCCTCATCAAGGTTTTTATAGACCCGGGCTACTACCGATGCGCACATTGCGGCTCCGAGAGCGCAGCATTGCTCGGAAGCGGCTACTTTGATAGGCATCTTTAATACGTCGGAAAGTACCTGCATTACAAACGGGGATTTTTTTGAGACCCCGCCTATTGCAATAATCGAATCAACCTTAACACCCTCAGCTTTAAATCTTTCAACTATCTTTCTTGAACCAAAAGCAGTTCCTTCCACCAGAGCGCGAAATATTCTGGGAGCAGAGGTTCCAAGCGTGATTCCGGTGACCGCACCCTTAAGCATTTGATTTGCGAAAGGAGTTCTCCTTCCGTTCATCCAGTCAAGAGCTATGAGCGCGGACTCTGACGGAGGAATCTTTGCCGCTTCTTTTGAGAGATATGGGATAATACTTTTTTTATACGCTTCTAAAAATTCATTTTTATTCGAGCCTTTCGCTGAGGAAGCTTCCAGAAATCCTTTAAGAGGTCCGGTCAAAACGTCCCGAAACCAGGCATAAATATCTCCAAACGCAGATTGCCCCGCTTCCATGCCGATAAATCCGGGGATAACCGAACCGTCAACCTGTCCGCAAATACCTTTGATCACTTTATTCTTAACATCTTTTTTTGGAGCGGTTAAGATATCGCACGTGGAAGTTCCCATAATACGTACCAGCGCGTACGGCGTAATGCAAGCGCCTACAGCACCGATGTGAGCGTCAAACGAACCTGTCCCGACGGAAACTTCCGTGCTTAAACCAAATTTCTTTGCCCACGCAAAAGAAAGATATCCGGCTTTTTCATCACAGACAAATGTTTTTTCATATAACTTGCCCCTGAGTCCTTTCAGTTTTGGATCAAGTTTTACGAGGAACTCTTCGGACGGAAGCCCACCCCAGGATTCATTCCACATGGCTTTGTGTCCGGCGGCGCACCTGCTTCTTTTAATCTGAGAAACATTGTTTACCCCGGTAAGCAACGCCGGAACCCAATCAGCATGCTCCACCCAGGAAGCTGCCGTTTTAAGAATCGCGCTGTCTTTTCTTATCGTATGC
>Ga0156422_1030_pt1 | contig 10329 bp, 9 predicted proteins | sample RifOxyA2_FD_108065 | JGI IMG/M metagenome (GOLD analysis project Ga0156422, IMG submission 108065) | Candidatus Firestonebacteria bacterium RIFOXYA2_FULL_40_8
AGACGGAGAGCGGTTAAAAGTTGAAAATAAAGAAAATCTTGATACGGTAAATTCGTCTTCCTTAAATCTAAGAAAAGCAGGGGAAATAGAAAAAGAGATACTGGACCTGCTTCAGAAGCAAAAGAAAAAGCCCTCACCATCAGGCGGAACCGGCGGGGGAAGCGGGGATAAGGCAGGCGGACTTAAGGAAAAACAGGATAAAAATATCTCCGAACTGGATAAGTTAAAAAAAGAACTCGAGAAAGCTTCAAAAGACGGATTCCCTTCTTCGATGTTTGACGAGAATGGCTCAAAGGCCGGCGAGTCCATGAAAAATGCTTCTAATGCTCTCGGCGAAGGAGACAGTTATTCCGCCATGCCGGAAGAGCAGGATGCGATAAACCGGCTTGAAGCAATGAAAAATAATATGGACAGTCTTATGCAGGGGCAAGGCGGAAGCGGCGGCGGTCCTATGCTTCTAAGCAGCGGCGGTAAAAAACCCGGAAGCCGGAGTTCAAGGGGTAGGCAAACCCGCTATCATAAACTCCCTGAGAAAAAAGATTACAAACCGCCAAAAGAGTTCAGGGAAGATATAATGGACTCCATGAAAGACCAAAAACCGCAAAAATACAAAGACGATATTGAGGAGTATTACAGGAAACTGTTACGGTAATTCCCTGAAATTGAAGTAGAAATATTCATATTAAGATCTTGAAAAAACTGCCTGTAGTTTTCATAATCAGTGGAATCCATTAGCTTTGCAATCAGTGGAATCGAACCCGAAATCCTACTAAACTGCAATTGAATGAATGTTAAGAATGATACGTTGCTGCTCCGGATTTCGGGTAATTATTCAATATTGTGTTTTAATAAAAAAAATGCTATCATATCAATATGTGCGGAATATTCGGGGTTTATAACGTTGAAGAAGCTTCAAAACTTGCGTATTTAGGGCTTTATGCGCTTCAGCATAGAGGCCAGGAAAGCGCGGGTATTGCTTCTTCAGACGGCTCAAAAGTATATTCCTATGTGAAAATGGGTCTGGTTGCCGATAATTTCACTCCTGATGTTTTTGACAAGATTCCCGGAAGAGCCGCGATAGGACATTGTCGCTATTCAACTACCGGTACTTCCTCAATAAAAAATGCGCAGCCTTTAACTGTCTCTTATTCAAGGGGACAATTAGCAATGGCGCATAACGGTAATCTGGTTAATGCGGATATGGTGAGGGCCGAGCTCGAAGCAAACGGCGCGATATTCTCTTCGACTACGGATACGGAAGTGATAGTTCATCTTCTTGCCCACTCAAAGAAAAATGGTTTTCGAGAGATGCTTATAGATGCTTTAAAAAGAGTTAAGGGCGCTTTTTCCCTTGTAGTTCTTACGGAAAACGAACTTGTGGGTGTTGTTGATCCCTGGAATTTCAGGCCTTTAAATCTCGGAAAAAAAGACGGCGGGTATGTCCTTGCTTCGGAGACGTGCGCTTTTGATATTATTGATGCTGAATATATAAGGCCTCTTGAGCCGGGTGAGATGGTGATCATAAGCGAGAAGGGCGTTGAATCTTTTAAACCTTTTAAACCTGCCAAACAAAAAAAATGTATCTTTGAATTTATATATTTTTCACGGCCTGATAGTTATATCTTCGGACAGAGCGTTCAAAAAGCCAGGAAGGCTCTCGGGGCCGAGCTTGCGAAAGAAAATATTGTAAAAGCGGACTATGTCATACCCGTTCCTGACTCGGCAAATTCTTCCGCCACGGGATACGCGCGGGAAAGTAATATTCCTTATGAAATGGGGATCATCCGTAATCATTACATAGGACGGACGTTCATCGAGCCCAGCCAGTCTATCAGGGACTTTGGCGCAAAAATTAAATATAATCCCGTAAAAGAAATACTTAACGGAAAGGATCTTGTTGTTATTGATGATTCTATAGTGCGCGGCACGACCAGCAGAAAGCTTGTGAAAATGCTCCGGAGGGTCGGAGCAAAGGATATTAACTGGAGAATAAGCAGTCCTCCCATAACGCATCCTTGTTTTTACGGCGTTGATACCGCTACGCGCGCCGAATTGATAGCGGCTTCTCATACTGTTGAAGAAATTAAAAAATATTTAAAGGTGGAATCTCTTTCTTACCTGAGCATTGACGGCCTGGTAAAAGCTGTGGGCGGGAAGAAAGAAGATTATTGCCTTGCTTGTTTTTGCGGGGAGTACCCCGTAGAATTTAACGCAGAACCGGAAAAAATGGGGTTCGAAGGGTAGATCATGAAAAAGAAATTTGATTATGCTAAAGCGGGTGTAAACATAGACATTGCCGACGAGGCAAAACAAAAAATTAAATCTATGGTTAAAGCAACCTATACACCCGGAGTTCTTTCGGAAATTGGCAAGTTCGGGGGTTTTTTCTCTCTGGAACACCTTAAATATAAAAATCCCGTATTTATCTCCAGCGTGGACGGAGTAGGTACAAAATTAAAAGTCGCTTCAATGATGAATAAATTTGACACCGTCGGAATAGATCTCATTAATCACTGCGCGGATGATATCCTTGTACATGGCGCCAGACCGCTTTTCTTCCTGGATTATATTGCCATGGCGAAAACCACTCCTAAAGTAGTCGGAGAGATCGTTAAGGGCTTGGTCACTGCCTGCAAAGCGGAAAAATGCGCGCTTATCGGCGGGGAAACTGCCCAGATGCCTGATGTCTACAAAGGTAATGACTTTGATTTTGTCGGGCTGGTAGTAGGTGTAGTGGAGAAAAAAGACATTATAGACGGCGGAAATATTAAAGCCGGAGATAAAATAATCGGACTTAAGTCTACGGGGCTTCATACAAACGGATACACCCTGGCAAGAAAGTTGTTTTTCGACAAAGCCGGTTTGAAAGCAAACACATACGTTAAAAAATTAAAGACCACAGTCGGTAAAGCATTACTCGCTCCTCATAAATCCTATACCAAACCTGTGTTTAAACTTATAGAAAAAGTAGATGTTAAGGGTCTTGCGCATATCACCGGCGGGGGGTTCACCGACAACATCCCTAGAATTCTTCCTGAAGGCGTGAGCGTTGTAATAGAAAAGAAATCCTGGAAACCTCTACCTGTATTTACACTTATGGCCGAACTCGGAAATCTTGATGACGCCGAAATGTACCGCACCTTTAATATGGGCATAGGAATGTGCATCTTTGTAGCCGAAAAAGACCTCAAGAAAGCCATGAAGGTCCTAAAAGCCAATAAAGAATCCCCGATAGTAATCGGAGAAGTAGTAAAATCCCGAAACGGCGCAAAGAAGGTCGAGATAGTCTAATATATAGTCTTTACTTAAAGTTCCAAAGGGTCGCTTAAAAACGGCCCTTTTTTATTGTAAATTCAGTGCTTTTGCCTGACCTGGGATTTTGATGCCTTTTTCATTGACAAAACCCTGATTTTTCTGTATAATTACCTTGTTAGATAAGAACTTACAAATAACAAAACATTAGATTGTTTTAGGGAGGAATACCGGAGTGGGAGAGTTTGATTTGCCCACTTTTTCTTTTTTGAGGACTCTTTGAAAATAGAGAAAAAATGAGTGATATTGACAGCGTAGCTAAAAGGGCCAGAGAAATGGCCGAACCCTGTTTAAAGACGATGGGGCTTGAGTTATATGACCTTGAATATAAAAGGGAATTCAACGGGTTGGTTCTCCGGATTTTCATTGATAAACCGGGGGCTAAGGTAAATGTCAAGGATTGTCAGGATGTAAGTCATGTTATTGGCGTGATGATTGAAGAGCAGGACCTGATTCCGGGGCATTATAATCTGGAAGTTTCCTCTCCGGGGTTGGACCGGGTCTTGAAGCTGGAAAAAGACTTTATACGGTATAAGGATTATAAAGCCAATATTTATTATAATGAACTGGTGGAAGGCAAGAATAATCACACGGGTATCATAAAGGGTGTGGAGAACGGGAATGTGTTGTTTGAAGTAAAAGGGAAAGTTATAAAATTTCCCGTCGCAAATGTTAAAAAAGGTAAGTTGGAATTCGAGTAAAAGGCAGGTGGCGTTATGATGAACAAAGATATAGTAAATGCGCTGGAACAGATAGCGCGCGGGCAGAATGTTAACATGGAAGTCTGGAAAGAAACTCTGTCGGCGGCGCTTACTTCTGCGTCCAGAAAGATACTTAACAATCAATATGAAATTAAAGTGGGTGTTGATGATGTTACGGGATCTTTTAAGGTCTCCTATCATAAAACTGTGGTGGAAAAAGTGACCTCTCCGGATTATGAGATTTCTTTTAAAGACGCCAAAAGCCAGGGATATACGGGCGAAGTCGGCGGGCTTATGGATTTTCCGGTACCTTTGGAAAAATTCGGACGTATTGCCGCTCAGATTACGAAGCAGGTTATCTCGAAGAAAGTCAGGGATATCGAACGGGATGCCATATTCTCCGAGTTTGAAGAAAAACTGGACACTATTCTTAACGGGACAGTTCTCCGTAAGGAAAATAAAAATATACTGGTGGATCTCGGAGATACAGAAGGTATTGTACCGATAAAAGAACAGGTCTTCAGGGAAAACTGGCAGATTGGCGACAAAATTAAGGCATATGTTTCCGAAGTCAGAAAGACCTCAAAAGGTCCGCAGGTCGTTCTTTCCAGAATACATCCTAGTTTTATAAAAAAGCTTTTTGAAATGGAGATACCGGAGATAGGGGAAGGTAAAGTAGATATAAAATCAATTGCCAGAGACCCGGGATACAGGATAAAAATAGCCGTTTACTCGGAAGACAGAAATATTGATTCCGTAGGGGCTTGTGTGGGTATAAAGGGCGGCAGAATTCAGCCTGTAGTAAAAGAGTTAAAAGGCGAAAAGATAGACGTTGTCGAGTGGAGTTCTGACATTAAGAATTTTACGAAAAATGCTTTAAGACCGGCGAAGATCACTAATATTATTACGGATGATGCGGCCCAGTCAGTAATTGTGACCGTGCCTGATGACCAGTTGGCGATAGCTATAGGAAAGAACGGGCAGAGCGTGAAACTTGCGGCGAAGCTTGTCGGCTGGAAGGTAGAGGTCCGGAGCGAAACTGATTTTGCGGCTTCCGGCGCGGAAAACGTTAAGATAATCGCGGACAAAAGGAAAGAAGAAGAACAGGATCCGTTTGAGGCGATGGGGTTGAATAAAAAAGTAATGGATAAATTAAAAGCCAACGGTTTTAATACAAAAGATGATTTCTTGAAAGCAACCAAAGAGTCGCTTTTGCAGGTAAACGGACTTACGGCTAAGACAGCTGAAAAGATAATTGAGCATGTCAAAACGATAAAAGCACAGGAGATTGTAAAAACAGATGAGTAAATTTAGAGTCCATGAAATAGCCAAAAAACTCGGCATGACGAGCGCTGAACTGGTGATAAAACTCGAAGAGTTGGGTTTTGAAGATAAAAAAGCCGTCAGCATGCTTGATGAAAGCGAGATTAAAGTTGTTGCAGCGGCCATAAGAGAAGAGGCGGCAAAGAAGGACGCCCCTGTTCCCGGAGGCAAAGCTGCGCTTCCTAAACCGGCGGCACCGACACCTGCTCCCGCTGCTAAACCTGTTATGCCAAAAGCAGCACCGAAAGCGGCGGTTAAAGCTGTTCCTGTGGCGGCTAAACCTGTTGCCGTGCCTGTTGTTAAAACTGTTCCCGTTAAACCTGCGGTTGTTGAACCTAAATATGTTAAAGTTTCTGAAATTAAGGCGAAAGCTGCTGCAAAAGCGGCCGCAGCAATAAAAGCGAAAGCTGAGGCAGTCAAACCCGAGAAAAAAGCGGTCGTAAAACCTGTGGTAAAAAAACCGGTAAAGGTAAAAGAACCTATAAAGATTAAAGAACCGGTTGTGGTTGTTGAGGAAATACCTGAAGTTGAAGAAGTTGAAAAAGAAGTTGTAATTGAAGTTCCTAAGATCGAAACGGAAGTAAAACCTCCGGCGCCTGTAATTCCGGAAGGTCCGAAACCGGTGTTTAAAGTCACCGAAGTTACCACGGTTGCCGAACTTGCAAATAAATTAAAAATACCTGTTTCAGAATTGATAAAGAAAATAATGTCCATGGGTATGATGGTTACGATAAATCAAAAGCTTGATAAAGATTCCATCACCCTGGTGGCTGCGGAATTTAATTATGATGTTGAGTTTGTTTCTATATTTAACGAAGAGGTAAAAGAAGAAGAAGTTGTCGATGTGTCAAAACTTGAATGGCGTCCTCCGGTGGTTACGGTCATGGGGCATGTCGATCACGGTAAAACATCTTTACTTGATGCCATAAGAGAAACAAATGTAACGGCGGGCGAAGCCGGCGGAATTACCCAGCATATCGGCGCATATAAAGTTAAAACCCCGAAAGGCGAGATAGTATTTCTGGATACTCCCGGTCATGAAGCGTTTACCGCGATGAGAGCGAGGGGCGCTTCAGTCACGGATATCGTTATTCTGGTAGTGGCTGCGGATGACGGCGTAATGCCTCAAACTATAGAAGCTATTGATCATGCTAAAGCCGCAAAAGTACCGATAATAGTTGCGATGAATAAAATGGATAAACCCACGGCAAATCCGGAAAGATTAAAACAGGAATTGTCCAAGTACGACCTGGTCCCGGAAGATTGGGGCGGTAAGACGATTTTTGCTCCTGTTTCCGCCAAGAAAAAAGAGGGTATTGAGAATCTTTTAGCTATGATACTTTTGGAATCAGAAATGCTTGAACTCAAAGCGGTTAAAGAAGGTATGGCGAAGGGCGTGGTACTGGAAGCAAAATTAGACAAAGGTAAAGGTTCGGTCACCACGGTTTTGATAGAGAAGGGAACGTTAAAAGTCGGGGATGCTTTTGTAGCCGGTTTCTTTTACGGAAAAGTTAAAGCTATGATGGATGATAAAGGCACAAAGCTTACGGAAGTTATTCCTCCGACTCCCGTTGAACTCCTCGGGTCCAACGGTGTACCTAATGCAGGAGATACTTTTCAGGTAATGGTAAACGAGAAAGAAGCCCGTGCAGTCAGTGTAAGAAGGAATGAATTGCAGAGAGAGATAAATATTCAAAAACAAAAACATATATCTCTTGAGGGGCTTTACACCGAGATACAGGACGGCAAACTTAAAGATCTGAAGATAATATTAAAAGGCGACGTTCAGGGTTCAGTAGACGCTTTAACGGATGCTCTTGAAAAACTTGGTAATGAAAAGGTGAAAGTTTCTATTATTCACAGAGGTGTCGGCAACATAAACGAATCTGATGTTATGCTTGCCAGTGCATCTAATGCGATTGTAATCGGCTTCTCCGTCAGTGTCAGCCAGGCCGTTACGGATCTTGCAAGAAAAGAAAGTGTGGACCTTAAACTCTTTAAGATAATATATGAAATTACCGATTCCGTCAAGGCGGCCATGGAAGGTCTTCTGGAGCCGATTCTTAAAGAAGTTGTTATAGGTAAGGCCGAGATAAAACAGCTGATTAAGATACCCGACGGTTTTATTGCGGGAAGTCACGTATCCGAAGGAAAGATTACGCGTCAGTCTCTTGTAAGAATAAAACGCGCCGGTGAAGTAGTAGGTCAGGGCAAGATAACCTCTCTTAGAAGATTTAAAGATGATGTCAAAGAAGTCTTGGCCGGTTTTGAGTGCGGTATTTCCGTAGAGAATTTTAAAGACATGCAGGTAGGAGATATCTTCGAAGCCTATATAATAGAAAAAACCTTCGCCAAGCTCTGAAGAGCAAGTACGAAGTACGAAGTACGATGTACAAAGTACAAAGTACAAAGTTTTAAATTAATGAGCTTTTATTAATTAATACCACATTAGTTTAAGACTTTATGGACCTTTCAGACCTTACTGACTTTTTTACGGCTGGAAGTGGAAGAAAAAATAGGAAATTAAAGAAAAATATTACAAGCAAAAGAAGAAGGACGGTAAGTTTCCATGAACCTAAGATCTGCAAAAATAGCTCGGTTGTTCCAGAAAGAAATAAGCATGATTATCGGCAGGGAGTTGACAAATTCGGATATCGGGTTTGTTACTGTTACCGCGGTGCAATTTAATAAAGATATGAGTTTGGCTACCGTCTATGTCAGTATATTCGGAACGGACGGGGCTAAGGCAAAATCGATCATCGCGCTTAATCACGCAAAAGGTGTCGTAAGACACTCTCTGGCCGGCAGGGTGGTTCTCAGGCATATGCCTGATATTGAATTTAGAGAAGATGTCCAGCTGAATCAAATTGAGAGGACACTTAATATTATTAAAAAAATAGAAGATGGGGACAAAAAAGTTGAAAAATAACTCCCTTCGTGAAATAGTTAAAGCCTTTAAAAAGTATGACGATTTTATCCTGTCCACACACGTTAATCCCGACGGTGACGGAATAGGTGCCGAGCTGGCGCTCGGGTTTGGTCTTAAAAAACTCGGGAAAAAAGTTACGATCTCGAACAGTGATATTTTTCCTGAAAACTACGAGTTTCTGCCGACTAACGGTCTTTTGAAAGAAAAAGAAGATATTAAAGCAAGTTATAATGTCGCGGTCTCTCTTGAGTGTCCCGGATTAGACCGTGTGGGAAAAATGAAAAAAGTATTTCTCAAATCAAAAAAAATAATAAATCTCGATCATCATCCCAGCAATGATTACTTCGGGGATTATAACTATATTGATGATAAAGCTGCGGCGGTAGGAGAGCAGGTTTACGGCATTCTTCTGGGACTCGGCGTCAAAATAGATCTGGAAATTGCCACCTGTATCTACACCTCACTGCTTACGGATACCGGCAGTTTTGCTTATTCAAATACAACAAAAAAAACACATGAGATAGTAGTCGAACTTATGGAATACGGAGTAAATCCCTCTGAGGTTTACCAGAATGTTTACGAGGTATCATCCCTCGGAAAGATACAGCTTCTCGGGAAAGCTCTAAATTCTTTGCAGTCTGATAAAAAGCACGGAGTGGCCTGGATCACCCTTATGAAAGATGCTTTTGCGAAAACAGGAACCTTATATGGGGATGCCGAAGGTATCATTAACTACGCGCGTTCTATAAAGGGTGTTAACGTAGCGATATCTTTTACCGAACTCCAAAACGGGCGGGTAAAAATAAGTTTAAGATCAAAAAGAGACGATATCGATGTAAATAAAATAGCGCTTGCTTTTAAAGGCGGCGGGCATAAAAGAGCTTCCGGCGCGGTTATTGAAGGAAGCGTAAAAGAAGTTAAAGAAAAAGTTTTAAAGAAAGTTTTCGAAGCATTAAAGTAATACATTGTAATGCTTGTATAAGTGTCCTCCAAAGTAGAATTTGGAGAGACCTCGCCAAAGGCGGGGAATCATTTTAAAAAACTTCGCGTAAAGCGAAAAAAGAGGTGATTTGCTTGGTAAGGTCTGATATAGTTAAAAAAGTATCGAAAGAAACGGGATTATCTGCAAAAGATACGGAAAAAATAGTTGATATAATACTGGAAAGTGTAGTAGATTATGTTCAGAAAGGTAATAAGCTTGAGCTTCGCGGTTTTGGTACTTTTATGGTCAAGCAAAGAGCGGGGCGTATTGCGCGTAATTTGAAAACTAATGAAGACCTTCCGCTTCCATCAAGAAAGGTCATCTACTTTAAAGCAGGTAAAGAACTGAAAAATATCAAGAAGGGGGAAAAATGAAGAAAGGTTTGAAAAAAGCGCTTATAATAATTCCCATTGTTTTGTTTGCCCTGGCCATAGTCGGATATATAGTTTATGACTATGTTTTAATGGCTCCTAATATTACGATAGCTTATGATAAAAACATCGGTCAGCAGAAACTTGATACCGAGTTTAAGGTTCAGGTTGAAATTGAAAGTCTTTCTATTTTGACAAGAGAGTATATTACCAATCTTGAAATAAAAAGCGGTGCCGAGGTTAAATCTTCTCTTCAACCCCAGATCTTTAAGCTGCCGCCCAGGACCAAACAAAATGTTGAATTTGTATGCATGCTTTCCGAACCTGCAACGCCGGGAGTTTATACGGCTAATGTGTTTGTTACCGCGAAAAAATCAATATTTTCTTCTGCTTTATCCATGATCAATGAGAATAGCCAGGAGTTTACTATTGCCGAAAAGATAGTGAATGCTATAGTAAACTTTATAGACATAAAGGGCGGCAAAAAAGTCGGCGAAGTCATGAATATTAATGCCGTGGTGAAAAATACCGGAGAGGTGGAAAAGCCTTTCTCCGTGAGCGGGGCGATAATAAATCCAAAAGGCGAATCTGCCCAGCTTCCCACAAAAGATTTTACCTTGAAAATAGAAGAATCGAAGATATTTTCTTATGATTACAATATTCCTCTTGAAGCTCCCGCCGGAAAATACAAGATTGTCTTAAATCTTTTTG
>Ga0156422_1066_pt1 | contig 10235 bp, 9 predicted proteins | sample RifOxyA2_FD_108065 | JGI IMG/M metagenome (GOLD analysis project Ga0156422, IMG submission 108065) | Candidatus Firestonebacteria bacterium RIFOXYA2_FULL_40_8
CAACATGCGCTGCTACTTTTGAGGCTCCTAGAAAGAGTCCAACATGCGCTGCTACTCGTCACTTAGAATTTAAATTTTAGAATTTGATTTAAAGGGGGATATTTTGAGTAAATGGAAAATTGCACTGATGGTCACGGTAATGGCCGCAGGATTGTTATTGTCGGTCTCTTGCGCGAAGAAGGAGATGCTGGCGGGGGAGGCGAAAACTGTTGAAAGTGAAGAGATAGCAAGCCCTGAAGATGCTCTGGAAAAAGCTAAGAAAGACGGGACGTATCTGTATGTTTATTTTTATGAGAAGAATGATGAAGCCCTTACAGCCATGGAGAAGGAAATTGAGGCGTTCAGGAAAGAGATTACTGCCAAAACTATGATCTATAAAGCAGTTGTTTCTTATGTCAAAGATACTGAAATGGTGCAAAAATACTCGCTTGATAAAGTCAAATTACCAGCCGTAATGTCTTTTGCGCCCAACGGAGTTATAACCGGCGGGTTTCCGGAAACCGTAACAAGACAGGAGTTGGATAAAACCATCATCTCCGCGCTGGATATGAAAATCATGAGGATCTTGCAGGACGGAAAAATGGTCTTAGTATTGGTGCAAAACGCTAAAACAAAATCGAATAAAGAATCAACGGATTCTGCCGAAGCGTTTAAAAGCGATTCTGCGGTGAAAGATCTTGTAGATTCTATTATTGTTGACCCCTCGGTAAAGGAAAACAAGTTATTCCTTACCGCCTGCAGGTTGGATGAAAATATCGAAGAAGCTTCAATGGTCGTCCTTGTTCCGCCCGGTGCTATTACGGGAATTTTTAAGGGGAAAGTGGAAAAAGAGACTATTCTTGAATCCTTGGAAGGCGGCACTTGCGGACCGGAAGGCGGCGCAGACGGATGTGCACCAAATACTCCGGGGTGCGGGCAGTGAAAATTTAACCCCACCTTTATCCTCCCCTTATGTACTCAAAATAAGAATGTTTTTGAAGGGGAGGAAGGCGATGGAAAGGGAGGAAGACAATGAAAATAGAAGTATTAGGTACCGGTTGTCCAAAGTGCAAAAAACTTTATGAGCTAGTACAGGAAGCAGTCAAGGAACTTGCAATTGAAGCGGAGATAACGAAAGTTGAAAAGATCCAGGATATTATGAAATATAATGTAATGATGACCCCTGCGCTTGTCGTGGGCGGGGAGTTAAAGTCTTCAGGAAGAATTCCAACGAAAGCTGAGATTACAACCTGGATAACGACGGGGATGGAAAAGTGACAAAATGATTTCCAATATAGAAATAATATAATAAATCATTTTGTCATCCTGAGCGGTTTTATGCGAAGGATCTCAGTACGCGGACTAAAGACCTGCGGCTACCAATTAATAAAAGAAATATTATCCTCATCCTGACCTTCCCCTTATTGGGAAGGGGAAGGAAATTTAAAGGTAAGGAGAATAAAAATATGGCAGATTGCGGATGTGGCGGGAGCTGTAAAGAGAAGGTGTTGTTTGCGTGTTCAGGTGCGGCGGATGTAGGAGAATTGTCTGATAAAGTTGCAAGGAAACTCAGAAAAGACGGTTTTGGTAAGATGTCCTGTCTTATCGGAATCGGCGCGAAGCTGGACAGCTTTCTACAGACAGCGAAAAATTCAAACACCATAGTGATAGACGGGTGTTCTGTTAACTGCGGGAAAAAGGCAGTTGAAGCAGCGGGAATTGCGGCAAATATAATAACGCTGACGGAAATGGGTATGGAAAAAGGAAAGACGCCGGTTAACGATGAGCTGGTCAATAAGACTGCGGAAAGCATAAAAAAGAGTTTTGAATAAATCATAAAGAGGTGAATATGAATACTGTTAAAATGATCGTGTTGAGTATTATTCTGTTCGCAGGTTCCGGGTTTGCCGCTTCAAAAGAGCTCCCCAAAATGCTGGAGCTCGGGTCAGTTAATTGCATTCCATGCAAAATGATGGCGCCGATAATAGAGGACTTCAAAAAGAATTACTCGGATAAGTTTGCCGTAGAGTTTATTGATGTAAATAACGATAGGGCTGCTGCTAAAAAGTATAGCATCAGTGTGATACCTACCCAGGTGTTTTTAGATGCAAGCGGCAAAGAGGTTTTTAGGCATATAGGGTTTTTTCCGAAAGAAGATATTTTGAGTAAATGGAAAGAACTCGGGTTCTCGTTTGAGAACAAGCCGGCTGTAAAAGTCGAAAGTAAACCTGTCGCAAAAGCCGATGTGAAACCGGAGAGTACTTTTAAAAGGTTTGAACCGGCACAGACGGATAACAGGAGTAAAGATACTATCTGCTATATGTGCGACAAGGATATCAGTAATAGTATGGTAACAGTAAAGACAGCCAAGGGCGATGTAAAGCTCTGCGGTCTGCATTGCTATCATATAATGTACTCCTGTATGACAGAAGATAAGACAGGTATTGAAGATAAGGTTACCATATCGGACTATAAGACAAAAGAACAGGTCCCGCTTCTTAAGGCGGTAATACTTTATGGAATGGATGAAAGGATCGGAAGGCCGACACTTAAAGCTTTTACGAATAAGGACGACGCTCTTGCAGAAAAGAAAGAGAACGGGGGCAATATTGTCAGTGCAGAGGTATTAAAAGCTAAAGAATTGGCAAGCCGATGCGGTTTTTGTGACAGGTCTGTCTACCCGGAAGATGCGGCTTTAGTCAAGGCTGATGGAGTTCATACGTATGGCTGCTGTTCTCATTGCGCGCTGGGAGTTGCCGTAAGAACCGGTAAAGATATTGAAGTATATGAAAAAGACAGATTAACCGGAGAAAAGATTGTAGTTAAAACACATGACGGCAAGATTGCTTCGCTGGAGCCAAAAACTGCCGTTGCCTGGTTTGGGCAAAAGAAAAATAAAGAAGGAAAGTTTGGTTCTGCCGGCTGTTTTCATCAGTGCTTCTTTGTGAATGAAGAAAATCTTAAAAAATGGGTGGAGCAAAATCCGTTAGAGACCGGGGAAATGATAAGTATCGAAAAAGCGTTGGCAGATAAGATGGCCTTGAAGAAAGAACAAATAATGAAGGCCTGTAAGATCGGAGAATGCGCACCGAAGTAGAAAGTACAGCAAGGGAAGCAAAAACAGAAAAAGAAGGAAGGGAAGGAAAGGAAGTAAACAAAGGAAAAGAAGAGAGAGAAAAGTAAAAGGTAGGGGACTGTCATTCTTTTTTGACTGTCCCCGATTTGAGCCTGGAGAAAAAGAAAAATGGATCAGTTATTCATTACGCTTACGCGTGCTGTTGAAGGGTCACCACTCATTGCACTGAGTGCTTCTTTCGCTTGGGGAATACTCAGTATTATCTTAAGCCCCTGCCATCTGGCAAGTCTGCCTCTTATTATCGGGTTTATAAGCGGACAGGGGAAGATATCCGTTAAGCGTGCTTTTGTTATCTCGTCAGCGTTCGCAGTCGGTATACTTTTAACAATAGCTCTTATCGGCGTGATAACCGCGGCAATGGGAAGGATGCTTGGGGACACAGGACAGTACGGTAACTACATTGTAGCCGCTGTATTTTTGGTGGTCGGGCTTCATCTCCTTGGTGTTATCCCGATGCCTTTTTCAGGCCCAAAACAAGTTGGCATGAAACAAAAAGGACTACTTGCCGCATTTTTACTCGGTTTAATATTCGGAATCGCTTTAGGCCCCTGTACTTTTGCCTATATGGCTCCTGTCCTTGCTGTTACGATGAAGACCGCTTCAACAGAACTCTTTTACTCAATAGGTCTTCTTCTTGCGTATGGTGTCGGTCATTGTGCCGTTATTGTTTTAGCGGGAACCTTCAGTGAGGTTGTTCAAAGATACCTGGATTGGAATGAAAAATCCAAAGGCACCGTGATAGTTAAGAAAGTATGTGGTGTACTGGTGATACTGGGCGGAATTTATTTGATATTCAAGTGAGTATGGATGAGTAGAGGACGGAAGGCGGAGGACGGAAAAGGCAGTTGAGCAAAACCTGAATATAAAACCATAAATCTTTACGAAATCCGATGTTTGCTCGAAATCCGGCTAATATTTTGCTTGACAATGCATAGGGAGGGGGGTATGCTATTATCGTTAAGTGGAGGGCAAAAAACATGAAAGAAAGACGAAAAGAGACACTTATTCATATTAAACGAATACAAGGTCAAATAGATACACTTGTGAAATATATTGAACAAGGAAAACCCTGTTTGGATGTGGCTATGCTTACAACTTCTATTGCTAAGTCCTTTGATACATTAAGATTTAGAACCCTTGAAGGTTTCATTATCAATCATATCCTTGAAGAAAAGGGCGTCTCAAAAGAAAAACGTATAAAGAAACTGAATTCTCTGATTTCGCTGTATAAAAAATAGCAAACTGTACTTTATAAGGAAAAGATAGATGATGAAAATTGCAGGTAAAATCAAAATTCTGTTAGTAATGTTGTTGGCCAATGTAATATTTTCTGTTAACAGTTATTGTGAAGAAAAAACATTAACTCTTGAGGAATGCCTGAGTGCTGCTGATAAGAGTAATTTTGAACTGACATCCCAGCAATACAAGATAAAAGAAACTAATTCTAAATATAATCAGGAAGTAAGCAATTTATTACCGCAGATTGATGCTAGTTTAAGTTATTTAAGATATGACTGGCAATTGCCGAGCAAGAAGGCCTTGTTTGGAGCATCCTTGGATGATTATTACGCGGATATATCTCTAAAACAGATTTTGTATGCTGGGGGAAAATACATTGCAAGAATAGACTCCTCTCAATCCGCGCTGGCGGCAGAGAAAGATAAGTATGAACAAACAAAAAGCACTGTCTATTTGTCGGTTAAAAAATCGTACTATGAGCAAGTGCGCGCTCAATTTGCCTTAAAGACCCAGAATAAGCTGTTTGAAAAGTTAAATGACCAATTTAAAGTTGCCCAGCTGCTATATAACAGCGGGAAGACCACTAATCTGGATGTTTTACGAATTCAGACCCAGCTTGCAGCCGCGGAAGATACAATAGATAATCTCAGGAATCTGGTGTATACGAAATCATTGTTATTAGGCCAGGTGATGGGAAAAAATGAGCCGGTCAACGCGTCGTCTGTCTATCTGCCGGAAATAAGAGAAAATATTAAAATAAATACAACCTGTCTTGATAATGAGTTTAAAAACAATCCGGAATTGAAATATGCGGATAATTTGGTAAAGAAATCGGAATACGATATAACTGTTGAATCGGGGGAAATGTTTCCGACTGTATTTTTTAGAGCTAATTATTCATGGGAGGATCAAACATTCTTTCCGGGAAACTCCAATTGGTATGTTGGTTTAGGTTTGAGTCTGCCGATCTACCATGGAGGAGCTATCGCTTCAAGAATAGAACAGGCAGCGTACAGAAATAAACAGCTTGTTGAAGCGCAAAAACAACTGAAGTTGGGGCTTTCTGTAAGGTTTCAGTCAGCAAGAGCAACGGTCATTGATAAGACAAACCGCTTAAAAACAACTAAGAAGGTTCTTGATCTTTCAAGAGAAGCCTTAATTGCCGCTGAATTAAGATATAATGCGGGAAAAACAACTGCCACAGAATTGCTCGATGCTCAGACCGTGTGGCTGAATTCCGAGTTGAATTATTTTAACAATATTGTTGATGTTATAATTTCGTTGGCGGAAATAGAAAATATTTGCCCTGACGCATTTGCCTCGGAGGTCGTAAAATGAGAAAGCCAATCAGTATTTTCCTGCTAATAATTGTAGTTTTATCAGCCTGCGCGAAAAAAGAACAGCCAATGGAAAAGGTATTTCCTGTTAAAGTCGTAACTTTAACGCCAAAAGCAATCTCTTCTACAATAATACTTGCAGGTACTGTAGGCTCAAAAGCATATTCCCTGGTGAGCGCTCCGGTAGAAGGCAGCATTTCCAGGTTGAATATTGTCGAAGGCGATAATGTCAATTCAGGAAAAATATTACTTTATATCATGCCGGTTGACCAGCAAAATATATTAGGGCAAGCTCAAGCAGATTATGAACAAATAAAAACGGACTTGGAAAAAACCTCAGAGCAAAATAGAAATGAACTGGCAGAAAAGCTCAAAGAAGCCCTGGAGAGACTTGAATCGGCAAAAAAACTTTATAAGCCTATCCCTGTGGTCAGCCCTATCGCAGGGACAATTATCTCAAAAAGTATTGAAGTCGGGAGTAATGTTTCAACAAAACAGACGTTAATTGAGATTGCAGACCTGAAGCAGTTGATAATCAAATCAGCCGTATCGGAAGAATATATTTCTAAAATAAAAATAGGTCAAAATGTTAAAGTCAAAATACATTCAATGGGAGATGGTTTTCTTTCCGGGAAAATATCTGTTGTTACCCCGGGAATAAGGACCGAAAGCAGGACTGCGGATATAGAAGTGTCAATTCCGGAGGAAACGAGAGTACGGCCGGGGATGACTGCCTCAATTGAAATAACAGTGGATCAAAAACAAAATACGCTGATAGTACCCCAGGATATATTAATTGTAAAGCCTAACGGAGATAAGTTTGTGTTTGTTTCGGAAAATGATACGGCAAAAATGATCAAAGTTGCGACCGGTATTGAGTCAAATACGGAAATAGAGATAATATCAGGGCTGAACAATGGAGATAAAGTAATAACAATGGGGCAGGAAAACCTTAAAGACGGGGCAAAAGTTAAACTTCCCGAAGCAAGCAAACCTGTAAAGGGAGAAGGTAAGAGCAAGTGAAAATAACAGAGCTTTCAATAAAAAAACCGATTTCAATATTTATCCTGATGGTTGCTGTGTTGGTTGTCGGCGTAATGTCTTTTGTCCAACTCCCTACAAATCTGCTTCCCAACATTACATATCCTATGGTGAAAGTTTATATTACCTGGCGCGGCGCTACCCCGGAAGAAATTGAAGACAATATTGCCGATGTGGTAGAGCAAAAAATGGCGACTGTGGATAATCTGGATTATCTTGATGTTCAGTGTACGGAAGGCCTTTACACCCTGCTGGTTTACTTTAAGTATGATGCCGACAGAGATGTCGCTTATCAGGATGTCCTTGCAAAGATGGGCTTGGTAAAGAAAGATCTGCCAAAAGATGCTGATGAGCCTTTGATATTTAAAGCGGATCCTTCTCAATTACCGGTAATGGACCTTATTATTACTTCAGAGGAGCAGGATATTATAAAGCTTCGTACCTGGGTTGAAAATTATCTTCAAACGCAGTTTGCTTCAGTATCGGGGAGCGCGGGCTCAGAGGTATCGGGAGGAGCAAAAAGGGAAATTCGTGTTTACCTGGATCCTCATAAAATACAGGTTTTAGGGATTTCTCTTGATAAGATAGCGCAGAGGCTGAAAGAGGAGAACCTGGAAATGGCCGGCGGGCGGGTAACAACCGAAAGGAAGGAATTCACTGTCAGAACGCTGGCGGACTATAAGAATGTGAATGAAATAAAAAATGTAATTGTCGTTCCTGATAAAAACGGCAGAACTATTTATCTGAAAGATATCGCAGAAATTAAAGATACCAGTGATATCCAGAGAGTCATTACAAGGTTAAATAGAAAAGAAGGTGTAAAACTCTCGATTTTCAAGCAGGCAGAAGCAAATACTATCGAAGTGGAAAAGAATGTGCAGAAAAAGCTTAAAGAGTTGAAAGCTGTACTGCCTGCAGGTATAAAAATAGGCGTTATCTACAATCAGGCAACATATATTCAAGCCGCTAATAACGGTGTCCGTGATGCCGCGTTGATAGCAGCGTTATTGGTTATCTTTGTAACCTGGTTTTTCCTCGGCAGTTGGCGGCGAGTTCTAATCGTAGTAACGGCTATGCCTCTATCACTGCTTATGACATTTTTTGCAATGAAAATGCTCGGTTTTTCATTGAACATATTTTCGCTTGGGGCTCTTGTTCTGGCCATCACCATAATACTTGATGATGCAGTTGTAGTACTTGAGAATGTTACGAGGCTGCAGGAAGATAAGGATGTCAACGCAGTCATAAAGGGAACTAACGAAGTCGGTACTGCGTTAACCTATGTGACACTGACCTTCATGGTGTTATTTATGCCATTTCTGTTGGTATCCGGGCTTGTTTCTCTTTTATTCCATGAGCTGATAATTATAATTGCAATAGCCATTGGAAGTTCAAGGGTAGTTTCCTTCACCGTAACTCCTATGTTGGCAAAATACTTTGAAAAAACAGAGAACGAAAGGATTACGATAGGAGATAAATTACTTGAAGAATTAAAGAGCAATTATCGTAAGTCACTTAATTGGATTCTTAATAGAAAAATCTTGGTAATAACTTTTACAGGTATCCTGTTTATTTTAGGCTTGTTTTTTCTTGCAAAGATCGGTTCTGAGTTTTTGCCGCAGGCGGACGACGGCATGATAACCGTAAAGGTAAAAATGCCGACGGGTATTGCCATAAATGAAACAGGTAAGGTATTGACAAATATTGAAAATGCTGCCAAGGGGCTGCCTTTTGTAGAAAATTATTCAACTCTTGTTGGGGGAAGGATTTGGGGGCTTGTAACTTATGAAATAGCGAATGAAGGCGAGGTGAATATACAGCTTACTCCAAAAGCAAAACGAAATATCAGCACAGACAAGTTCGTCAGTAAGTATGCCGAAGAAATACAAAAAAGCGTTAAGTATCCCGGAGCGAAAGTTAAGGTCTTTCACACTAAAATGAAAGGCATAATGCAAACAGGCGATTTTGATGTTGAAATAGAGCTTTACTCGCCTAAAACTGCTTCTTTGCTTGAGATGTACTCGGTAGCCGGAAATCTGGTAAGTCAGATTAAGGATGTGAAGGGAATAGCAAATCTGGATATCTCCATTGATGTTACAAAACCTGAGTATCAATTGTATCTTAACAGGGGAAAACTTGCCGATCTCAACCTCAGCGCAACGCAGGTTGCGAACACAATAAAGACGCTTGTTGACGGGCAGGTGGTAACTTCATTTAAAGAAGAAGGTTATTATTATCCGATACGCATTGTAATGAATGAGGAATACTTTCGAGGAAAAGAAGATGTCGGGAATATTCCTCTTTTTAATAAAAATGGGCTCATTTATCTGCGTGATGTGGGAACTCTGTCTCACATGGTTGGTCCGGTTGAGATAGACCGCAAAAATCAGATGAGGCTAATTAAAGTTACTGCTTCCGTTGTGGGAGCGAATATAGGCACTACAACGAATGCTGTGTATGCTAAAATAAAAGACATGCAGCTGCCTCAGGGCAGTTTTATAAAAGCCGGCGGCCAGGCGCAGATGATGAAGGAGAATTTCAAAGCGCTGGGAGCGATACTTGTTTTAGCGTTGTTTTTTGCGTATGTTATTCTTACGGTACAATTTGAATCTCTGATCTGGCCTTTGCTGATTCTTCTGAGAATACCGCTCTCTCTTGTCGGGATAACCGCGGCGCTCTTTTTCACCGGTACGCCTTTAGGCGTAACCGTACTGATAGGCGTGCTTATTCTCTCCGGAATAGAAATAGTCCACGGCGTTGTATTGTTAACATTTATTCAACAGCTTATGGAAAAGGGAATGGCAGTAAAAGAAGCGGTAATTAACGGCGCCTTGATCAGAATGCGCCCTGTTCTTATGACCGCCTTTGTGGGAATATTAGGCCTTGTTCCCCTTGCTGTAGGATTGGGAGAGGGTACAGAATTATTGAAACCGATGGCCATCGGAGTTATCGGCGGTCTTTTGTTTTCGTTATTTTTGACTTTCTATTTCATGCCGGCTGTATTATTAATGATAATAAATAAGAAAAGGTAAGAATTTTGGAAGGAGTATACCTTCTAAGCAAGTGAAGGAAAGAAAACAAGCAAGGAAAGTAAGTGCAGTTAACAAAGTGAGTAATGCAGAAAATGGATTAAGGAGTGTTAATGACAGTAAGCGGTAAAATCTAGAAGTTATGCTTTGTTTGTATCAGTGGAATCATCTGCTAGAACAGCAGGGGTATATTAATCAATAGAAGTTTAACATGAGAGGAAAAAGTAAAGCTTTATGAGAAAACAAAAAAAAGAAGATTGTGGCTGCGGCACCGGGGCTTCCGATTGCTGCGGCGGTCCGAAAGTTGAAAAACATACTCAGCTTGATATAATTGGCGGGGTGGAAACAAATGTAGGAGACATCCCTGTCGTCTCGACTAAGCTGACTTTCCGAGATACTCTCGGCAGTTGGCGGATGAGATGGGGGATTGGAAGATACGGATACTCAATTGAGCCGGGAATATATGCGGTTGGA
>Ga0156422_1068_pt1 | contig 10201 bp, 7 predicted proteins | sample RifOxyA2_FD_108065 | JGI IMG/M metagenome (GOLD analysis project Ga0156422, IMG submission 108065) | Candidatus Firestonebacteria bacterium RIFOXYA2_FULL_40_8
GTGCCGAAGATCGAACAATATTATGTTGATGTCAGAGAGAGCGGCAAGCTGGACTCGCTTTCGAATTTAATTGATTTTAATAATATCAAACTGGCGCTGGTGTTCTGCAACACGAAACGTCAGGTGGATGATATTGTGGATGCCTTACAGGCGAGAGGTTACGCTGTAGAAGGTCTTCACGGGGATTTAAAACAGGCTTCCCGTGACAGGGTAATGGCAAAATTCAGAAGAGGCGCTATCGAAATACTTGTTGCTACGGATGTTGCCGCCAGAGGTCTGGATGTTGACGATATTGAAGCTGTTTTTAATTATGACATACCTCAAGACGAGGATGCTTACGTCCACAGGATAGGCCGTACCGGAAGAGCGGGAAAAGAGGGCAAAGCCTACACTTTTGTTGTCGGCAATGAAGTCTATAAACTAAAAGATATTCAACGTTATGCGAAAACTACGATTAAGCGCGCGAAAACGCCGTCTTCAACGGACCTGGAAGCGATAAGGTCAAATATATTGATAGAGAGGATAAAGAAAACAATAGATGACGGCAAATTAGATCGTTTTGTCGATCTTGCGGAAAAAATAGTTACGGAAGATTATGCCGCAATGGATGTTGCCGCGGCGCTTCTTAAAATGATGCTCGGGGGCAAAGAGGAGAAAGAAGAAGTTGATGACGATGACCTGAATAATACCGGCGCAGCTCCGGGCAGAGTACGCCTCTTTATCAATGTAGGAAAGGAAAACGGTGTCTCTATCAGCGAATTTGTGAAATTTATTGAAAAAGAAGGCGGAATTTCCGGCGGGCAGATATATAGAGTGAGTTTGCATGACCGGTTCTCTTTCTTTGAAGTACCCCTGGAAAACGCGCGGGAAGTTTTAAAAAGAATAAAGGGAAAAGAGTTAAAAGGCAGCAGGGTGTTCATCTCCCCCGCAATGAAAAGATAGAAGAGCAAGTACGAAGTACGATGTACAAAGTACAAAGTTTTATATTAAGGAGTTTTAAATAATAATACAATAATGTGAGACTTTACGGACCTTAAAGACTTTGGACTTTATGGACGTCTTTTACGTGAGCAACGTGATAACGTGTGACGTTCTAACCGAAATGGGTAAGTATCAGTGGAATCCCGTAGTTTTGTAATCTGTGGAATCGACCCGAAATCAATTTAAAGTTTCAATATTTCGGGTCTTTATCTGTCTGTAAAATGGAACTTCTTTAGTTTGAAAACATTAAGGCAGGCTTTTGCGACTTTCAGATCGTAGAGCTTGCCTTTGTTTTTTGAAATTTCCTTTAAAGCTTCTTTCGTACCCTTTGATGCTCTGTAAGGTCTGTGGGAGGACATTGCTTCCACCACATCGGAAACCATGACTATCTTTGCTTCCAGAATAATATCTTTTCCGGTCAAGCCGTAGGGATACCCCTTGCCGTCTATCCGCTCGTGATGCTGCAGCACTGTTTCGGCCACCGGATAAGGGAAATCCATCTCTTTAAGGATCTCATAACCGATGGACGGGTGTACTTTTATTATATTAAATTCGGATTCCGATATTTTACCCGGTTTACTTAAGATTTCGATCGGTACATTGATTTTCCCGAGATCATGGAGCAGCCCCGCTATACGTATCCTTTCAATGGAGTCTTCGCTTAACCCGAGTTCTTTAGCTATCGCGCATGCAAGCTGGGCGACCCTTACCTGATGACCGGCGGTATACGGGTCTCTCATTTCCACAAGACGGGTGATAACGCGCATGGCGTCATCCATAGTTTTTTTGAGCTTTGAAAAGCTGTTCTTCAGCTGGTCTTCTATCTGTCTTTGTCTTGTCACATCCACCATGGTGGTTCTTACCGAAATTACTTCGTGTTTTTCATTATATTCCAGCACATCATCAAGGGAAACGACTATTTTACTGCCGTCGCTTCGTAAATAAACCCTGTTCCCGGATCTGATGGTTTCTTTTCCGGCTATTTTTCTTAAAAAGCGAAGCTGTGCTTCTTCCCGCTGGGCAGGTTCAATAAAATCAAAGATGGGTTTGCCTACCATCTCGTCTTTATCGTAGCCCAGCATTTTTAACTCGGTTTCATTTACGCTGGTTACTACGCCGTCGGGATTTAAAGTGTGGTAAGCCACGGGCGCATTGTCCCAGAGCTCCCTGTATTTTACTTCACTGTCTAAAAGATTTTTTTCCGAGGCTTTATCTTTGGTGATATCTTTTACATATTCGATGACACCGTCAGTTTTGCCTGTTTTCGCATTCTTAAGGGGATAGGCATAAAGGTCCTGCCAGCCGATGATTTTCTTGTTTTTGTCCATCCGGGGAACTGTCTCATTACAGGTTACCCCTGTTTTTAAGGTTTTCTGGGTCGGACAGACTGCGCAGGAAGTATTCTTGCCGTAGTAAGCCTGATAGCATTTTTTTCCGACGAGAGGCATGGAGTCCTTGTACCAATTTTCCATTACCTTATTGACCCTTAATATTTTTAAATCCTTGTCCAATACGCTTATACCGTCTTGAATGCTGTCTAAAACATTATTAAGAAAAGCTTCTGATTCTTTAAGATTGTTTAAGGTGGTCTTTTCTTCTGTTACATTTCTGGAGACATTGAGGATGAGTTCCAGTTTGTTGTTTTCATCCAGGAGAGGTATTCTTTTGGCGGAATAATAACCTGTTTTTGCGCTCCCCTGAACAGTGGTATCCAGCGTATCATGAGGTTTTTTTGTCTTAACTATTTTTCTGTAGTAACCCTCTACGTTTTTGAACGCTTTTTGATATTCCGGATTGCCTTTCAAAAAAAAGTCCCCGATTTTTAGAGGCGGAAGTCCTAATTGCTTCATAGAGTTGAAGAAGTAAGTATTGGCGTAGACAATCCTGATATCCGGAGAAAGCACCAGGATGGATTCATCAACTGCATCCATGATTTTTTTCAAAAGGTCATCAGAGTGTTTAACAGCGTTATTGGTTTTCAGATTCTGGATAATATACGAAAGCCCCAAGGAAAAGAGGCGCAGAAGCGAAGTAGTGTAGTTATCCGGATTGCTTCCTGAAGTTATACGAAGTACTCCGATATTATGTCCAATTTTACTCCTAATAGGAATAGAGATGCTCCAGTTGTTTTCCGTTAATTTACGGGTTACAACCGGCACCTTTCCGTGCAAAAGTCTATGGATATCCTCATAGGGCTTATTCAAAACAGTAAAATTTTCCTTACAGCTGTTTGCGTCGCAGTAGAAAGATACTACATCCTTTTCCGCGTCTTTGGCGATAAAGATCTCCATCCGGTCAAAACCCAGGCGCTTTTTTGCGAAGAGGACGGCGTTTTGACAGATATTTTTTAGGCTGTTTTCTAAGGAAAGCTGTCCGAGTATTTCTATAAGGTTGCACAAACTCGAAGTATATTTTACATTAATACTTTCCGAGAGTTTTTTCTCTGTAATATCCCGGGAGATCCCGATAACGGAATTAAGGCGGTTATTTGAGTCGCGTATCGGAATTAATTGCGTATCCAGCCAGAGGGTATATTGGGGATACTGGATAGGCCCTTCATAGGTTAAAGGTTTGCCTGTCGAAATAGCTTTATTAATATTGGCAAGCATCCTGTTTGCAATATCTGCGGAAAAAAGAACATTAATATTCTTATTAAGAAGCTTTTTTGGAGGTACCTTAAATATCTTTGCGCCATAGCTGTTAATATATTTTACGGTTCCGTGATTATCAATAACAAAGATAATATCATGAGCCATTTCTGCGAGGATTTTGTAGTATTTTGGAAGGCTTCTCTGTTCTTTAACTTGGTTCAGCAGCTCTGCATCAGAGGGGAAATTCTTCATCTTCTTTGTCTTCCTTTCGGAAAGAGATTATCATAAAGTATTTTAACTTACTCTTAAATTATAAGCGAAACTCCGGGTTTTGTCAATGAATTATAAAGGAGAAAAATAAAAGACCTTGACTAAAAGATACTAGAGTGGTATCATTATGTAGTTGAAGACTACTTGAAAAGTAAAATATAGGGTTCTGGCCATGTATCAGTGTCCACCTTCGGTTAGATCTCGTCCGCTACAATGCTTGTTGCGAGACCTCGCCAAAAGGCGGGCCCTAGGCGGAGAATCGTTTTAGAGAGGAAATATGCTGATAACACGGAGTACGGATTATGCGGTAAGGGCGCTTAAATACCTTGCAGAGAAAGGTAAAGAAGCCTCAGCGGCGGAGCTAACACAAAAGTTGAAGATTCCCCGCGCTTTTATGAGAAAAATCATGCAGTTACTCGGGAAAAACGGTTTTGTAGAATCAAGAAAAGGTCCCGGAGGCGGTTTTCTGCTTCTTAAAAAGCCGGAAGAGATATTTTTGATAGAACTGATAAAACTCTTTCAAGGACAGGTTTGTCTTAACGAATGTGTTTTTAAAAAGAAAGTATGTGTGAACAAAAGCAGCTGTTTTCTAAGTAAAAAACTGGGAGAGATAGAAGAGTACGCTTATCTGGTGCTTTCCAGAATAAATTTAAAAGAAATTATGGAAGGCGGGAGGAGTTATGGCGAAACGCAAAATAATTAAAATAGTTTTGGATAAATGCACGGGTTGCGGTCTTTGTATCCCAAACTGTCCGGAGGGAGCGCTTCAAATAATAGACGGTAAAGCCCGCCTGATTTCCGATCTTTTTTGTGACGGCCTCGGGGCCTGTCTGGGGCATTGTCCCGAAGGTGCTATCGTTATTGAAGAAAGAGAAGCAGAAAAATATGACGAAAAAAAAGTTATGGCTAATATTGCCGCACAGGGAAAAAATACCATCAAGGCGCATTTAATACATTTAAGAGACCACGGGGAAAAGGAGCTCCTCCGCCTGGCAATAGAATATTTAACGAAGAATAACCCGGAGATCAATGTGCCGGAACTGGTTCACGGCGAAGAAGCACAGGAACACGGCGGCTGTCCCGGCAGTAAAATGCAGGACTTGAGACATAAAGATGGAGGGTTGGATGGTCAGAAGGTTAGAGGGTTGGAAAAAATGGAAAACCCATCTCAACCAGAGATACAGAACTGGCCGGTGCAGATAATGTTGGTGCCGGTACATGCCCCTTATTTTAACGGAGCGGATTTGCTTATTGCCGCTGATTGCGTACCTTTTGCGTATCCAATGTTCCATCAGGATTTACTCAAAGGCAAAATACTTCTCATCGGTTGTCCAAAACTTGATGACAACGGTCTCTACGCCGAAAAACTCGGACAGATAATAAAAGAAAACGATATTAAATCCGTAACCGTAGCCCACATGGAAGTCCCGTGCTGTTTCGGCATTTTGCAATCCGTAGAAGCCGCGATAGAAGCGTCGGGGAAAAACATTGCTATGAAGGAAGCAACGATTGCGATAAGCGGATTGAGAATTGATTGAACCGCTTATCGCAGTTTGTAAGGTTTTTAAGGTTTGTAAAGTTTTTAAAGTCAAATCAAGATTAATGCAATAGCTAGGAAGATATTAATGTACATTAAATAACTTATTTTAGATTTTAGCTGTAGCATTTACCTTATAAACCTTACAAACTTTATAAACTTTAAGACTCCGTGAAAAATTCCGAAATCTCATTGATATTTTTTCGGATTTTTTCACGGACCGGCTGATCCGGGTATCCCACTGGTACTATAACATCTATCTTTGCCGATTTTGGAAGCCCTAAAGCCTTTTTTAATCCTGTTTCATTAAACCATCCCATCCAACAGGTGCCAAGACCCAGTTCTGTGGCCTGTAGGATAAAATGTTCGACTGCAATTCCGATATCTATAAGGTAAAACCTGGTATCTCTGACAAAATTCCCTACTCTCGAGGAAAAGTTTCCTCTTTCGGAGAGGACTATTAAGAGGGCGGGAGCTTTTTTAGCGAAAGCGCCGGCGCAGTACTGACCGGTAAATGCCGCATCGCACGCCTTTTCTTTTAATACGATATCGGTAATTATCATAAACTTCCACGGCTGAGAGTTGCACGCCGAAGGCGCCAGACGGGCAGATTCCAAACAAGCGTCCAGTTTTTCCTTTTCCACGGGCTTATCCAGGAAATTCCTGCAGGAGTATCTATTTTTTACCAAGTCAATGAAATTCATAAGTCTATTTTAACATATAGGCTCCCTGTAATGAAAGTACTGAAAATTGATGCTTCAAAAAAACATGTATTTCTGTTATCATAATGGAATGAATAACCTTATAAGAATAAAATCCGGTGTCTCGGGTCTGGATGATATGTTTAACGGCGGGCTAATAAAAGGCAGCAGTGTTTTATTGGCCGGACCTAGCGGTACCGGAAAAACAATGCTGGGTTTGCAGTTTATTAAGGAAGGTTTGTTCCTTAAAGAAAATTGTGTTTTCATCTCTATGGTAAAAGATCCGGCAGATGTTCTTAAATATTACGATGTCTTAAATGTAGACTGGGATAAATACATTAACAACAAAAAGCTTTCTCTTCTGTATTTTAATGCGGCAGAAATTGATAGAATGATTTTTCGGTTAAAAAAAATATTTTCCAAGAGCAATATTGACAGAGCCGTGATAGACGGATTGCCCTGTGCTGTTAAACCCGGATATTTAGTTAAAATCCGGACCATGATAAACTTTTTCAAGGACAAGCATGCCACATCTTATTTTGTTACTGCGGTTTCCGAAAAGAATAAGGAGGTTACATTTGATAACGCCTCTTTCCCTGAAATGTTCAATAGTATAGTTCTTTTAAAACAAAAAGAGGAAAAAAACGAGTATTTGAAAACAATTGCCCTGCTTAAAGCAGAGGGTATAATATATGATACCAAAATACGAAAAGTCGAAATAGGCCGGAATGGTTTTAAGGTAAAAACTGTATTAGATAAAGAGGTGATGAGGGCACCTGCCGGCTCTGCTCCTGTTATTCAATTAGGAAATGATATATTCCTCAAATCAAAAAAGGTCGAGGAGTATTTAATAAATACATTTAAGGAGAAGTTCCCGCAAGCAATTATTGATAAGCCAAAATCAAGCCTCAGGTATGATCTGGAAAATATAATAAATGATGTTAAAAAGGACATGGGGATTTTTACCCTGAAATTTGAAGACGTATACAGATTGGCTAAGGATGATCTGCTTGTCAGTCTTGATGATTATATCGAAAAAAAGAAGTTTTTTAAAGGAAGCGTGGAGGCTTGTACCTTTAAAGAAAAGATATTTGGTATTCCTGACGATGCTTCATGCCGGTGTCTGATTTACCGGAAAGATTTATTGGACAAACACAGTGTAAAGGTCCCCTCTACCTGGGAGGAGATGGTAAAAGCGGCGCAATATATTACACAAAAGGAAAATAAATCAAAAATTGCCGGTCTTTTGTTCTATAACCGTAAAAACTGGATGTCAGATACATTTATGGAGCTGCTTTGGAGTAATGGCGGTAATATATTTGACGAAAAAGGCAATATAAACGTATCAAATAAAGCCGCTCTCGAGTCTTTGAAATTTATACAGGACCTGATATACAAATTTAAGGTTGTACCTGCCGGTTTTAACAGCCAGTTGTTTTATGAGGGCCGCTGCGTATTTTTTATCGCGACATCTTACGCCTACAAAGAAATAATTAACGGGGAAATACCGTGGAGAATCAAGAAAATACTTAAACCTTCGCTTGTGAGTAAATTAGCTCTGGCGCCTTTGCCCCAAATGAAAAAAAATTCCCGGAATTTTAAAATATTATCGGGGAGCGCGTATTGCATTACAAAAAACACGAAAGATATAAAGTCTGCAATTATGTTTTTGAAATTATTAACGAGCGAAAAAACGATGCGGGCACTGGAATTAAAAGCTGGGCACCCATTTCCTTCAAGAGTAAAATTGTGGAAAGATAAGGAGATATTGTGGCAAAAGCCTTATTATGCGCAGGCGGAAGGCATAATGGAAAAGTACATGATACCTTATCAGAGTATCGAAAATTATAAAACCATCAACGTTGTAATTCAAAACGAAACATTGAAAGTTCTGGACAGGTCAAAGCCCATAGTAGATGTTCTTCTTGGTCTGGAAAGCGAGATTAAAGTAATAAATAAAAGATGTAAAGATCATGAAAGGATTGCAAAAAAAATAATTGATTACCTGGAGCTAAATTACAACCGGCAGATTAAATTGAAGGATATTTCCGCAGAGGTAAAGTTAAACGCTCATTATTTGGAGAAAATATTTAAAATGCAGACAAATGATACAATATTTGAATATCTGATTGATTTAAGGATAAAAAAAGCGAGAGAATTATTGGAAGATACAAGTAATAATGTGAACGAGGTTGCTTATAAAGTCGGCTACAGTGATGCCGGTTATTTCAGCAAACTATTTAAAAGAAAAACAAGGCACACGCCAAGTAATTATAAGCTTATATAGCCCTGCCGAAAATCCCGCCTTGATAAGTGAATATAGACGAGAAAATATGAACATAAGCCCTGGAATATAGCATATATGCTAAGCAAAATATGTCTAAATTTCAAGAATAAACAATTAAATAGGCTATAATTACTTCAGTTCTGAATAGCTTCAAATTCAATTAAAAATTACACAATTAACGAATAGAACGTTCCAGGGCGGGCTTTAAAATCCGCCTGGTTAACAGGGGGAGAGATGGAATTCAAAAATAATAAAATTTTGGTGGTGGATGACGAACCATCAATAAGAGAAATATTGAAAAGCGTATTAAGTGCCAGCGGGTATTCGGTAACGCTCTCGCACAGTGCAGAGGATGCTTATAGTAAATTTTCCAAAGACGAATTCGATCTGATACTTAGTGATAATAATATGCCCGGGGATACCGGGTTGCAGTTAATCAGAGCCATAAAATATATTAATCAGGATGCTAAAACTATTTTAATGACCGGAGGCGATATTTCTTTGCTGGCGGATGAAATGAGACATGTAAAAGTATGCGGATTTGTTCAAAAACCTTTCGAAATTGACGAAGTTGTAGGCATGATAAATGAGGTATTAAACTGATAGCGGACTGGATCATCCGTAGATAGCTTACAAAAGGTTGCATAACAAATTTATAATAGGAGGAATGTTATATATGACTAAAGGTCTTAGAGTTTATAAGTATTCTTTAAGAATAAAAATTATTTTTGTTTTCATATTATTTTGTGTTTTTCAAGTTTCTTGTAGCAATCTCAGAGATGATTTTTATGAAAAATATGATGATATTTCATATATAAAAAGTGAAGCAGACATGAAGTACCCTGGATTGGATATTTCTAGCGACAATGACGGTAAAATCTGGATAAGTAATTCAGTAGATGTTGTTAGAATAAAAGAGTTATCGGAAAGATTTATAAAAGATATTAATGAAGAATACAAAAGTATATATAAGACACCTCTTAAGCAAGAGAATTCCAGGATAATTTTGTGCTATGCCAATAAGTATGAAGATTTAAAGAATATTTGTATGGCTGTTATGAATATTGAACCTACAGGAATGTATGGTTTTAATGTATATGGAAACAGAATTTTCAAAGGAAAAGAAGTTCTCTGTTCTTTCATAGGTTTCAGCGCTGATGTTGCATCAGGTAGTGGTTCGCATGAACTTGTTCATCTTTTGAACAAGCTTAATTTGAAATATTTGCCATATAGTTTGGATGAAGGGTTGGTGCAATGTGTTATATTAAATACTATAACCCCTACTTATACGACCAAAGATGGTAAAACTTTCAGTTTCTATTCTTATGTGATTGCCGAACAAATAAAGATTTATGGGGATTTATCGATAGGGAATATTCTAAAAGCGTCAAATAATAACCATAGTAATGGTACCTGGATCCTCGGACTATTACTTAGATATGCTAAGACAGAACAAAAGCTTTCCCTTCTTATTGATCAGTGTGAAAAACGGATGGATCTTAATGAGAAGATATTCGAAAAAACATTTGGAAAGAATACGGAAGAGATTAATAAAGACTTTGAAGACTGGCTATTAAAAGAAAAGTACCTTGATCTAGCCTTAAAGCTTTAAGAAAATATGTGAGTTTTCATCAGCCCGTCTGGGAGTTCAAAAAAGCCTACGGCAACCGCATTACCGCACTCGGCGGCTTTGACGTTGACAAGATCTGCCGCCTTACCGAACCCGAAGTAAGAAAACACGCAAGATTCATAGTAGACAACACCGCCAAAGAAGGCGGCTACGCCATGGGCACCGGCAACTCCGTAGCCAACTACGTAAACATCCAAAACTTCC
>Ga0156422_1014_pt1 | contig 10008 bp, 10 predicted proteins | sample RifOxyA2_FD_108065 | JGI IMG/M metagenome (GOLD analysis project Ga0156422, IMG submission 108065) | Candidatus Firestonebacteria bacterium RIFOXYA2_FULL_40_8
AATGTGAATCAAAGTATTTTACACTTGGCATAATGTCCGCCTCCTATGAAAAAGATTCCACGGATTGCTTCGTCAAAAAAACTCCTCGCAATGACAACCCGGATATAAAAAAGGGACGCTTGTTCTGCGCCCCTTTGAAGAATCAAATATCTTGTATTTCAGCTTCAAATCTCATTCCTTAACTGTTCTTCTTAATGAATTTTATCAGCTCGCCCATATCAGCTGTAGCGAGTCCCACGACTGTGTCCGCGCATCCGTAATAAACGCTCAGTTGGTTTGTCTTTTTGTCGTGCAAAAGCGCGGTCGGAAATACTACATTAGGAACATCCCCCACCATTTCATAGGTTGTAGCAGGAGCAAGGAGATACTCTTTACAGCGGTAAAGCGTTTTCCACGGTTTATTCCCGTCAAGAATTGCACCGCCCATACAATATACATAACCGCTGCAGGTAATACGCACTCCGTGATAAATTAAAAGCCAACCCTCTTTGATCTTTATCGGAGCCGGTCCGGGACCTACTTTAGACCTCTGCCACCCGGAAGTCGCGCCAAAAACGAATTTATGGTTACCCCAGTGAATAAGGTCATCACTCTCGCAATAAAATACTTCCCCGAACGTTGTATGGAACGGATCCGAAGGCCTGTTCAAGCAGGCAAACTTCCCGTTTACTTTTGCGGGAAACAATACGGCATTCCTGTTATACGGCAGCATCATCTGGGTGATCTGGGTGAATTTTTTGAAATCTTTTGTTTTCGCAATACCGATATGGCAGGCAATCCCTGCAGGATAGTAACACCAGGTAACGTAATAAGTTCCGTCAATCTCTACAACTCGGGGGTCATAGCAGGAAGCCACTTTATAATTATCGGAAGTTTCCCCTTTCATATCTATCTGCTTTTCATTTATCTTCCAGTTAATCGCGTCATCACTAAAACCGGTGTGAAGCTCGCTGAACAACCTGGTCGTATCAACACGGAAAACCCCGGCATAACCCTTTCCAAACCTGACTACCGCACTGTTAAAAATACTGTTAGCCCCTGCTACATCCTCGGGCTTTATTATAGGATTTCCTTCATACCGCTTAAAAATTGTTTCATTCGCCATAAAACCGCTCCTTTTCTTACTTCGGAATTGTTATAACAGCTAAATTATATTAGGAATCAGTGTATCTGTCAAGTCAATATCACATTACCAAAACAATTCTTTTCTTTAATCCCGTAACCCGTAATCCGCCCTAAGGGCGAGATCTCTCCAAAGTATTGGAGGACCCGCTACCCGTACCCGTCCCGGGCACAAGTAACATTTTTATTTGTATAACGTCACTCCGGTCTTTAGCGGAACGGAGGGCAAAAACTCTTTGCTCACGCTAAGCCAGACAACTTTATTCTCGGAAGTAGATTTATACAATAACTCTTTATCGTTCAAATGTATCTGCGAAGAATGTAAGCCATACAGTTTTTTGCTTTTACACATCGAATCTATAAAAGTAGTTCCCCTGCCGCAAAAGTGAACACAACCGCCGAATTCATCAAGCAAAGACTGGTCATACGGTTTGACAAACTCCTCATACTGCTCAGGCGAGATCATAATAGGAGAATCATTTCTTAACATTATCCCGCCTTTCATGTAAAACCACCAGTGCGAGGTAAACTCATTGCCCTCCCCTGTGAATTTTTTCCATTTTCGCATATAAGCCCTGTAAGTTTCCGTCACAACTTGCATCATGTCGTGTATCATTTCCGGACAATCAAACATAGCGTACATCAAGTCATGACCCCAGATCAGATGAATTATATCAAAAGGCCCCTGCATATCAGGATGGTATATGTTCATTGCCTTGTTTAATTTTGGATAAGGCGCAAGCATTTTTTTATAATAGGCAGCTGTTTCAAAACAAGTTTTTCCAAGTCCCTGTTCCAAATCAGGAATACCTTTCTGTATCAACTTCTGCACATCTTCTCTGGTTTCAACATGATTAGACCAGGGCATACTTGCTTCCGTCAGTTTGTACGTCATCCCAAGCACCGACGGCATAATAACGGTACCGTAATTACACCTTATATTTAACGGATGATAATCCTTTGCCTGTACATGTCTAAAGATCCCGTTGAGCTCATTTAAAAGCATCTTTGCGGGATCCGCAAACGCATCATTATACCGGTAAGAAGGCCAGTCATTGTCTTTTATTTCCGATGTATCCGAAATCACATACGGAAGTTCGTCAACCGGCTGATACTCAAATACCTTTTTGTAAACTTCTTTGACCCTTTTGTCATGCTCGATATCAATTATCCCTTCAAGCTTATCCAGGTATTTTCTCACTACGTCATTCATATCCGGCATAACTTTCTCTCCTTATTTCATATTATTTTTATTCATCTGAAACCTGTAATTCGGCTTATGCAGCGGGTCTCTTAACTTTTTCTGCTTTTCCCAGCTTTCTTTTGCCATATTCATTATCTCATCCATCCAGCTTTTATTTTCAGCAACCAGACAAAGACGTCCTACCATTTCTTCTATTACATTTTCTATCTTTCTTTCTCCTGCCCTCTTAATATATATTTCCAGATGCTTTACAGCTATCTTTCTCCACGTCTCTCGGACAAACTTATCATTTTTCAGGAGTTTATCCAGGGTGGAATAATACTTCATTATTTTATTATATTCATCACCGATAAGCGGTTTAGGTCTCTGATCGGGCACCTCATTTATCCTGCAAGGTATACGTTCAAAGGATTTCACGCCTTTTTTCCCGACATTTATATTCAGAAGGAAGGAGTACGCCGTGTACGGTCCATTTGCTTTCATATAATTTGAAGTATGCGAGGGAAAAACAAAGTTACCGAGGGAGTAAGCTATCAAACATCCATTTACCGTCTCGATACCCTGCGGAACATGAGGATGATGCGCCAGAATGATATCAGCCCCGGCTCGGGCTATCTTTCTAAAATTATCCCGTCTCGGAACTGAAGGTACAGGCATGAATTCAAGGTCAGCGTGAACAGAAATTACCAAAATATCAACTTTTTTCTTGTTTTTCTTTACATCCTGAAGGATAGTTTCAACATCATAAAAAGCCGGACCGGCTTCGGTATGACCCAGAGAATAATTACTATCCTCACAGTAGCACAAAAATCCGAACGTTATCCCGTTTTTTTCTATTACTTTAAGTTTTCGAGCTTCTTTCTGGGAATGCCCTGTTCCCCCGGTTACAATGCCTGCTTTTTCCAAACACTTCTTTGTATAATCCATCCCCACACGGCCCGCATCCACAACATGATTTGCCGCCATATTCAAAAAATCAAACCCCGTTTGTTTTAAAAGAGCAGAAACTTTCTCCCCATCCAGAGTGGAGACCAACCCATGAGGGTCAAGCTTCCTTTTTGGATAACTTTTAGGAATCAAAACCGACTCCATATTTCCAAACAACAGATCAGAGTTCTTTAAAAACGGCAGCATCCTTTCAAACGGCCAGGAGAACCCCTTCGCCCTTACATCCTTCTCAATCTGCTCAAAAAACGCAATATCCCCCACCGCACTAAACAAAACATCAGACACTTTCGCACCCATCAATTAGCTCCTTCATTCCAAATATCACAAGGATTATTGTACAACATAGATGAAAGATTATCTAGAATGGATATCACGTGTTTTATATAGAGTTTTGAAGGTTATTCAGGGGACTGCACCGACTTTGGGGCTGTCCCCGATCTTTATTTATTAAGCTAATTTAATTGATCACTGCCTATTTGCCGGCCAGTCACTTTGGAGGGTCTCTAATTTATTTTTGCAAGCCTTTTTAATCCCCCATTTAATCCGCCATTACTGAATGTTTTTGGTCTGACAATAACTCAGAGTTTCTATAGCTCATTTCCATAAATCGCTGTTTTTCCAATTTAATGGGAAACCCATAACAGTTTTCGAAACATCAGGATATTCATTCAACAAATCAATCAATCTGGTCTTCCATTTGCTTTTTGGAGCAACTATCCTCATAAAATAATTTGAAATCGTAAGTATAACAAATATTCTATTGTCATTGATTGCAACAGGATCATACCACTCTGGATTATGCTTATGATCCGGAATTGCTGGTCTATCATAAAGCTCCTTATTCCATAATCTTGAATGATGTGCGCAAACATTCCTTATAAAATTTAAAGATTTCATCCAGGTTCTTAAAACGACATGTGATATACCGTAATGCCTGGCAACTTCCTTTTGAAGTGCAAAATCCATCCCGTCAAACATCATTAAGACACTTCCAAATGACATAATTTCTCCTGCCATCCAAAAAGGTAAAAAATCACCATCGTAATTTTTGAAAAAATGGCCGGCAAATTTTTCTCTCTTCTTGCTTCTTTCCGTTTCTATTTTTATATTTTTAAGCCATTCCTCATGGGTAACTTTTGACATTCTATTAAATGTCTCCGGTTCAAGATATCCAAAAGCTCCGCTTTTCTGAGAAAGAATATCTATTATTTGCGTCCTAACCGAAACTTCAACTCTCTCTATAGCATCTAAGACTATAAGCCTCAAGCGTCTATCAAATGTATAGTGTCGCCAGACTATATCGAGATTGGTACCAATTTTGAATGTGTCATCAGGATTTTTGAATGGATAAAGATAACCGCTTAACCTGTAATAGCTTACATTTTTCAAACACTCAATCAGTTGGAATTTATCAGCTACAAGCCCACGGTTTATTAATTGTTCAGCTTGCTGTTCAAATGTAATTGAAGGCTTATTATACTGCATAAAAGCCTCCCAAAAAGCAAAACCCACCGATTTGAGCATACCTTTCGGCAGAGGCTTGATGGGTCGATAATGTATTGTACACAAATATTCCTATTTTGTCAAGCAGCGTGTTTTTCACTGATATTACGATGTATTTCATTTTCAACATTTTCATATTCTCAACCCCTTGAGATTTTTTTACTTCTTTAACCCTCTGCAGTAATATAGCAAAGTGCTTATTGCTTGCAAAAATATCTGACAATAGTTGGTGAGCTATTCTGCTTTACAATATTATAGAATTTCCACTCTTTTTATTAATTTCAATGTCATCTTTTGGGCAATTACGACACAAATACAGCTGCACAAATTTATTATAAGTATAATTATTAATTTATTCCAATTAAATACAGCTTCTACTTTTGTGAGACTAAGAACACTCAACAGAAATACAAACACAGCAACAATTTTCGCACTAACATAAAACTTATTTTTTAATTTTTCGGTATAATTTCTATAATTCTGCAGTTTTCCATCATTATGCAGTTTTTTCAGGTTTAGGACAATTTTTTTCTTATTAAACGAAACATACAGAAGCATAACAATTGAAATTAATAACAGTATATTAGAAACAATCAACACAATAAACAGCAACAAATTTGTAATCTTCGGAAATATAAGAATAATACAAACCTCCTTTTTTCATCCCCACTTTATTGTTTTATTATACATCCGAAAACTGATTTGGGCAAGAAAATAATTAGCGTTTTCTATAATGAGGCAAGACAGTTCATATGGATTCCTGCCTGCGTAGGAATGACAAATAGGAGATTTTCTTTTATTTTATCTGTGATATCTCTTTTTAATCTGTGTCATCAGCTAAAACTTGCCAATAATATTAACATTTATATTTTAAGATGAAACCGGATATACTTGTAACCGAAATCCGACCTAGAAAAGTTTTAGCTCTTCCTTCCTTGTTCCGCTGCCTTCTACGGCTTCGCCTACAAGGCCGACGAGGCAGTAGGTGCTGCTTATTTCGTCGAAGTAGATGTTTTTCTGGAGACGGAAGTTTTTTATTTCGGAGGAGTTTTTTACGTGGATACGGGGGCCGGTGCAATGGTAGCTGAAGTCGCCCATTTGGATGTGGGATTCATCGAGGTAGTTTATATCGACACCTTTGTTGATTATATCTTTAACCTTGTTTTCCAGTTCGTCGAGCTTCAGATTCTCGGGTTTTTCTTCAAATTCTATTACGAAACCTCTTTTTACGTCACGGTGAAGTAAGGGATGTTTAAAACCGTAATCTTTTTCAAGGATAGAGCTCGTTAAGTCCTCGGCGGAATGTGCCATACGTCTGAAAACGGCGGTGCCTTCGATGAGTTTCCTTACATCTTCGGGGAGCGGTCCAAAAACATCAGGCCTGGTTACGATTATTTCTTCACCTATACCGATAAGAACCTCGGCATTTATCTTTAACGCGGGGTAAATAATATCAAAATGCTCTATGATGATTCTTTTTTCCTGTTTTAAGGCGGCTTTTATTGCTTCTGCAATTTCATACAATTGGACAAACGCCTGCTCAAACCTGATATCAATATGATATGTATGCGAAGTGAACTTGCCTTCGTTGTACATCCGAAGTAACGGCACCGGTCTTACATTTACTCCGTCGTCTTCGTTGGTCAGTTCCAAACCGGGAAACATTCCTCTGATGACAGAAGATTTTCCTGTACCTGCTTCACCGATTATTCCTATCAACTGGTCTTTAGGCGCTAGGTACCTTTGCTGGATTACGTTTCCGAGTTCGAGCAACCTCGGTTTTCCACGAGGGGCATGGTAAACCGCGTAACGTAAACACTCGTGTTGAATACTTTTTCTTGCCATATTATTTTCCCCAGTTTATCATGGCGTTAACTAAAGGCATATGCTGTTGAGCGCCGTATACGTCCGTCTCACCCACATCTCCTGAACCGATAGAGCGGGCTATCGTTATCTTAACCGCCTTTGCAGGTTCAAAGTAGCAGATGTTAAGTATCTTTTTGCCCGTGACGTTATATAGCCGTCTGACAAACGCTTTACTAATTATCTTTTTTTTCTTTATCTTCTCGTAAATCGCTCTGGTTTTGAAGATAATATCGAACGTGAGTTCGAAAGGCCCTGAATTTTTGCTTCGAATAACTTTTGCCAGCTTGATCATCTGTATTTTTTTCATTTTACCTCTCAGATTTTGATGTATTTTGTTTCAAATATTTTAACAGGGTCATCTACTTCTACAATGTGGTAGATGCTGAACTTATGCACTTTCCCCACAGATGCATCAGAAGGGCTGAAGGGGAATGCCAGGTTGCCCGCCGTTGATATCCTGTGTGGATAACCGTAATGGAGCATACTGCTTCTTGCAAAACCGCAGAGCGTATTCGCGTCATTTTGAGTTGCTGCTATTGCTTCGATAACAATCCCCAGTTCATGACTGGTTATCTTCTTTTGCGGTTCAAGGTCCGCCATCACGCCGTCTTTCCCGTAGATATGGAACCCGAGGTAATTGCCCTTCCCCGGGAACTGTTTCATAGTTTCTTTCTTTATCACGGCAAGTATCGAATCTATCTGTTTTTTCATTATGTCGTCTCTGACACCGCAGACACTTATCGTCCTGTAACCGATAAGAGCCGTACCTTCAATTTTTAACGTGTACTTTTTTGCATAAACAAATTTACTTCCGCTCACTTCCACTGAAGACGGGGTTATCTGAGTAAACTTTGTATTCAGAAGGTCCAGATACCCTCCTGGACCCGGCAAAGTGTACGGATCTGATTTTTCGTACAAAGTATGCGCGGCAACGGAGTCAACCGTAAACCTTCTTTTATTGCTCAGAACCTTTAAAACGAAGGAGTTTTCCTTGATTATACCGAGAACACAATCCTTTCCGCTTCCGGGAGTCGCAGCTATTGCGGCACATTCAACAATTTTGCCTAAATGCACGGCTAATCCGGGATCAAAACCATTCTTAATAGGCAGTGCGGCAAATACTGCCGGATCGTAACACCGTCCGCCAAGTACAATATCAATACCGTGGTCGAGGGCTTTAATTATAGGATCAACACCCATTTGAGCCACAATATTATTGGAGTTATCGATGACCTGCGAGGTTATCTTCGGAGCGCACGCTAAAGGTTTTATCGCCCCTTGTTTTAATTTCTTCTTAAGGAAAGTTTTATCCATATCCGCGTAAATTATCGCAATTTTTGGGTGTATTTTATGTTTTTTCGCAATTTCCTTTATTATCTCGAGGCACCACTCAACGTGAGCTTTTGCTCCGCTTCCCCCTGCCGTACCTATTATTACAGGGATTTTTCTTTTGAAAGCACGCGGGATTATTAGTTCTAGGTCGCGTTTAACGGCATTCCTCGGCACAAAAGGTTTTCCCTCTCCGAGGTAATAAGGCCCCGGGTCAGAACTCCCGGCGTCAAGGCCGATAACATCAGGGTTATTTTTAAATCCATTATTCAGGGATTCTTCAGGAAAACCGTAACCGAGTATCGCGGTGGGTGAAAGTATTTTCATTTCGCGCATTATTTTGACCTCTTTTTTGAATTTAAAAGAGAAAGCGTTCTTCTCATTTCATTATATACTATCATAAAACCCTCGTCAACTCCCATGCCCGGCTTGGCTAACATCTGGGAAGGACCGGTTGCGAGCGCTGCGTGGACACAAACCTGCGCAGACCTGTCCGTCTCGGCACAAGTACCACCGAGATACGCTCCTACTTTTTTCTTTTTGCAGTAAAGCACGGCTTCTATCGTGTTGTTTATCCCTCCGAGGTCCGGGGTTTTTATCTGAATAATATCTCCTGCGTTCTCATCCGCAAACAGTTTTATGTCCTCAAGCGTATTTGCCCATTCATCGGCAACTATTTTTACTTTTATTTTTTTTCTTTTCAACGCCCGGCACAACTCTTTCAGATAATAGCACTGAACTTCTCTGCCCCCCATATCCACAGGCCCTTCAATGTTTAGAGCAAACGGCTTCGCCGCTTTTTCAAGTGTGGAAAGATAACTGCAGATCTTATTTATATCGTGGTCAAAGATCAGACCTATGGTTCCGTAAACATCAATATGCAAGGCAGGGTTGTAACTTTTTGAACTTCTTAGTTTAAGTATCCTGTCACGAAGCCATTTAACATAAGCGAGCAGTTTCTCTCCTTTTTTTCCGAGTTTTTCCGATACATTATTAATAAGCGCATGAGGAAGGACATCTGACTGCTTTACTATCATCTTATCTGCGTTCAAATACCTGTCATCCCCGGATTGCGAAAATATCTTTATGGGCAGTTTGCTTACTTTTGTTTTATACTCTTTCGCAATCACTTCGCACATCAGAACCCCGTTACTTTTTGCCGCGGCATCCAAAAGCGCCATGCTTATACCGTATCTTATGGCAGTATGAACTCTTTTCCCGTTAACCTGAAGATTATCTATCTTTTCCGCCAGTTCTCTGAACTTCCCGCTGTTTTTCCCGCGAAGTAACGGCGCGATATGTTTATTAATGAACGGAATAAAATCCTTTGCCAGAAACACGGGATCCCTGCCTCCCACTCCCGAGTACTGGACCGCAGCGCAATCCCCGTATGCAATCTGCCCGTCGCTTAACACCAGCATCACAGAGATACTCTCTGACGCCTGCCTTATCGCTTTAAAACCCTTCGTCACAGGCTTTCCTTTATAGATCAACCCGTCATGCGCCGCCCCCTGTTTGATGGCCTTCTGGTCATCAAAAAAGAACCCGCCTTTGCCGGCGGAACAAATTACGTTTACTATCCTCATCTGACTCTCCTTATTAATAAACTTTATAATGGCTATCAACTAGTTACACGTTATGCAATAAAATGACTAAGGACTACTGACTAATGACAATTTAATGAAGGCGAAAAAAAGCCTTCGCCAATATAATGTTTTTATAAATACAGCGGAGTGTCTCTTCCCGCTTACAATAAATAGTCACTAGTCATTAGTCAATAGTAATTCTCTTTTACCGGCTTCCCACCAACTGTCCTTTACTTATCGCGTAGATATCATCGGTTATCATCTGGAACGAGACCGGTCTTCTTTCGGCTTTGGCGCGTTCTTCTAATCTTGCTTTATGGAACTCTTTAATATCTTCTGAGAACGGGATATTTCCGGTGTTAAAGAATCTTACGGCGCCGTTCACATCTCTGACCGGAAGGGCTTTTCCGAGAGTGAATTTACTAGGAGCGAAAGGAACATCCAGCACTC
>Ga0156422_1106_pt1 | contig 9925 bp, 8 predicted proteins | sample RifOxyA2_FD_108065 | JGI IMG/M metagenome (GOLD analysis project Ga0156422, IMG submission 108065) | Candidatus Firestonebacteria bacterium RIFOXYA2_FULL_40_8
TCTTCCATCGCCAGAAGTTCCCTGACTTTTTTTCTTTCTTCCGCCGTACCGACTATCTCTTTGATCTTTCCGTCATCTTTTACTCTCGTTTTAAGTTTTATACCCAAATCATCAACTTTACTGTTCTTATCAATAGGAGCTTTCTTATCCGTTAAAAGATCCGAGGGCGTCAGGTCACGAATCTTTCCGTCATCAACTTTTTTTCCAGCATCAGCCGTAGTCATAACATCTTTAATTTTATCCGCGCGTTTTAGTCCGACTTCGTCAAATTTTAAAGCATCCGTCTTCCTGGCTGCAGGTTCTTCTCTGTCTGTCAGTTTTCTTTCCTGTTCTATCAACTCTTTCAGTTTTTTACTGTCCATGGTCTTCATTATATCCGCAAGCTTCTGATCCTTGTCTTTCTCCATTTCTTTGAACTTCAAAGCATCCGGACGCTTTAATATCGGTGCAGTTTTATCGACAAGTTTTCTTTCTACGTCTATGGCTTTTTCAATATCCTTTTTAACTACATCAAGCGGTTTCTCGTCTTTTGGTCCTGTCATATCAGGTTTTTTGATAGTTGGCAGAGCCATTTTCATGAACTCCCAGATATTCTTCGGTTTTTCTTCCTTGGGCCCAGGAGGAGCATTGGGAATAACCGGCTCAACAATCTCAATATTAGTAATAAGCTTTACGTCATGCTTATCCTTAACGGAAATATAGCCGATGAACCAAAGAACCAGAAGATGAAAACTTAAGCTCACCAAAAAAGAATATTTAATTCTGTTTTCCAGCACCATTTACCTTTTCTGCTCCGTTGCTAATGCGTATTTAGCTCCGACTTTCTTTGCCATAGACATAGCTTCTTCAGCGGCGCCCCAGGGAGCGTCTTTATCCGCCCTGATAACAATATATTTATCCTTATTTTTTTTAATCATCACAAGAAGTTGTTCGGCTACACCTTCTTTACCCACAATATCCTGATTTATGGCCCATTCCCCTTTACTGCTTATGGAAATGGTAATATTTTCCTTTTCTTCCGCTTCTTTTGTAGAGGCCTTCGGCAGGGTCAGGTCCATATTCGGATGCACCATCATAGGCGCCGTAACCATAAATATAATAACCAGAACCAGGCATACGTCTACAAGCGGTGTCACGTTTATACCGTTTATTTCCCCTTCATCTCCGCCGCTTTGCATGCCCATAGTTTACTCCTGAAGTTTTTTTAGTATCGAAAGTTTTTCCGCGCCCGATTGCTTTGCCAGATCCATCACATCAACAACACTTTCCACCCGGTTAGTTTTATCCGCAACAATAGTAACGAGTTTATCTTTACTTTTTGCGATTCGCACCCTGAGTTCAAGTCCGAGATTATCCCTGCTGATTACGCGGCCGTTAACCATAATTTTATTGTCCCTCGTAATAATAATTTTTACATTCTCTTCCGTTGACTGTTTTCCCGTAGCCGCGCCCGCTGCAGCCTGGGTTAAATTAATACCGCCCTGCATAATGAAATTAGCGGTAACCATAAATATAATAACCAACACCAGACATACGTCTACAAGCGGCGTTACATTAATATCCGCTATGGGTGAATCGTCTTCCTCAGCTTTTATGGCCATTTGTTTTCTTTCCCCTTACGATCGCAACCTTAATTTGATTTTTCGCGGTTTCAGCTTCATCTAAAAGTACCGCTCCTTTCTGCATAAGATCCGAAATCCCGACTTTACCCGTCTTATAAAGTTCCACCGCTATTACCACCCGCACGTAAGTGGCATAATTCTTACTTACCCGGGGACCAAAATTCAGAAAATTACTTATAAAGCCGCGATGTGTTTCGACCTTGCCTACAATTTCTTTTTGCTCAATTGCATTTTTTATTCTTTTTATAACAATCTTTGTTTCTTTTTCGCCCACCTCATGAATAATTGAGGCGAATGTCGTACCTTCAAACCTGGAATTAACATCATACACCCTTGTATTCTTAGACAACCTGAGAGCTACTTCTTTCAAGACCATCTCTTTTACTTCTTTTTCCATATTTGAGGGGAGTTCGAGCCGCATAAAGATGAGCGCTAAAGGTTTTGTAAATCTTTCAACCCGGTTAATGGATTCCATTAAACGTTCTTCAAAATACCTGCTATTGTAGAGCTTTGTCAGATCATCCACCATTGTAAGACACATCACTTCATCAAGCTTTTCCATCTGTTTTGAGGATATGTAAGAATAGGTGATACTCCCGACAAAAAGCCCCCCGCCGATAAATAGAAAAACCATAAAGGATATTATTAAACTTTGGTTGGCGTTACTCCTGATATTATCGGTTATAACTTCCAAGTCCGAGAACTTTACAATACCGGCCACGCGGGTATTTATCTTTAAAAACACCGCTTCGCTTTTTTCATACACCTGATCTCCGGTCAAACCTTCTATTTCCTTCAGATAACTGCTAGCTACAAAAACAATAAGTGTGAATTTATTTTTTATAATTTCCTCGCTCTCGAAAACTTCCCCCTGCAAAGCATTTTCCTTGATCGCGATTATAGAAGAACGGATACTTTCCAATGCTTTTCTTTCTTTACTTTTTTTATAACTCTCGAGATGCCCGCGCAAAGTTGAGAGCTCATTTAAAATGTTTTGTTTTGCCGTCAGCACGGGAACAAGGGACTGCATGGCGCTCACTTGTTTAAGCATCACAAGAGAAGCTATATATACTCCCGCAGATAAGACAATCGACAAAGCAATCAGGAAAAGAAGCCCCATTTTTAACTTCTTATGACTTTGTTCAAACTTCAGTTTCCACATACTTTCCTCCGTCAGAAAGCTACTTTTCTGATAAACAAGTGTTTCTTTACTTGCCAGCTTTGTTACAGGTGATAATACCGTTACACGTTGCACGTTACTCACGTTGCTAACGTTCTACAATAATGAGGTATTATATATTTAAATACACTTATCTTTCGAAAACGTCGGTAACTTCCGACCGTTTACAATAATTTTCTTTTACGTGAGTAACGTGCTAACGTGGAACGTTCTAACGTTTTTTCGGCTCTTCCTTCTGCCACTCTCTTGTCAAAGCTACGGAACCGGTTCTTACCATTTCTTTGATACCAAACGGTAAAAGAAGCTCAAGAAGAGCGTTTATCTTATCGTCAGTTCCTGTCACTTCTACGGTAAATGTTTTCGAACTAATGTCGACTATCTTGCCGCGGAAAATATTAACAACCTGCATTACTTCCCCTCTGTTCCCGGAATTTACGGCAACTTTAATAAGAGCCAGCTCACGGTTAATAAACTGTTTTTCCGTCATATCGATAACTTTTATTGTGTCAATAAGCTTATTAAGCTGCTTGCTTATCTGCTCTAAAATCATATCATCCCCGCCCACTACAATAGTCATTCTCGAAACAGCGGCATCCTCCGTCTCTCCGACCGTCAAGCTTTCAATATTAAAACCCCTTCCGGAAAAAAGTCCCGCCACCCGCGCTAAAACCCCGGGTTTATTCTCGACTAAAACTGACATGGTGTGTTTCATGTTTATAATCCTCCACTAAAAAACGTTACGAGTCGCGGGTGACGAGTTTCGAGTTAAGCCTTCAGCTAGTTACACGTTCCACGTTATCTCGCTTTACATATACTTCTTACCGAGAAAAGCTATGCTTATCACGTTACTCACGTTCCACATTAATGTGTTATTATTTACCTTCAAGCTTTTGCCAACCCTCCAACCTTCTAAACATCTAAACCTCTATTTTTTTCCTACGCCAATTCAACGTCTTTGTAATCAATCGCATCCGTTATCGCGGCGCCCGCGGGGACCATGGGAAGAACATTTTCTTCCTTGGCTACCCTGAAATCTATAAGCGTAGGACGGTCGTTTATCTTAAGCGATTTTTCAAGAGTTTCCTTGACTTCTTCTTCCTTGGTCACTCTCATGCCGGCCGCGCCGTAAGCTTCCGCAAGTTTGACAAAATCCGGTTGTATCGAAAGATCCACTCCGGAATACCGTTTTTTCCAGAAGAGCTGCTGCCACTGGCGGACCATACCCAGACAACCGTTGTTTAGAATTATTATTTTTATCGGGAGCTTATGTTCGACCGCAATAATAAGCTCCTGAATATTCATCTGAATAGAGCCGTCCCCGGAAATATCAAATACCAGTTTACCCGGATTTCCAAATTGCGCACCGATCGCGGCAGGGAGACCAAAACCCATGGTCCCAAGCCCGCCGGAGGAAACGAAACTCCGGGGAGTATCGAATTTGAAAAATTGCGCGGTCCACATCTGATGCTGGCCGACTTCAGTCGCGACAATAGCTTTACCTTTAGTCAGCTCGTAGATCTGCTCGATAATGAATTGCGGCTTTAACCCGCCTTTCTTCGAATAAGCAAGCGGGAAATTTTTCTTCCATTCATTAATCTTCGCCCACCATTCCTGATGCTTGCCTGCCGTAACTTGTTTTGTAAGTTCAGGAAGAACATTCTTGGCATCACCGACTATCGGAATATCCGCCCTGACACTCTTACTGATAGACGTCGGATCAATATCAATATGAATGATTTTTGCGTTCTTCGCGAAGAACGCAAGATTTCCGGTAACCCGGTCGTCAAATCTGGCGCCGATGGCAATGATCAAATCCGCCTCATGCATCGCCAGGTTGGAAGTTCTGGTCCCGTGCATACCAAGCATCCCGATAAATTGATTGTGCGTGCCTGGAAAACAACCGAGTCCTAGGAGCGTAAGCCCGACAGGCGCCCCTGTTTTTTCCGCGAACGCTTTAAATTCTTTGCTCGCGACCGCGGCAAGAATTCCGGCACCCGCGTAGATGACCGGTTTTTTTGCTTTATTAATCTCTTCCGCCGCTTTCTTTATCTGATTAATATTTCCCTTGTACGTCGGATTATAATTTTTCATTACAACGTCTTCCGGCCAGACAAACTCCGTCTCGGCTTTCGCTACATCCGAAGGAAGGTCAATAAGAACAGGACCCTTTCTTCCTGTATTGGCAATATAAAATGCTTCTCTGATAGTTTTCGCAAGATTATTGATATCTTTAACCAGATAATTATGTTTGGTAACCGGCCGCGTGATACCTACAACATCCGCTTCCTGAAAAGCATCATTTCCGATCATCTTTGTCGGTACCTGCGCCGTAATAGCTATCATCGGAATAGAATCCATATAAGCAGTAGCCAGTCCCGTAACAAGATTTGTAGCACCCGGTCCCGAAGTTGCGACACAAACACCGATTTTTCCCGTAGACCTTGAATAACCGTCTGCCATATGCGCCGCACCCTGTTCATGCCTGGTAAGAACAAGTTTTATCTTCTTACTGTCATAGAGCGCGTCAAATATCGGGATAGCCTGGCCTCCGGGAATCCCCCAGATAAACTCCACGCCTTCACGTTCCAGACATTCTATTAATATCTCAGCACCTTTTTTCTTCATTTTAACCTCGTTTACAAAGATTTGTAATAGCAGTCCATAAAGTTTATAAGCAAAGCTTTTCTCGCAATGAAAGACATTTACCTGTCAAATATCTTTGACAGAGCGAGATAAGGTCTATAAGGTTCGTAAAGTCTTTTTCAAAGGTGGTATTATATGTTTTACTCACCTTCAAGCTTTTTGCCAAGCCTCCAACCTTCTAACCATCCAAGCCTCTAATCAGAATTTGTTTTTAAAAATCGCGCCCATGTTTGAAGGTGTTACCATCTTTGCATACCTTGCCAGATAGCCGGTTGTAACTTTGGGTTTCGGCTGGATCAATTTTACCAAACGCGCCGCTATCTCTTTATCTGAAAGTTTAACATTTAATTTTCTTTCCGTAATATCAATTGCTATTATATCGCCGTCCTTCACAACAGCGATAGGCCCTCCATCCGCTGCTTCAGGGCAGATGTGCCCGATGGATGCGCCTTTGGTGCCTCCGGAAAATCTTCCGTCGGTGATAAGAGCGACATCTTTTATTTTCATACCGGCTACTGCCGCAGTAAGGGAAAGCATCTCCTGCATACCGGGACCGCCTTTTGGTCCTTCATATCTCACCACAATAATATCCCCGGCTTTTATCTTTCCGCCAAGAATTGCTTTGATAGTATCCTGTTCGGAATCAAACACTTTCGCAGGTCCGGAGTGTTTCATCATCTCGGGAGAAACTGCCGACTGCTTAACAACCGCGCCGCCTGTGGCAATATTTCCGTACAGAATTGCAAGTCCGCCTTCTTTCCTGTAAGCATTATCCCAATCACGGATAACTTCAGGGCTGTTAACCTTGGCTTCTTTAACAATGTCTCCGATGGTTCTGCCGGTAACAGTTTTACATCCGAGGTGCAAACGGTCATTTTCCGCAAGCACTTTCAACATCCCGGGAATTCCGCCGGCGAAATACAGATCTTCAAGGAAATGCGGACCGCCCGGAGATAAAGAGCAAATATATCTCGTCATCTTGCTTATCTCGTCGAACTTTTTAATATCGAGCTTAATTCCCGCTTCGTTAGCAACCGCAAGAAGATGCAAAGTGGTATTCGACGAGCCGCCAAACGCCATATCCACGGTGATCGCATTTTCAAAAGCCTTCATCGTCATAATATCTCTCGGCTTAATATCTTTTTCTACGATCTTTAATATTTCCATACCCGCATATTTTGCAAGGCGCAAACGCTCGGCATAAACCGCCGGAATAGTTCCGTTTCCGGGAAGCCCCATACCGAGAGCTTCGGTTATGCAGTTCATGGAGTTAGCCGTGAACATTCCCGCGCAGGAGCCGCACCCGGGACAAGCAACGTCCTCAAGCGCATCCAGCTCTTTCATCGTCATATCGCCGGCTTTTACCTTCCCCACGCCTTCAAACATTCCTTTAACAAGGTCTGTTTTAATATCATTATGTCTTCCCGCAAGCATAGGCCCGCCGCTGATGAAAATAGATGGAACATTTAAACGCGCGGCAGCCATTAACATGCCGGGAATAATCTTATCGCAATTAGGAACAAACACGACACCGTCAAATGGGTGTCCCATGCACTCGCATTCAATGGAATCGGCAATTACTTCACGGCTGGGCAAGGAATATTTCATGCCTCCATGGTTCATAGCAATTCCGTCGCAGATACCGATAACTCCAAACTCAATAGGAGTACCGCCTGCCATTAATACGCCGGTTTTAACGGCTTCTACTATTCTGTTAAGATGAACATGCCCCGGAATTATTCCGTTTGCCGAGTTCACAATACCAATCATCGGTTTATTAATCTCTTCATTTGTGTATCCACAGGCCTTAAAAAGCGACCGGTGCGGCGCCTTCTCAAGCCCTTTCTTCATCGCATCACTACGCATATTTCCTCCATAACTGTTATTTTTATATGGTATTGCTTCCGCTAAAACTTTGTACTTTGTCCACCTTCGATGAGATCTCGCTAAAGGCGGATACCTCGTACTTCGTACTTTCTTCTTTAACCTAGAGCCCAGAGCCTAGCACCTAGGGCCAGCTTTTTAATTAGTTATTCAAACTTAATTATAACAAAAAAAGCTGTAAATATCTAATAAATTTCAAGGTTTTGCATTGTTTTGGGGTATGGGTGTTTTAAGGGTTTTTTGGGCGTTAGCCCAATACAACTACCACTAAAAAGCTTATAACAGATAAGGAAAATGAACGAGCCAGGATGCCCGCTTTCAGGTTGGACCTATTTCCCTTTTGTGTAGTCATATTGGAATATTAGCAAGATATTGCGCATTTGTCAAGACTAACGTGCATTATGCTGCACATTTGTCATTTTGATTGTTTTTGTATAGGTTTTAAGCGTGTTTTTGTGAAGAGATTATTCCAACTCCCCAAGAAATTTCTGCAGGCGTTTTCTGGCTTCAAGGATTACTTCGGCGGACTCTCGTTCTTCGGGTTTGACTATTTCCAGTTCGATTGAGCCTTTGTAATTTAAAGCGGAAAGCGTTGTAGCGAAGGCTTTCCAGTCAATGTTTCCTTTTCCGGGCATCAGATGGTTATCCCTTACTCCGAAGTTATCGGAGATGTGAATGTGCATTAATTTATCCCCGCACGCTTTTAACCTTTCTATTATATCTCCGGCAATATTGGCATGGCCCGTGTCAAAACATATGCCGGTGTTCTCAAAATTCAGAGAGTTTAATATCTCTACCAGCTTCTCCGGGTCTTCACCTATCCTGAACTTAAAATTTTCGTGCGGGCGGTCATCCCCGTGCCTCATATTTTCAACTGCAACCTTCAGGTTAAGCTTTTTTGCTTGCGTGAAAATCTCTTTCAAGCTTCCTTTACATATCTCATAATGCTCCGCCAGCTGTGATTCTGCCTCGACAAACTCCCCGGGGTGAACTACCACTATTTTCCCGGGACAAAACGCGGCAAATATCTCCATCTCTTCTAAAATAGTTTTTATCAGTTCCCCTCTTACATCTTCCGCGGAAGAAGATAACGTTCCCGGATAGAAAGAAGCATGCAGAGAGACAATTTCTATATTATTTTTATTAAATAAAGTAGCGGCTTCCGTCATGTAATCTTTTTTGTCGTTATAATCATGCAGTGAAAGCGTGACTGCTTTGGTTTTGGTTTCCAGACAAATATTTACCTGTTCTTCCGCATCTCTCGCAAACGGAACTATCGCAACATTAAATTTCATTTTTCTTACCACCCCAGCGTCTTTAATAACTCCGAAGCGATCACCATATGACCCGCATAATTCGGATGTACCGGCTCAAAACAGAAATAATTACGGGAGCGGTATTTTAACTGTTTCTGGAACGCCTCATGGGTCTTTACATGGCGGGTCTTAAAAATATTTACCATCTCATGTACTGTCCCGAGATAACTTTCCAGCAGGGAGAGAACCACTCTTTCCCTGGAATTATCCGCTTTACTGGTACTCATATAGAACGGATCAATTAAAATTATATTTGCTTTTGTTTTTTTCTTTGTCTCGGTAAGTATCGTGAACATATTTTCTCTGAACTGTTCCGGCGAAACCGTGGCAGGAACTTTATCTAAGTATCTATGCAGGTCGTTAATACCTATTTTTATGGAAAGCCAATCCGGTTGAAGCCGTATCACATCATCATCCCACCTATTGATCAAATCCTTTGTGGTATTCCCGCTGATGCCGACATTAATAAAATCTATTTTTCTTTCGGGATACTTTGCCGTTATCGCATCGATGGTCATTTTCGCATACCCGTCCCCGAAAGGCCGGTTTACGCCTCCTCTCCCGCAATCCGTTATCGAATCCCCCTGAAAAACATACCGCTGTCCGTTCTTGACCAAGAAATTTGACATTGCTTCTCTCTCCTTTAGTAAAAGATTCTCCGCCTTTGGCGAGATCTCACCGCCGGTGGACACTGATGCAAACGATACCGTTAGAACGTTCCACGTTAACACGTTACTCACGTTCCACATTAATGTAGCATTATTAAATTAAACAGCTGCTTCTCTTTTTCCTTCACCCACTTTATTCACTTTGTCCGCTTTACCCACTATTTTATTATAACGCATCAGGGGAAATTATTCCAACAAGTTTTCGCACACTTTTCTGTATACCTGAGCCTATTAATAGGTTATAATACTCTTGATGACTTCGGAAAACTTCACCTTTCATAACCTTGGAATTGATATTAAAATTCTGGATCTCCTTGACAAGCTGGGCTTTGTTACGCCTACGCCTATTCAAAGAAAAGCTATTCCTGCAGCAGTTGCGGGAAAAGACGTTATTGGTGTAGCTCAAACCGGTACGGGAAAAACCCTGGCATTTGGAATACCGATGCTCCAACAGCTTTTTTTACATCCGGGTAAGGGACTCGTCCTTGTACCTACAAGAGAACTGGCTATACAGGTAAACGAAACACTCGTAAAACTGACACCGGCTTTTGGTTTTAAAACTGCTGTACTTATAGGCGGAGTTTCCATTTTCTCACAGATTAAAGACTTAAA
>Ga0156422_1073_pt1 | contig 9828 bp, 11 predicted proteins | sample RifOxyA2_FD_108065 | JGI IMG/M metagenome (GOLD analysis project Ga0156422, IMG submission 108065) | Candidatus Firestonebacteria bacterium RIFOXYA2_FULL_40_8
CGGGGTTTTCTTTGGCATAACGTCATAAAAGCGTCTAAGTATAATAATAAGACAATCTATATCGATTATTTATTCCATTAATTTTTTAGTAATATTTCTTTACTTTGATTCATGGTTTTCCGGTATTTTTCTTTTTGTTTATCATTCAGTATTTTCATTATTTCATTGTCTTTTTTCTCAACAGCAGAAACAAGCGCCTTTTTATATTCTTCTTTTTGAGGAGCAATCGCTGCAATTAATTCTTCCAGAATATCTTCCAGTTTTTCTTTCTGCTCAGAAGCAAGACTTAAATCGGCATCAAGCCTGTTAATGCTCAAGACTACCCACTTCTTTTTTATTTCATCAGAAGAAGTATTTAGCAGGTATGTTCTTACAATATTCTGGAAATTTTTCTTAAAATATATTCTATCAAGGGCAACGCCTACGGCGATACCAAACATTATACTGGCAGCTGTCAGAATTACCATGTAAAATATTGTCTTTCTCATGTTTCCATCCTCCATTTGATTTAAAGCACCGGTATATCTTTACTTATAAATACATTGTCCATATAGTCTTTCATCACTTGAGAATCATTATAAAAAGCAAATATTATAATCATTACCAGCACTGCAAGAGTCAGCAATACCGGTGCTGTTCTTTGGGCCAAATAATTCATTTCCGTAAGATAATGCGTCTCATTGTCCGGCTTTTCTTCCATTAATCTTTTTTCCAGCAAGGATATAAAGTTCTTATCAATTTCCAATTTTTCTTTTTTGGAAATAACATGTTTCATTAACAAGAGCGCTTCAAGCTCTTTTTTGCATAAAGCGCAAACTTTCAGATGCTCCTCCATGAACTTCTTTGTAGTTTCATCTATCTCCTTATCCACATAACGATTTAAAAGCCTTTTCACACTATAACATCTCATACCTAACATCCCTCCTTATAATAAGGCAAAAGCGTTTTCTTTAATATGTTTCTCGCTCTGAATAATCTTGATTCCACAGTCCCGATCCTGCAATTCAATGTTTCGGAAATCTGCTTATATGACAAATCCTCTATCTCCTTCAGCACCAGGACCACTCTATACTTATATGGCAGCTTTTCTATTGCCTTGTTAACCAATTCCTGAGTTTCCCTGCTCTCAATATTTTCAAATGTTTTAATATTTTGCCTTTCAGATTCTTTAATAAAACCGTGTTTCTTTTCTTTTTTAATATAATTATATGTTTCATTTATCGCGATGCGGTATATCCAAGTTGAAAATTTTGCTTTCATTTTAAAATATGCAAGGTTTTTATACACTTTTATAAAAACTTCCTGCGCTATATCATGCGCATCTTGAACCTGTCCTGTCATCGAATATATGACATTGATAACATGTTTTTGATGTTTTTCAATTAAAACCCTGAAAGCAGCAGCATCTCCTGCAGTTATTTCTTCAATCAAATCAAAATCAGACTTCACCTATAGCGTCTCCTTACTCTTAATGTTTAGACAACAACATCTCAATATTTATTCCCTATAAAATTAAAATACAAAGGACTATTAGCAGCAGGAATTTGCAGAAAGCCACATTTTTTATTTAGTTTTTAGACGAAGTATGAGACAAAAAAGTTACGAAACAACCAATATAATTTCACCACAGACACATTATGTTGACTTTTACCCTTTATTCTAATAGAATAATTGAGTAAGTATTAAATTCTACGCCAAGGAGCTCCTATGGATCCGGTATTAAAAGTTTTTCTGGTAATTTGCTCTATCAGTGTTGTTATTGTATCTATCCTGATGATAATTGTTCTCCTTCAGATAAGAAAAGCTATGAAAAATATTAACACTATTTTGCTTAATTTTAATGACTTTGTCGGGAAAATCAAAGAAAACGTACTTGATATTTTCGGAAAGGCCAAAGAAAATATTGCACGGGTCGGAAACGTCATCTCCGCGGCGGAAGAAACAGTTAGAAGCGTAAAAGGCTCTATTGAAGGGATGAAAAGTCCTTTTACCACCTTCCTAACCTTCCTCGGAAGCATACTGGCGCTGCTTGTAGAAAGATTCAGCAAAGGAAGAGAAGCAAAGAAAGCAAGGAAAGCAAACGAAGCAGGAGAAGAAAAAGAAGTAAAGGAAGATAAAAAAAAGAAATAGCAAGTTGAGCGAAGTCATAATATTGAGAAAAAGTATTAATATCTGCCCATAAATCTTTTTCTCAATCCGCCTGGGCGGATCGGACCATAAACCTTCGCGAAATCCGCCTAGGCGGAGAAAGCACAAACAGCAAAAACAGGTAAGAAAAAATAGCTGACGGAAAAAGGTAATACTAATGACTTCTAAAGAAAGAATACTGGCAGTTTTAAAAGGGGAAATTCCGGACCGGGTTCCGGTTTCTACTTACGAGCTGAACGGGTGGAACTTTAATTCTTTTGAAAATAAAGAACCTTCCTACAAGAAGCTGATGGAACTAATAAGAGAGAAGGTTGATTGTATTTATATGACCGGTGTTTCTCTTGATAACATCTTCATTAAAAAGAATACCGTTGTCGAAAAGAAAACCGAAGGTATCAGTACGATTTCCAACATCATAATTAAAACACCAAAAGGGGATATAAAGAGAGTTACCCGCGTCGACAGTAACGTTCACACCACATGGAACCTGGAACATTATTTAAAAACCGATGAAGACCTCGCAAAATACATGTCCATCCCCGACACACTGGAAAAACCCGACTGCTCGCACCTGTTTAAGGCAGAAAAAGAGCTTGGAGATAAAGGAATACTCATGCTTTCCATCTCTGACCCTATCTGTGAAGCGGCTGAACTCTTTGAATTCGGGGAGTTCACGATAAGAGCGCTCACACAGACGGAAGATATAGTAAAACTTTTAGACAAACTTTATGCTTCACAGATTGAACATCTTAAGGAAGTTTTAAAACAGATAAAAGACAGAGGATATCTCTTCCGGATCTGCGGGCCGGAGTATGCAACGCCCCCTTATCTTTCACCGGAATATTTTCATGAGTTTGTCTGCAAATATGATAAAGAGTTCGTCCGCCTGATAAAAGAAAGCGGCAACTTCGCGCGCATTCATTCTCACGGAAAAATATCCAAGGTCTTTGATCATATACTCGAAATGGCGCCGGACGGGCTTGACCCTATTGAAGCTCCGCACAACGGTGATATTTTATTAAAGGACGCCAAAGAAAGAAGTAAAGGGAAGTTATGCCTCTTCGGAAATATTCAGCTTCGTGATCTGGAAAACGCAAAACCCGGCGAAATGGAAAAAATAGTAAAGGCCTGCATGGACGAAGCAAAAGAAGGCGGCCGTTACATCATCATGCCGACCGCAGCGCCGATAAATATCCCTCTTTCTCCTATCACCGAAAGAAATTACGAAAGTTTCATAGAGGCATCTTTAAAATACGGGAAGTATTGACAGAGAGTGTTGGCACGTTCCAAAGTTACAAGTTGCACGTAAGAAAAAAGGAGATTATATATGGAAGTTATAAATGATTGTCATGTTCATCTCGCAAGCTCCTACCCTACGGAAGTAAGAACCAAACCGGTCGGGGTAAAGGCATACAAAAAGAGACTCCAGGCCGAAAACCCGTCCAATATGCTTAGAATGATGGATAAGAATAAAGTAGATAAAGTCATGCTTCTTTCAGGAACGGATATTGACGAAATAGATATAGTAAGAAAAGAAACCGACAGGTGCGCAAAGATAGTTAAGGCAGGAAAAAAGCGGTTTTATGGATTCATAAGAATAAATCCATTAATGCCGGGAGCCGCAGACGAGATTAAAAGAGCGATAAATGACCTGGGTTTTACAGGCGTAAAAATGCTCCCTAAGTACTGGTATCCGTATGAAGATAAAGTTCAAGCTATCTACAGGGTAATAAGCGACTTAAAAGTTCCGATTCTTTTTCACTCCGGAATACTCTGGGGACACGGGGCTTCTTCTATGTACTGCAGACCCGCTTTCTATGAATGTATGATGAATTATCCCAAAGTAAAATTTGCTCTGGCGCACATGGGCTGGCCGTGGACGGATGAATGTCTTGCAGTTGCCGGCAGGTTCAGTTACGGCGCAGGCGGCATTGATAACAAACAGCAGATGTTCGTAGATATTACTACAGGAGCACCTCGTATCTGGAAGACAGACGCAATGAGAAAAGCCCTCTCCTACCTCCCCCACTCTCAGATATTTTACGGCAGCGATATGACCCCCTGGGCAGAAGGCTACCGCGATTGGGTGAAAACAGATTTTGAAATCCTGCATGATCTGGGAGCGACAAAGGAAACAGTGAAGAAGATTATGTATTCTAACTTTTTTAACTTCGTTAAAAAATAATTTACAATTGACGATTTACGATTGACGATTTAATGTGGTATATTATATAAGGACGAACAATTGCACAATAATTTTAATTACAGGAGTGGGCACATTGGGATGGAAAAGATATACAAAAAAAGAATAAAAGCTATTGCGAAAACTGTTTCAGATTTTTTAAATAAATAATATTCGGCAAAGCCGTACCATAGATTGTCAATCGTAAATCGTCAATTGTAAATTTCAGAAAGGGGTATAAGCCCATGTCCAAAAAACTCTATGTATGCAGCAAAATCACCCGCCCGATCAAGATTACCGGTAAAGTCAATAAGGCGGCTTGGAAGAAGATAAAACCTGTCACGGATTTTGAAACTCCCTGGGCAAAGAAAGGGGATTTGCATCAGAAAACGGAATGCCGCATCTGCCGGGATGAAGAGTTTATATATGTAGGTTATCTTGCGTATGATGTTGATATTATATATATAAACCGAGGGTATAAAGGGAGCGTCTGCATGGATGATGTTGTTGAGATCTTCCTCGACCCTACGCCCAAGGATAAAGAGTACTTTGGTTTTGAAGTAAACGCAGGCGGGTATTTTCTGGATTACGCTGCAAAATTTTACAGAAAGTTCAATAATAAATGGTGCGCAAAGGGATTTAAAGCAAAGACATTTATTAAAAAAGGAAAGTATTTCTCCTGCGAAATGGCGATTCCCTTCGCCGCCCTAAGACGTTACCCTCTGCCGGGAGAAATCTGGAAGATGGGCCTTTACAGAATAGATTACAATATGAAAAACGGCGTGAAAAACGACGAATACCATATCTGGCACCCGAATGGGAATAAAACCCCGGATTTCCATCGTGAAAAGTCGTTTGGACGGATAAAATTTGAATAGAAAAGTACTATTGACTAGTGACTAATGACTATTTAATGAACGCGGAGAACTGCTTCCGCGATTATTATTTTTTATGAATACTTGAATTAAATATGTCAGTGGTCAATCATACATATTTTTATCATGAGGCAGAAGCTTTTCCTGCCAACAATAAATAGTCACTAGTCAATAGTCATTAGTACTTCAAATTGTAATTTGTTTCACAAATATTGCCAAAATCCTTTATTCTTCTCGTCCCGCACTCCGGATAAAATCAGATGGTCTCTGGCTCTGGTGACGGCAACGTAAAATATCCGTTTTTCCTCTTCTTCTTCTTTTAATTTAAGTTCTTTAAACTCTTCTACGTTTTCTCTGATTACTTTCTCCGGACAATATAAAACGCCGGTCCTGTCTTTACTCTCGTTTATACGGATATAATCTCTGTCTTTTCTGACATCTTCACCCATCCTGACAAAGAAAACCACCGGAAATTCCAGACCTTTCGCAGTGTGTACCGTCATTATCTTCACGGCATCCGTATCTTCCGTGCTCAAATTTGCTTTTGGTTCTTCATCCGCATCCGTTCTTTGCTCAAAATACGCGCGTATCTCCTGTAAAGAGTCGCCCTTTGTTTCAAAATCCTGTACAATCTCTATGAATTTTTTAATATTGGCAGACCTTTGGGGTTCCCAGAACACCTTCCAGCCGCTTGCTTTTTCCATAAAGCTTTCCAGTATATGATTTAACGGGATTTTGCTAAGCATTTTTGTATGTTCTGCTATTATCCTTAGCTTTACATTTTCTTGTATTTTATTAAACAAAGTCCGGCCCTCTTTGGCAGCCAGGTCAATTATTTCTTCTTCTTTCAGGGAAAAGAGACGGCTTTTTAAAAGCAGGTATAGATTGTAATCATCCGAGGGTTCTATCAGCGTGAAAAGAAGCGACCTTAACACAATTATCTCCGGCTGTTGGTAAAAACCGAGACCGTTAACCACAACATAATCTATTTTGGCTTTTGTAAAGGCTTCTTCAAAATCAGCCAGGTGCGTACGTTTTCTAAGAAGTACCGCAATATCGCCTTTTTTAATTTTACCCGCAATTTCTTTATTATCCGTACCTTTAGTATAAACAGTTTCTTTGCCAAGCATCTGATTTATTCTCTCCGCTACTTTTTCCGCTTCCGCCTGACTGTCATTTTCACCTTTTTTTATCTCCAGTATTTCAACTTTGCCCGTGATTTTTCGGATGGGATTAAAACTTACGTACCCCGTCCGCCATTTCGGATCGAACGGCCTTCTCGCCATAATCCTCGCGAATACTTTGTTAACAAACTCCACTATATTTTTCCCGCTTCTGTAATTCTCGCTCACCTGCTCATAGATAAACCCGCTGCCATACCACTTTTTCATTTCGAGCGCCGCAGTTTCGAACACTTCTACGTTTGCATTCCTGAACCCGAATATGGATTGCTTTTCGTCTCCGACTATAAATAGCGTGGGGATAATACCTTTATCTCTTTTGCTCCCGAGTCCCGCTCTCCATTCTTCCGTGAGTTTATTTATAATAGACCATTGAAGGAAGTTGGTATCCTGAAATTCGTCCACGAATATATGGTCGGTTTGCTCATCAAACGCGTAAAGGATGTTATCAACTTCAGCATGATTGTTTAATAGTTCAAACGTGATATACTCGAGGTCGTTAAAATCCAGCACGTTCAACTCTTTCTTTTTCTTCGTATATTCATTATTACTGAAGACAAATATCTCGTAGAACATCAGCAGTTCTTTATTGTAAATAAATCGCTTTGCTTCATTATAGAGATTAAATATCTTTTCATTTACAGCCGCATACTCTTCTTTTGACATTTGAACGTCTGCGCCTTTTGGAATATTTTTTCTCGGGGTGCCGGAAGTTGTTAGAAGCAGCTCCTTTATGGAATCAACAGTGTAAACAATGCTTTCCGGGGAGTTTTCCTCAATTAACTCTTTATAATTTTCCGTAAAATATTTATTCTCTTTTATTGCCGTCACCGCCGCAAATCGCGCTTTTTCGAAGTTTGAAACATCCAGCAGTTTAGGTCTGCCGACTAAAGTAGCAGGTCTTAGATGGAAGAATTTTTCTACGATTTCTTTCAGTTTACTCCACCCGTATTTCGCGCTAAGTTCCACCAGATTTTTACGCAGGCTCTCCTGGTTTCCTTTCTCTTTTTCCGAGTCTACTATCTTCGTGAACGAAGCGGAAAGAACATTATCAATAAGCCCGGAGTCCTTCGGGTCTACTATCTCAAAATTAGGATCCAGGTCGAGTTCAAAAGCAAACCTTTTAAGTAAACTGAGGCAAAAACTGTGAATGGTGGAAATTCTCATTAAAAATATCTTTTCTTTGATATTTTTATAAAGCTCCGGTTTTTCTGATTTTAATATCCGAAGTATCCTTTCTTTCATCTCCGCCGCCGCTTTTTCCGTGAACGTAATGGCAAGTATTCTCTCCGGGCTGACCCCGGAAGAAAGAAGAGCAATATAACGGCGAGCCAGCTTCTCCGTCTTCCCGGAACCGGCAGGAGCGGAAACAACTACATTTTTCGTTATATCAAATATGGACGAGCGATTTGGCAATGGGAACTCCAACGTAATCCTCATATTGACAATTGACGATTTACGATTGACGATTTATTGTACGGCTTTGCCGAATATTATTGTATTTAATAGTGATACAATTTCTTTTTCATCGTTATTACTGTAGAGGAAAATATGGCTATAAGCTCGTCAGATTCCTTCATAATTGCTAATATTTGCGCCGAAAGATTCAAGTTTGTTTCTTTTATTAATTCAAGCCAATACTTTGTTTCTGTCGCTTCTTCTTCAACTATCTTCAGTTTATTCAGAAAATCACTCTGTGACTTTGCATAGCAGGCAGCGATGTAATTTGCTCCAATAGAAGTGCAAGACCTGATTATTTGATTTGCCAAGATATTGTTAACTCTTGAACTGCCCAATTTTTCTGTAAATCTTATTACCGTCAACGCAAAATCTTTTGTTCTTTTCTGTATTTCTTTTTCCATTCCCATATGCCCACCCCCGTAAGCAAAATTTATTGTGCAATCTTTCGCACTTATATAATATACCACATTAAATCGTCAATCGTAAATCGTCAATTGTAAATGCTCTTAGTAAAAAATGTCTCTCTTTCCTTCTCTAATATCCTTCAGCCCTTCCATTACTTTCGTACGCATTACCGGCTCTTCTATTTTCTTTTCGTATTGTTCAATGACTTTGTATCCGTCTTTTTTTAACTCGGGGGAGGCAAAATCTTCCAGGTATTCCGCGAATGTGAGAAGACCGTTCGTGCGGCAGAATTTATGGATCTCGCCGGGTTTTGACAGATACATAAAGTCGTCCCCGGTTCGGCCGAGTCTGTAGCACGCGGTGCAAAAGGAAGGTAAAAATCCGTCTTTTAACGCATCTTTAATGACTTCTTCCAGGCTTCTGGAATCGTGAGAGGTGAATTGAACGGAATCTGTTTGCTTTCCGTAGCCGCCAGTAGAAGTAACAGAAGCGGCTGAGGTCTGAGAGATTCCTATTTTAAATGCTTTTCTTCGTATCTCGGGAGTTTCACGGGTTGAAATTATCATTCCCGTGTACGGAACAGCAAGGCGAAGTATTGCTATTATTTTTAAAAAGTCGTCGTCGGAGACCGGATATTCAGGAGAGTATTTTACGGTCGGCGCTTCGCAAAGACGCGGGACGGATATTGTATGCGGACCAACCCCTCCTGCTTTATCCATATGTTCCGCGTGGGCAATAAGACCGAGAACTTCGAACTTCCAGTCGTAAAGGCCAAAGAGAACGCCAAGTCCTCTGTCGTCTATTCCGGCTTCAAGCGCCCGGTCGTGGGCGGTTAACTGCCTGTCATAATCCGCTTTCGGGCCTTTATGGAGTTTCGCATAAGTCGGCCTGTGGTACGTCTCCTGAAAGAGTTGATATGTTCCTATGTTTGCGGCTTTTATTTTTTTATAATTTTCCACCGTGGTGGCGGCGATATTTACATTAACCCTGCGGATATTTCCTTTTTCTGTTTTGACTTTGTATATTTCATTTATTACATCTACAACATAGTCAATAGGATTTTCTTTTTGATCTTCGCCGAACTCAAGAAGAACCCGCTTATGCCCCATATTGATAAGTATTTTCACCTGTTCTCTTACCTGCTCCATCGTAAGCTTGCTTCTTTTCAGGGCTTTATTTGTCTGATGAAAGTTGCAGTAAGAACAATCATTAACACAAAAATCGGAAACATAAAGCGGCGCGAAAAATACCAACCGCTCGCCGTAAATCTCTTCTTTTATTTTGGCAGCCGTGTTGAACATCTCTTTAAGAAGAACAGGGTCAGTAAGATTAATAAGAACACCTACTTCTTCAAGATTCAAACCTTTTCTTTCTTTTGCTTTATTAATTACGGCTTGCGCTGTTTTAGCATCAGGTTCCTTTGTTTTTTCCAGGACCTTTAGAATTCTTATTTCATCAATAACGCTCATTTATTTTTCCTTTTCCGCAAACTCTGCAATGCGGATCTCTTTTTAATATCACCTTACGAAACTCCTGTTTTAAGCCGTCCCACGTTAAAAGTTCGCTTTTTAAATTC
>Ga0156422_1076_pt1 | contig 9782 bp, 6 predicted proteins | sample RifOxyA2_FD_108065 | JGI IMG/M metagenome (GOLD analysis project Ga0156422, IMG submission 108065) | Candidatus Firestonebacteria bacterium RIFOXYA2_FULL_40_8
GTATTCCCGGGCCACAATGGAAGCGTGGGAAAGAAGTCCGCCGGTGTTGGTGACAAGCGCAGAAATTGCTACAAAAGCAGGGGTCCATCCCGGATCCGTATGGTCGGTCACCAGTATATCATCCGGCAGAAGGCGTCCGATATCCTCCGCCCGCATAATTACTCGCGCTATTCCGATAACTTTACCCCGGCTGACCGCCAGGCCTTTTAACTCTTTGATATCAGGCGACGGCTCGTATTGACCTTTACCTACAAGTAAATCAAGGTCCGTAATTACATCCGGAAGATAAATATCCCGGTTCTTTAAATATTCAAGTTTTCTGGCAGGAATATGCTTTAGCGGTTTTATATCGTAAAGAAGACCATCAAACTCCGAGTCCAGTAAAAAGAAGATATCAACTTCTTCCTTGATCAATTTCTTTTCCAGAAGGAGCTTAGCCGTTTTAAGGATTACCTTTCGAATAGGAACAAAGCTCCTGATAAGCGAACTCTTGACCAGTTCTCTGGTGTTTTGTCCCGTACGCGCCTTTTTTGCCAGAAAGGTTAGGATAGACAACTTCCAGGACGGTGTATCTTTTTTTAAACTTTGGAGGAGCTCCTGCCTTTTTGCCAGAAGGTCTTCCTCTTTCCGGTCCGGACTTAAATTGTCGCGAGCTTGCACATAGGTTCTAAGGTTATTAATAATAAAACTTCTGTCTTCCTGCCATCTCGGCTGAGAAAAGTCTATCTCCTTGACACATCTGTACCCGTAAAGCTCTATAAATTTATCATAGGCCGCTTTTATTTCCACGTCCTTGTTTATTACGGTTTCTGCTTCCGAAGTGTTTGATGTCTTTAGAAATTCGCCGGCGAGTTCTCTTTTCTCTTGCAAAAGGCGGGACACCGTCCAGAGCGCTTTAAAACCTGAGAGTATTTCAACACCTTCAAAATCCCCGGATAAAAGCAAGTGCTTGTCCATAATATCCGGCAGATATTTTTTAGCCGCCTTATTGTAAATGTCGATCCAAAACAGAGGAAGTATCAGGGCGTTGAAACTTTTAGTTATATTCTCCCTGATTACGAGTATTATCCTTTTTTTTAACGACACCATTTCCTCTAAAGTTACCGCTTTATCGGCTTGTTCTTCCCAATCTTTTGCCTGAACTTTGGCTTCCGCGGTAAATTTCTTTAACCAGCTTTGAAGGAACAGGGAAGATATAAAAAGACCGAGACCAAATTTAAGAAGTTTCAACATGCTTTTCAATTTAATACGGGAGGGCCCGGGAATTTCCGACTTTTCCCCGCCAAACAGCAAAGAAACCGAAAATTTTGTCATTCCGAGATTATTCCTGAGATGATCTTCAATAGCCGATATATTGAAATATAGCCTGCCCTTTATCCCCCGCATTATTTCTAAATTTTCATGCATACCTGAAGCTTTTTTACCCGCAGCTCCTATTGTTGTTGAGCAAAAAGAAACTACAAGAGGGTAATTCTGACCCGGCAGTACTTCTGCAATATTTACATTGGACCAGACATCCGTATTTTTCTTCATATGCTCTATGGCTGTGACCGGACGGCATTGAAGAAAAAACAGTTCGCCGCGGCAAAGCGCCCATTCGGTATCAACATGAAACCCGAGATAATTTTCCAGGCAGATGACATGACTGGAAATACGTTTAAGATCAGCATCGGAAATAAGAGCATGCTCAAGCTTTTCAGTTGAAAGCATAAAGCCGTTTTCCATAACCGCTAAATTGTTTTTTTGAACGGTAAACCGCTCCGGGGATATCTTCCCGTCAACAAGTTTATCGCAAAGCCCTTTACACCCCTCTATCACAACAAATTTATCGTCAAGGGTTGCGGGATTAATAGAGAACGCCACACCCGAAACATCGCTTTCCACCATAGCTTGAACAAGTACCGCCATGGAAAGTTTAGTCGAATCACCCTTGTTTTGCTTTGCATAGGAAACAGCCCGTTCGGCAAATAGTGAGGTCCAGACCTTCTTTATTGACTCAAATACTTCTTCTTCCGGAATATTTAAAAAGGTTTCAAACTGTCCCGCTGCCGCCCCGCGCAATGTATCTTCAAAAGGAGAACTCGACCTGACCGCAACTTTAGAAGCCCCCAATTTTTTAAAAGCTTCCATAACCTCTGATTTGATTTTCTGAGGAATAACCCCTTTTAAGACAGCTTCTCTGACAAGAGGCAGATTCCCTGCCCGTATGAACGGAATAATTTTATTCTTTCTAAAAAACTCATTAAAAGCAGACACAGTCAACACAAAACCGGGCGTAGTTTTTATTCCCGCCCGCTGTACTTCCGAAAGAAGCACCGCCTTACTTCCCGCAAGTAAAACATCTTTTTTTGTGAGTGTATTTAAGAGGCGAATGTATTTCATAAGGTTAAGTATACCATTAAAAGCAAGAACTAAGAACTAAATTCTAAATTCTAAACAATTCTGCGGGCAAAACATGTTTAACAGGTCAATTCTTACTCCAAATAAGATGTTTCTCGTTGCCAAAATATATATTTTCGGTTCCGTCATCTATTTTTATTTTATGATCAAATCCCCCGCTGGCACTTTTACCGAACTTATGCAATGTCAAATATATTTTGACAGTTATTTCATTTTTATATTTTTCTTCGACAATTTTTTTCACAAAAAAAGCACTGTGACCACAAAGCCCACTTATTTCGACAAACCTACCTTTACTGCCAACAATATTTACTGTTTTGAACCCAAAAACACTGTTATAATCCAGAACATTCGTATTATCTCCAGTAAATAACAATCCAACCAACACTCCACCTAGTATTAATATTACAATTGCAATTATCTTTATCTTCCTAGAAATATTCAGCATTCAAACTCCAATCATTTAAGGGTGCCGACTCTCTTATCTATTCCATAGCTTCTTCAGAGTATCACGACCTCTAAGTACGTCTTTACGGTCTTTTGTGATTACTTCTATTGTGATGGTGCCGTTGTAGTATTTTTTTAGTACTTGAATTGCTTTTTTTGTATTTGTGTCGCCTTTGCCGATGGGGAGGTGCAGGTCCAGATTGTTTTTACTTTCATGTAAATGTACATGTTCCAATTTGCCGTGAAAGGTTTTTATAAAATCTTCGGGTTTTCTACCAAATACCGAAGCATGACCGATATCGAGATTAAAATACAAACCGGGAACTTTTTTCAGTATTTTTCCGAGATTTTTTAAGGTGTCTTGTTTCGTGGGAATATGTTCATACATTATCTTTAAACCGTGTTTTGCAGCGACGGCAACAAGGGTTTTTAAACTTTCGGCCTGGAACTCCAGTCCTTCTTCATCCGTGAATATTTGCCCGGGCCAATTAGCATGAATTGTTATTTTTTCGGCTCCAACAGCGGAAAAAGCAGGAAAATATTTAATGCATTCGTCTACGGCAGCTTTTCTGATACCGGGGAGCGCTGACCCGGTAGGAAGGTACCATACCGTGTGTCCCACAGCACCAAGATTATATTTTCTAAGCTGTCTTGAAATATTAGCAAGATACTTTTTACCGGGGACAACCCCTTCTTCCCCGAAAAGAAGGTCCACGTAATCAAATCCGTGCTTGCCTATCCATTCGATCTCAGCACAGATATTCTTCCGAGGCAAGTTACAAGCACCGATTCTCAAAGTACCTCCAAAACAAAACGTCTAAAAGTCCATAAGGTCTATAAAGTTCGTAAAGTCTTTTTTTAATTGTGGTATTATATTTAAATATAGCACAGACACTGGATCCCGTATCTGAGTACGGGATGACAGAATAATTATCATTCTTCTTTCACTTTATACTTTTACTTCCTTCTTTTTCTTCTTTTCCTTCTTTTGCTTCGCTTACTTCCCTTTCTTCTTCTACTTCTTTTCCTTCGCTTCCTTCCCTTACTTCACTGCGCTGCCGTCTTTGTTGTATTTTCTATCCCTTACCAGTTTGCCAGCTTTATATAGTTTTTCGCTCTCGACTGTGCCGTCTTCATAGTAGGTCTTAGCCATACCGTTTAGAAGATCATTGGCGTAATCCCACTCTCCGTACAATTTACCGCTTTTGTAATATTCCTTGGCGATACCGTTCTTTTTTCCCTCCGTATACATCCATTCAAAACGGAGTTCACCGGTAGGATAAAAACCCTGGCTGACATTTTCTTTTATATCATTTTTAAAGTTCCACTGCGCGACAAGCTTTCTATTCTCATCATATTCCTTGGTCATTCCATGCTGTTTTCCCTTTGCGTAAACCCGTTCCTCTTTGACTATTTCCGCTTTTGAATCCAGGTAGATCCTCGAAGTCCCGTTCAATAAATTACTTTTATACATCCACTCTGCGTAAACATTGCCGCTCGGATAATACTCGGTGGTAAATTCTATCTGCTTTCCTCTTTTAAAAGTAGCTTCTTTATATATTTTTCCGTTCTTATATTCTTTGCTGATACCCTCCAAAGCATTATTTTCATAGAGCATTTCAGATTTTATTTTGCCGTCCGCCTCATACTGTTTCCATACACCAATTTTTCCGTCATTTTTGTACTCGCCTTCCACTTCCAGTTTCCCGAAAGCATTGTAAACTTTCGCAGGGCCTTCCAGTAAACCTTTAACATATATCAACTCAGTCCGGACTTTTCCGCTGTCATAATAGAATTTAGTGACTCCGTCATATTTTCCGTCCTTATAGGTGCTTTCCGCCTCCAGCACCTCGCCCCTGTATTGCTTGGCAACCCCGTTTTTAAGATTGTCCTTATATGGGAGAATAACTTTTTTACCGTTAATAACTTGAATAACCTCGCCGTCAGGTATTGTCCCTTCTCTTTGCTTTACCTCACCCCACCTGTCTATTATCTCTTTTGCTATCTGTTTATCCCCGTCAAAATAAACGGCAATCTTTCCTTTTTTATTCTCAAGATTAAGATCCGGCTCCACCTTCCTGGTTATCTCCGCAAAAACAACCGAAGATATTAAAATCACACTAAGAATCACGACTACTCGTTTCATCTCAACTCCTCGACCTATTTTCGGTCTTATTTTTCAATATAACTTCAACGCTTCTCTTTTCCGCCACAAAGCGTCGGCGGACTTCGCTTCACTTCGCGAGTTTCTAACTTTCCGCCTTTGGCGAGATCTCGTTTCAAACGGACGAATTTGCTTTAATCATAGCCTCAACGCTTCTCTTTCGAATTTCGAGTTTCGAATTTATCTGTTTTCGCCATGAAGGCTTTTTCTCATGCTTTCCAAATGTAATTTATATAATTCATTTACTTTATTTCTTTTCAGTTTCAGTGTCGCCGTAAGTTCGCGCCCCACTTCAAAAGGTTCAGAGATAAAACGGAACTCACGAATGAGCTCATGATCCTTAAAACCGGCCTTATTATTTACATAATGATGAATCTCTCTTCTATATAGCTCTCGTACCGGCGCCTGATCCAGTACTTTCTCTATATGCTTCCCCTGCCACTCAATATTATTCTTTTGGCAGAACTGCTGTAAGGTCTCGACATTCGGGACAATAAGCGCACCGAGGGATTTCCAGTCGTGACCCGTCACCATAACCGACGCTATGTAATCACTTCTTGAAAGAACCGTCTCCAGAGGTACCGGATTAACGTTCTCCCCGTTAGACAGTACCACTATATCTTTTTCCCTGCCGGAAATCACCAGGTTATGCTGTTTATCCAGATGTCCTATATCCCCGGTATCCAGCCACCCGTCACGGTCCAATATTTTTCTCGTTGCTTCAAAGTTACGGTAATAACCCTTCATTACGTTAGGCCCTTTTATATAAATAATCCCGTCTTCACCGTGGGACTTTTCTTTACCGGTTTCTGCATCTATTATCCTGATACTTACACCTTCAATAACGGGACCGACCGTGTACAGGGCTTTACTGCCGATAACCCTGACTGCTATTACCGGGCTTGTCTCCGTAAGGCCGTACCCCTCAATAAGCTCTATCTTTGCCACATTAAAAAAGTCATCAATGTAATCCGGCAATTTACTTCCGCCGGAAACACCCAATCGGAATTTTTTCCCAAGCTTCGATCTAAGCTCGGCAAACACCATTTTATCCAGCATTTTTGTAGTAAGTTTTCCGAATATCCTGGCGGGATGCGCGGGATATTTTTTCTTATGCGAGTCAATTGAAGTTTTAAGCATCAGGTTAAAGATACTTCTTTTAATACCGCTCTGTTCCTTTACTTTTTTCATTACTCCGTTATAAACCCGTTCCCAGATGCGGGGAACCGAAGCCATAACCGAAGGATTCTCGGAAATTAAATCTTCAAGTAACGCTTTTTGAACCGTATAGAACGTTTCGGCGCCGCCTACCATCGCGGCATATTTCACAATACGTTCAAAAGCATGCCATGCGGGAAGAATGGAAATAAACTTATCTTCTCTTACTATTTTTATCCTGTGCAAAGCGGCTACGGCATTACTCATAAAATTACCGTGTGTTAATTCCACGCCTTTCGGAATACCGGTACTCCCTGAAGTATAAATAATACTTGCAGTATAATCCCGGTCAGATTTGGGAAGTTGTATCCGGCTTTTATACCCTACCTGCTCTATCTGGGAGACATGTTTAACTTTGGCCATTTTATCCATAGAAAGGATAAGTTCAACTCCGGCATGTTTATGTTTTAAAAGTTTCTGCAGTACGGCCTCGTTTTCAACGATAACAATCTTAGCTTTACTATGTTCCAGAATATAGTTTATCTCTTCGGCATCAGAATCATGCCCGCGCGGCACATCTATAAGGCAGGCGTTGTTAATCGCAAGCGTGAGGATACTCCACACGGGAACATTGGAAGAAAAAATGGCAATCCTGTCTTTGGGTTGAAGTCCAATCTCAAGAAAGCCGCGGCTGTAGGCATTTATCTGTTCATACGCTTTGGCATAGGAAATACGTTTTGTTATTTCATTTTCTTTCCAGGATGTAAACGGAGAGTTTCCGTAGTTTTTGAAAGTTTTTACCAGATCCTGAATTGTCCTAATCTGATTCATATTTATGCCTGATTACGGCAAAAGACTCCTTTAAAGCGTGCGATATGTAGATTTTACACCGTAAAACAGATGTTTTCAAGGGCGAAAACAGAGAAAAAACAGTTGCGGGTAACGGGTGACGGGTAGCGAGTTGAGCAAAGGTATAGATATTTGACAATAAATCCTTTGCGAAATCTTGTTCTTGACCCGCCTTTGGAGGGCACCTAGGCTGATACGACAAAAAGATTGTTATTATTTATATTCAAGCGGAGGCATTTTTCCGCTTTTCAATAAATTGTCATTCGTAAATCGTCATTTGTCAATGTCTTTTTCTAGGGTTTCCCCTTCTTCCTTTACTTTCATTGTTTTCTTGGGCCAGTACAGCGAGGCGAGTACCGAGATCAGGAGTACTATCGCTATTACAGCGAGGGATACCAGGACAGGTATTTTATAATAGTGACCTATAAGCATCTTAGTACCTACAAAAACCAGGATTACACAGAGGGCATATTTAATATAATGAAACCAATCGGTTATTTTAGCGAGGGCAAAGTAAAGAGAGCGGAGCCCGAGTATGGCAAAGATATTTGAGGTATAGACAATGAAAGTGTCCTGCGTGATAGCAATGACGGCAGGAATAGAATCAAAAGCAAATATCAAGTCTGTAGCTTCAATTACCATTAAGACCATGAAAAGCTTGGTCAGATGCCATTTGCCGTTAATTTTAGAAACATATTTGTCTTCAACAAAATCATGATGCACAGGCAATATTTTACTGATAAGCTTAAAAAATACACTCTTTTCAGGATGCATCTCTTTATTCTCACTGGTGACCATTTTGATACCGGTAAAAATCAGGAATGCACCGAATACGTAGATGATCCATTCGAAATTCTTAATTAATGTTATACCGCCGGAGATGAACAGTGCCCGCATGATGAGCGCGCTTAAAATACCGATAAAGAGAACTCCGTGTTGGTAATTCTTGGGTACTTTAAAATAGGAAAATACCATTAAGAAGACAAACAGGTTATCAATACTTAAGGACTCCTCTATAAGGTATCCCGTTAAAAACTCAAAAGCAGGTTTCGGTCCCATCCAAATGTAGACACCAAGATTAAAGAGCATTGCCAGGCTCACCCAGATAACACACCAGGTGAGAGCTTCTTTTAAACTGAGCTCAGTGTTTTTCTTATGAAAAACACCAAGATCCAAAGCCAGCATCACAACAACAAAAGCTATAAAACCAATCCACGCCCAGGTCATATTATATTAACATCCTTTTGGAAATACAGTTTATATTTCAATTATTATAGCATTTTTTCAGGTAAGTATTCTATCGATTAAAGACCGGCAAAATTCGAAGCACGAAAGCCTGCCTCGGCAGAAAAAGAGGCGAAATTCGAAACAAGTTAATAAAAAGCAAAACTCTAAAAAAACAACAAAACAGAACCTGTTCTACCTGACATTCTTCTTCTTTTTAGAATTTGCATTTCTTTTCTTTTTTGTTTCGGCGCTTTTTCTGCCGTCAGGCAGAGTTTCGAGTTTCGTGCTTAGTATTTGATTTCAAGTGTTTTTCGTCAAGACATCCTTAATAACGCTTAAAACACCGTCTAGCTCTTTTCTGCTGAGGGCGGCAGACATTTGGAACCTTATCCGGGCTGTGCCTTCGGGGACGACGGGGTAGCCAAAACCCGTGACAAAAACTCCGCGTTTAAAAAGTTCATTGCTCAAGGAGATCGCTTTTGCGGTTTCACCTACAATGACGGGAACTATTGCGGACTCTCCCGGAAGAGGGTTAAGCCCGAGTTCTATAAGTTTTTTTCTAAAGTAAGCCGTGTTTTCGTGGAGTTTTTTTACCAGCGAGGGATTTTTCTCCAGTACTTCTATTGCTTTTAACGCGCTTCCTGCAACCGTCGGAGGCAAAGCATTTGAGAATAGTTGAGGTCTCGAAACCTGGGATAAATAATCAATAAGAGAGCGGCTTCCGGCAACAAAACCTCCGGCGGCCCCGCCTAATGCTTTTCCTAAAGTGCTTGTTAAAATATCTATCTTTCCTTTTAACCCGTAATGTTCTATTATTCCGCTTCCTTTCTTTCCTAAAACTCCCGTACCGTGCGAGTCATCAACGATAGTAACCGCATCATATCTCTTTGCAAGAGCGGCTATCTTTTCAAGCTTTGCAATATCTCCTTCCATGGAGAACACGCCGTCGGTGATAATATACCTGGTTTTAAAACTTTGTGACTCTTTCAGATGCTTTTCCAGTTCAGCCATATCGCTATGTTTGTATATTTTCCTCTCGGCTTTTGACATTCTGATACCGTCAATCAAGCTCGCATGGTTCAGCTGATCCGTAATGATTACATCTCCTTCCACCGCAATTGCCGGGATAAGCCCGGTATTTGCCGCCCAGCAGGAAACATATGTAAGCGCCGCAGGAAAACCAAAAAACGAGGCAATCTTTTTTTCAATCTTCTTGTGTATCGAAAAAGTACCGCAGATAAATCTGACCGAAGCTGTCCCCGCCCCATATTTCTTAAGCGCCGCTATACCCGCCGCAACAACTTCTTTGTTCGCAGAAAGCCCCAGATAATTGTTTGAAGACAAAACGACAGTTTTTTGTTTATTAATAACAACTTTGTCGTTCATGGGAGAAGATATTTCACGAAAGTTTTTCAAAGTACCATTCGTTTTCATGGCAGATAATTTCGACGACAAGACTTTATCAAAGTTCTTATGTCGAGTAGAACTCATAAATTTAATCCTCCTAAATTACTTAAATTTAAAATCCCCTCACAGA
>Ga0156422_1060_pt1 | contig 9663 bp, 7 predicted proteins | sample RifOxyA2_FD_108065 | JGI IMG/M metagenome (GOLD analysis project Ga0156422, IMG submission 108065) | Candidatus Firestonebacteria bacterium RIFOXYA2_FULL_40_8
GAAGTTTTGAAGTTTTTTCAAACAAGTACTCGGAAAATAAAGAGGCACCCGGACAAATAACTCCGCCTCTAAACTCCCCCCGTCTGCCGGTTAAATTCAGAGTTGCAGCCGTTCCGAAATCAACAACCAAGCACGGTGATCCATATCTAATTGCACCGCCTAAAGATCCAAGAAGCCGGTCAATCCCGAGAGTTTTCTTATTTTTATATAAGTTTACAACCGGAACCGAGATGTTTTTCAGCACCAGTGCCCGGTTTTTTAATATTTTTCTGGCAGCACTTTCTAGTGAAGGGACCACCGATGCGACAACAACCAGCCCGCAATTTTTTTCTTTCAAGAAAGGAAGTCTTTTAAATGAAGAGCGTTTTGCAGGAACACGTTTCAGCAGAACAAAACCGGTTTTCTTAAAATAACCTGCGGCCATAAAAGAATTACCTATGTTCAGATATATTTCTTTATGATACATCGCCGCTCAATACTCTCTTTTTTTCGCCGGACCGCAGGCGCAATATAAGGGCGCAATCCTCATCAATATCAAGCGCCAGACCTTCGAAGCTTTCCAGTAAACCCGAAACCTTTACTTCCTTATTGAGAGTTACATTATTCTCTTTCCATCTGCAAAGAAACGGATTAAACCCCTCTTTTTTAAAAAGCTCATAACCTGCCTCAATATTCTTAAGTATCTCCTGCAGAAGCTTTATTCGAGGTACTTCCATTTTTGTTTCTATTGACAAAGAAGTTGCTAAACCCCGCAAGGACTCAGGAAGTTCACTTTTATTTAAATTAACGTTAACCCCTATGCCAAGCACCTGATATTTAATAACATCCGGGCCGGCTTTAATCTCGGCAAGGATACCGCATACTTTTTTTCCATTGAGCAATACATCGTTCGGCCATTTTAAACCGGCTTTTAACCCCGTAACCGTCTTTATCGCATCAAGTACCGCAAGCCCGGAGATAAAAGTAAGTTTTGCTGAATGCTGGGGATGTATTTTCGGTTTCAGTATAACCGAAAACCACAGACCTGTGCCTGGCGGAGAACTCCATTTCCTTCCCAGTCTTCCTTTGCCGGCAGACTGCCTTTCGGCAATAACCACCGAACCTTCAGAAACCGCACCTTCTGTTAACTTCATTGCAAGTTCATTAGTCGAACCCGCTTCGTTAAAACAATAAAGTTCCTGCCCTATATATACAGTCTCTAAACCGTACTGTATCTCCGCAGCCAGTACTTTATCGGGTAGTACCAACAATTTATACCCCGCATTTGCTTGGCTATCTATTTTATAACCCTGGTCCATCAATGCATGTACATGTTTCCAGATAGCCGTGCGGCTGATACCGAACTTTCTGCTGAGATATTCTCCTGAAACATAATTTTCCCGAGAAGTTTTCAAAAGAGTAAGTATCTGTTCTTCTTTATCCGGTTTTCTCATACAGGAATAGGCCCGTGTTTTTCTTCATATTTTTTCACATTATCCGTCAATGCCATTAAGAACCTTTTAGTATGCGCAGGAGAAGAGATAACTCTGGTTCCCACTTTATTCTTCTGCTGTTGAGGAAAAACAAAGACAAAGTCCATCACAAATTCAGACTCATTATGCGAGACCACAACAAAATTAGAATAAATCCCTTTGCTGGTTTGTTCATCGATCTCGATGTTAATCTGCTTCCCGTCCTCATTGTTGAGCATAAAAACCTCCTTAAAAAGCTATTGACTAATGACTAATTACTATTGACTATTTAATGAGGATTATTATATTTGCTGTTTACAGCTTCCTTAAATAAGCATAGCTTGTTTTGATCTTGAATCCTCGAACAAAATATGTCATTAGTCACTAGTAAATAGTACTTAAAATACAAGACTTGTGTAATTCCTACTTGGCTTTCTCAGTTTCAGCCGTTATCTGAGGATCTATTCCGCTATACACTTTCTTTACACTGCAATTCGAATAATAATGCGTTACAATTTCTATATAGCTTTTTTTCCTGGCGGCCATTCTCATAGCGCCCTCCTGGCACATTCCAACCCCGTGCCCCCAGCCGCAGCCAAAGATCATGTTTTTTTCTACTTTATAAAAAGAACTCCTAAGTCCCGAAAGAGCGCTCCTGCTCCGGTCTAAAAGAAATTTTTTATTGCCAAGCTGGGATTCTCTTACATATCCGTTCAAATCTCTTTTGATTATTTTAAAAGCTTTTGTTTCCTCCGGATCCGCCATTCTAAACCACCTGTAAACCTCATCATCTGCGCAATAAGCTACAGGAGAAAGTTTTATCCATCTGTCCAGATTTTCCGGGGTTAAAGGCCAATCCTTATAGCATTCTTTTTGATCCGCTTCCTCATAATCTCCCACCCCGCAAAGGTTTTCGCATTTTTCCCATCCCCACACATCCCACACATCCGAAGTCCTCCCTCCGCAAGTTGAAAAGAAATATGTAGGTACTGTACCGCTATGATTATAAGCAACTTCTCCTCTGGTTAAATCCACGGCTTTTGTCGTACTTAACTGTTCGGAAGAAACTCCGGTATATGCCTGACAATGAACATCCGCACAAAGATGAAAATCGGTATTTCCACCGTTCATTTCAATTTTTTTATAGATATAACTTCGCGCAACTACCGCCTGGGCTTTTAAAGCTTCGATATTCGCACGTGAACCTATTTCGGAAGGGACCACACTATAAAGATACTCTTCCAGGTTAACTTCATTTACCAGCCGGAATCCCCGGTCTTCGGCTACAATCTTTAAAACCCCGCGATAACTCCGGTCTTTATTATTCGCCCAGAAATAGCCTCTGTCCATAGTCACATCAAATATCGTAAATGTCGCATCCTTAAGTTCAGGGACAAAATAAAGAGCAGTATCCCTTTTTATCCACACCTCTGTAGGCTTAATATCCTGCTTGTTTTTAATATAAATGGAAGCACCCTCTCTGGTTATCTGCAGGTCTTCCTCCGGCTCGGCCTTCCTGACAACACGGCCGTCATAATAGATACTGTACTTACCCGCACACTTAAATCTGACAAATTCCACACCGCTTACAATTACAACTTTCAGAACAGGAATACCTTTATCTTCTTTAATATAAGAAACCTTTAAACATTTGGTTTCTTTTCGCGTTTTCTCTTTTGAAGCTTCAGCTTTCTTAATATACTCGGCCGCCTTAGCCCCAAGTTCTTTTATCTTCTGCTGGACTTCTTTATTGTATGGTTCGATATAGGACACTTTTTTGTAATTTTCAAATGCCTCCGCGTATTTTTCCTTTTTCGTAAATATTTCCGCTATTTTAAGATTGGCCTTATAAAAACTACTATCATATTTAATTACATTCTGATAGCAGGTCAACGCATTATCAAGCTCACCCGCAGCGTAATAATAATCCGCAAGCAGGAAATGCGCCTGTGCAAGACGGATATCATACTCCAATACTTTTTTATACATTTCGGCGGAGTAAATATCCTCTTTCCTTTCGTGATAGACCAGTCCCAGCCCGAAAGCCGCCAGCATTTTTATTTTCAAAGTATCGGCATCGTGTTCTGTCTGGGCCTCAAGAGTGTTAAAAACATTTTCCAAATCGACCTTGGCTCCGTCAAAATCCTTCATATAAAACCTGCAATACCCGAGAGAAAGCCGCCAGAAGGGATCATCTTTTACTTTAAGCGCCGCTTCATAGTTCCTGACCGCGTCCGAATAAAACCCGGTATCCTTATAAACCGTTGCCAGATTTGCCAGGGCTGTTTCCGAACCGATATTTTTTATCAGCGTTATGTATTTATCTATAGCTCCGCCGAAATTTCCGTTATAGTAATCCAAAGTTGCCGCACGCATCACTTTTGTAAATTCATCGACCATGGGAACCGCGGTTGTTACAGTTGTTGAAGTAATCGTGGTTATGGTTGTAATAGTCTCAGTAACACTCGAAGTGGACGAAAACTCCGCGGATAACGGTTCATATTTTGAGGCAGGGCAAGTTTCAGCTTTTACAGCTTTCACCGGAACAGTTCCGCAAGCACTAAGAATAATGCAGGTAATAAATGCTGTGATAAAGAGAAATGTTTTTTTCATTTGAAGGTCACTTTTTAAGGTTGAATTTGAAAGTTATACGGCCGCCCTGGTCTATCTGATTTGCGGAAAAAGGAAGAGGCGCAAATTTCCATTTTCTCATACATTCTATTACCACCTGGTCAAGCTCCTTAAACCCGCAGGTCTTAATCACGTCAATGGCCTTTACATCCCCCTTCGGATCAACTTTTATCTGAACCTTTATCTCGCCTTCTATACCTTTTCTTCTTGCCCACTCGGGATATAGGGCGGTCGAACTGTAGAGAATGCCGCGCGAGGCGATGGGCCCTTCAATTCCGGTTTTCCCATCCAGGCTTCCCGGAGGAAGATTATCTTCGCCGTAACCTCCGCCTAAAGAAGGCCCTTCTATAAGTCCCGAAGAACTCTTTAACGCAGTTTCATCCATACCTATCGGATTTTCTTTTCTTATTTTAGCAATATCTTCGTTTGACCTGGGTGCCGCTTTCACCGGTTTAACCGTTTCCGGATCAGTAACGGTGGGTTTTATTTCAGGAGCTTTTTGAGTTATTTTAATACTCGGTTTTTTAATGCCTGTATCCACTACGTTACCTTTTTGCCCCAGGCCTTTGCCATAGGGCATTTCCGCAAGAAGCGTTACTTCGGTAAGATAAACCGTTTTTCCGGCGGCAGCTTTAATATTTAACGTAGCCAGCCATAATAGCAGAAGCAAGTGTATTAAAAGCGAAATGATAACAGTATATTTCAGATCGCCGTTTTTTTGCATTACTTATCTCCGGTCCTTTCCGCCGCAATAGCCAGTTTTACCGCTCCGGCCTTTTTTGCAATGTCCAGGACTCTTACAACCTGTCCGTGCATTACGCTCTTATCGGCGTTTAATATCACGGTTTTATCCTTCTCGTTTTTCAAAAACTGTTCGAGCGCCGGTTGCAAACCGTCAAAGCCCGTCTCCCTGTCATTCAAGTAAACCTTGCCGTCCTGGGTAATGGAAATAGTTATATTTCTTTGAGGCGTTGTATCCGCGGTAGTTGCCGTCGGAAGTTTTACGTTTATGCCGCCGGCAAGTATCATCGGCGTGGTCACCATGAATATGATAAGAAGTACCAGCGCCACGTCGGTGAGCGGCGTGATATTTATGTCGGAGATTATTTTATCGTCAACTTTATAGCGTCTCATAGATTGCCTCCGGTCACTTTTTTACAATTTCTATAATTTCCGCCGCGCTATCCTCAAAAGTCACCAGAAGTTTTTTAATCTGTCTTGTAAACCCATTGTAGAAAATAACAGAAGTAATAGCCACAATAAGACCGGCTATGGTGTTTATCAGCGCTTCCGCAATACCGCCGGCCACAACAGAAGGACCTACCGCGGATTCGATAGACATTGATTTGAAAGCGTGCATAATCCCGATAACCGTGCCGACAAGTCCGATGTACAGGGCAATGTTACCGATGGTACCGAGGATACCCAGATATCTTTCCAAACCCACCATTTCTTTATCAACGGCCCGCATCGCTATTTCAGATAATTCACCTTTGTCCTTCTTATGTGAAAAAAGAATGGTCTTAAAAACATTGTTCAAAGGACAGGGCACCTTAAAGAAAAGAAATTTCACTCTGAAATTATCACAGAAAGTAATCGCTTCGGAGATCTTACCCGACATAACCATATTTCTGACCTTAGTTTTAACCTCTTCTATGAGTTTCATCCTGACCCCGTAAAAGGTTTTCAACCTTTCCAGGAATACCGCCAGTGAAAGTATAGAGCAAAGGATCAGTATTATAACAACAATACCTCCTTTATCTAAAAGGCTCAAAACCGACATATTTTCGAAGAACATATTTCCTCCTGTATTGGAAAATAATTAATTTAAGTAATATTACGACAATTATAACGTGAATAATATAGTAAGTCAACACTCAAGTAAAAACCGTTGCACGTTCCACGTTTGAAGGTTACTCACGTTAGAGATTTGCTTTGAACACCTCATATTCGCGAGGTGTTCGCCTGATATTTAGACAGGAAACAAAAGGATTTGTTCCTTAAAGGAAACACTATAAACAGAGAAGCTGCCTAAAAATTTACCGTAGCGCCGAGTTTTATTGCGGCTTTTGGAAGTGAGTAGTCCTTGATATTCTGATACTCTCTGTTTAACAGGTTTTCGCCTTTGACGAAAACTGAAATACTTGAGCCGAAACTTTTTTTAACTCCGGCTGAAACCAGAATAACATCATTAAGTTTACCAGTGAGGGTTTGAGAGTAGTACAACTCTCCCCTGTATTCAAACGCGGCCTCAAAAGTCCAATCTATGAAAGTATACTCGCCGCCCAGAGTTGCGGAGTGAACCGGGATATAAGGAATATTCATCGCGGTATTATCAGGGTTAGAAGCATTAACATATTTGTAACTCAATTTCTGCGTAAGCCCTTCAAAGACCTTCCACTCTTCCTTAACGTTTATCCCCATAATCGAAGCTTTAGAGATATTTACGGGGGAAGTCGCACTTCCCGCGGACTCATAAGACAACAGGTCGCTTATTTCTTTCCGGTAGAACTCCAAAGTTATCGGCACCAGTTTTAAAAGACGGTGTTCCACGCCGGTGCTGACATTTAACCAGACGTTTTCAGCTGTAAGCCCGGGGTTTAAAAGATAGATATCGTTATCATAGGTGTTTTTAAATTTAGGATACACCCTGCCCGGTTCATAAGAAACAAACACGCGGGTAAAGCCGTCAACATCAAACACCGCTTTTGCATTCACGAAGAGCCAGCCATTATCGCTTTTAACCGCGACAAAAATGTCCGCATTGTCGATCTTGAATCTGTCTTCCAGTGCCGCTGAATAAGTCCAGCCGAATACATCATCGTTCCGCAGATCTATTCCCAGTCCCGGCAGATGTTTTTTATTTTCCATGAGCAGTTCATAGTCCGTTTTAACTCCAAAATCCATTTCGTTATTTTTCAGCCCGAATGTACTCAGATCCGACCTGGTAAAGTTAAAATAGGAGGTCAGATTAAGCTTTTCCATAAGCGGCGAAGATGCGCGAAGGTAGGCAGTGTAGAAGTCCTTAATAACGGCGCTGAATCCGAGCGTGGAAGCATACGGCGTTCTGAGTGTCTCGTTTTCATAATCCAGGGTTAGACCGAGTTTCAATGCTTTAGCAAATGAATATGTCAAATCCCCTGAGGCGGAAAAATTAGTATAGCCGGAATCCTGCAGAAGAAAGTTCTTTCTATCTCCGAGCACATTAATTATAAAACCGAGATTATCAAACTGCCGGCCATAAACCAGCTTGGCAAAGTAATTATCGATTGTTCCGGCATATACCGTTAACTCTCCGAACTGATTTTTACCTTCGGATCTTTCTAGAGAAGGCGAACGCTTATCCTCTTCCAGATACGGTCCTTTTATAAATTCTGTTTCCATAAGCGGTGTTTCTTTCGGCGGCATCGGATAATTCGCAGGAAGAAGGTCCTTTTTCTCCACGCCGACCCTGAGATCCGACTCCCCTGAAACCACGACATCGGGAAGGACAAATACGGGCTCACGATCTTTTTTTATCTCTTCCTGGGAAAAAAGCCCTGAGACCAGCGCCATTAAAAGAAGAGCAAATATTTTTCTCATTTACCCTCCAGATCTTTCAGGCGCTTTTCCGCGGATTTTTTCCAGTCAGGATTCGTACTGTCCCTGATAATTTCAGAATAGAGCTTTCTAGCTTCTTCGTTTTTTCCAAGAATTTCATAACAATCAGCGGCTTTTGCTTTTGCAGTTATTTTCCAAACGTCCGAGGCCTTTTCCATAGCCGGTACTTTCATGTATTCCTTACCCGCATTTTCATAATCCCCTGAGGAATAATATGTGTTTGCTATCCAATATTGCGCTTCCGTTGCTTTTTCAGGCACATTTTTGAGCAGCCAGCCGTAAGCTAGAGCAGCACTCGTGTAATCTTTTTTTGCTTCATATATAACAGCAGACTCCATAGCAGCATCCTTAGCCAACTCGCTTTTGGGATAGTTATCAAGCACTGCTTTATATTGTTTAAGCGCTTCCTCTGACTTTTTCAGCTTCTTATTGTAAATAAGTCCTGCGTTAAAAGCCGCGGAAGGGGCAAACTCGCTTTTGGGATATTTTTCAACTACGTCCAGATACTCATTGGCCGCGTCAGGATATCTTTCCAGCGTAAAATAAATGTTTGCAATCCTGAATTGCGCTTTGGGCGCCAGCGTAGAAGCCGCATGCCGGGAGATAAGAACCCTGAAACTTTCGACTGCCCGTCCGTTATCTTTCTGGTTCAGAAAAGCTTCCGCTCTGTTAAATAACGCCTGGTCCACCATATTCGAGGTCGGAAAGTCGTTTATGAACTTTTCATATTCTTCTACGGCCTGTTTGTAATTTTTTTCTCCAAAATAGTACTCCCCGAGTTTAAACTGTACCTCGGCAGAGAACTCTTCCTTGGGAAATTTTCTGAGGAATTTTTTTGAAATCTCGGCGGCTTCCTTCACCTTTCCCAGACGTGAATAAGTCCAGGAAAGACCATAAAGCGCATCCCTTTCGTATTTTGTATCCCCGTATTTATCTATTACTTTCTGGTAATACTCCACTGCAGCCTCATAACTGTTCATATTATAATAAGAGTCTGCAATCTTAAGCATCGCATCGGGCACCAAAGCGCTGTTCCCATGCTGCTTTTCTATTTTTGAGAAACTAAGAATTGCTTTATCAAATTCATTTTTCCTGAAATTAGCAAAACCGCTCCAATAAGCGCTTTCTGCCGTATTCAAAGCCGACCAATAAGAAGCAGCGCCTTCGAAATCATTTCCGTTATAAAGACACCAGCCCGCCTGATATTTGGCTTTGGCTATCTCTTCTTGATCTTTGGATTTCTCTATAACTTTCTTGTAGGACTTCAGGGCAGAAATATAATCCTTAAGATTATACAGACAGCTACCGCTCATATAACTTATTTCTCCGATATAATCCTCGTTCTTATCCAGCTCCGCGGCTTTGGTATATTCGCTTAAAGAACTGGTAAATTTCTTCAGCTGAAAATAGCACCACGCTATCCCGAGCTGCGAAACCAGAGAAAGCCGGGGATCTTTGTAATCGGCTATGACATCCTTATAAGCCGTGATCGCCGGTTCATATTCTTTTTTAGCAAAGAAGGTTTCACCGAGACGGAAATGCGCTTCCGGGACCCAGGTGCTGTCCGGGAATTTAAGGAGCAGATTGGAAAAATGGGTTTTGGCATAATCGTAATACATTAATTTATAATCGCACCAGCCGACCCAGTAAAGCCCGTCATCCGCGAACTCACTTTGCGGGTATTCGTTATATATTTTAAAATACTGCACCTTGGCATCCATCAGGCGGCCTAAGCTGTAAAAACAATTTCCGGAAAGATAAAGCGCGTAAGGTTTCAGCCCTTTCGGCGCGTCCGCATCTTCCACAACGGCTTTTAGTTCTTCTATCGCTTCCCAGTTGCGCTTCTGCTTGAAGTAGCACCAGCCGAGCGCGTACTTCGCCCTGTGCGCCAGCTCGGAAGGAACATCTTTTCCTGCCGTGATATCCTTCAAACTCTTTAAGGCGAGATCAAACTTGCCTTGATTTACAAAAGATACGGAAA
>Ga0156422_1073_pt2 | contig 9632 bp, 10 predicted proteins | sample RifOxyA2_FD_108065 | JGI IMG/M metagenome (GOLD analysis project Ga0156422, IMG submission 108065) | Candidatus Firestonebacteria bacterium RIFOXYA2_FULL_40_8
AATATTCCTTTTTTCGGCAAGCCTTCAAAAACACAGGCAAGGCAAAAACTTTTTCCCGGCCGGATAAACGCAAGCTGGCCAAACCAGCCGTAGATGGCGCCAAAGATCAGCGGCTTTTTGTTTTTAACAGCGTAAGCGTTAAGTAAAAACCTTGTTTCAAAATTATCCAGGCAATCAAGAAGGATGTCGGCTTTCTTTGCATACCTGTCTATATTGCCCTCGGTTATTCTTTCCGAAATTGCTTCTATTCTTATATTAGCGTTCAAAGATTCTAAAGTATTTTTAGCCGAGAGCGCCTTGTTCTTCCCAATTCTTTTCATTCCGTGCATTATCTGACGGTTAAGATTAGAAAGTTCAACTTTGTCAGAGTCGGCAATAATGATTCTGCCTACTCCCGCAGCCGCAAGATATAAAGCCGCCGAACTCCCGAGACCCCCGGCCCCAACCATGAAAACCGTTGATTTCTTAAGGTTTTTCTGGGCTTTCTCGCCGAACAGGAGTATCTGTCTTTTATATCTTTCTTTTTCAGATGTAGACAAATTTGCTCTCATTACTATATTATATCTGCTTAAACGGGGTTTTTTCAATGATAATAGTCATAGAAAGGACAATGACAAATTACTAATGATCCGCCTTAAGGCGAGATCTCGTCACGCAATCGTGACGGACTAATGACAATTGAAGGAAGGCGGTAAAATACCCCCGCCGTATTGAGATAAAAGTCTATAAAGGTAAGATCTTGAAAATGAATAGACAAGAATAATTTAGACAAAATTACCCTACTTTATAATCACAGCTTTTTTCCATGTAGCCCCTTGGTCTGTTTTTAACCTCACTATATATACTCCGCTGGCAACCACTACTCCGTTGTTATTAGCTCCATTCCATTCCTTCTCAAAAGCCCCAGCTTGATATGATTCATTATCAATTATCGTTATAACCTTTTGTCCGGTTAAGTCAAAGATGTCAATTGTAACATTTGACTGATTATCCAACTTCCAATTAGCTATAATTTTTTCCCCTTTCAATGGATGAATCGGGTTATTCATAAGATATAAATTAGATCCTGATACAGGCCACGGTTTTGATGGATCTACCCATGGATATGTGTAATCAAGCATTACAAAATATGGATATTCCCCTTTATATACTAATCTGGTAATCTGTTGACCTGCTAAACTTGTAAAATTCATTGTTATTTTACCGCTAACAGCCTTTAATGGTTGGATATCAAAAGCTCCATTAACAACTGGAAATGTTCCATATCCGGGGATCTCTATTGTTCCGGAATTATTATATACGGATACTCCATACAATCCTACTTGTGTATCATTGGTATTGTATGGAAATACAACAGAATATAAAAAGTCACGAACTAATCCTTTATCAGTGATTGTTCCTGTCTCAATTTTTATTCTCCCAGTATATCCTCCCAATGTTGACGAATCTAATTTGCCGCTCCAATATCCATTTACATTCCAAAGCCCATGTCCAGTACCATCAAAATTCTTATTATCTTCGTAAATTTTTTCATCATTGCAATTATACACTCGCAAGACAAATGATGATGTTATATATGGCCTAGGCCATATATATGCACCATTATCGTCTCTTGTATTCAACTGTACATCTAGATGGTCATATGTGCTAAAATCTCCCCCATGATGTAATTTAAACATATATCCGCTTGGCGAATTAATTTTCAAAGCATATTGATTTTGATACCATATATCAAAACTTACCCCTTCAATTACAGGAACTATTGATTTAATTATATTTTTTAAAATATCTACGCATAATAAAACTGATTTTCCATATATCTGTTGATTATAAATACTATAATAGGCATCATTCAACTTATTAAAGAAATTGTTATCTTCAAAATAAATTTTGCACCACGGTATTGCAGCTAAGGAATATTCAGCATAAGAATCAACATATCCACCGGCTTGCGATAGTTGAATTTTGTTCTCTTGTTCATAAAACATCGCATAACTTCCTTGCATTTTATCACCAGTAGCATTTGAAATATTTCCGAAAGAATACACAACTTTAGAGTTAGGAGCTATTATCCCTTCTACTGCCCTTGCCATTCCTTCTTCGTAAACGCCTATCGGGAAAAAACATGGTGAATGAAAAGCATGCACTAATTCATGTATAAAAGCATGTTGATCTGCGAAATATAATAGTATTTGATAATCTCCATATAATCCTGCATACTGTATTGTTTGATCTTTTTTTATTTCTATGCTCCTGCTCCAACCGGGAGATCCAAGCACTGTTTTCATTACAGAATAATAATTTGTTACTACCTCCTGTAATACCGACAACTCTGTCGCATCCCAACCTGTAAACGTAAATGTTATGTCTGTATTTGGAAATGCTTTATATATTTTTGGTGCAGTTTCTATTGGCAGACCGTTCTTTGTATATCTTATTATCGAACAGGGCAACAGCTCTTCTTTAATCCCAATAGATTTTTTAGTACGATTGCCTGAAGAAGAATTAAATTTAATTGCTCTTTGCCGGTTTTTCGCCTCATTTTTCTTTAACTCATTTCTTAACAGGTTATAAAGCTTCTCTCTAGTTTCAGGCGTATTTTTCCTAACATCTTCAATACTAATATTCACAGGTAATTCGATGTCTATTTTATCAGAAGCAAAGACAACGGCATTGATAGATATTAGTAGAAATATTATTCCACAATAAATATATTTCATTTTAAAACACCTTCCCTATTATTTATTATTTTTATTGTTTTCATATTTTTGTTTCCTTTGTCATCAAAAATGTGCAATAAGTATGAGCCCGCAGGAACAAATTCTCCTTTGTTGTCTTTACCATCCCAAATAACCCATCCCTTGTTTCCAAATATATTTTCATCTATCTCTTGCAGTAATTCTGTGGTTTTTGCATTATATATTCGTATTTTACAATTTTTCGTTATTCTTAATATTTCTAATTTTGTCACACCAAGTTCTAACTCTTCTGTGCTTAGACTGCAGTCATTCAAATTTAAATTGTCATAAGTTGTATTTTCTAAACCACCTATTAAATAAACCGACAATGTAAGATAATGTTTATCGCCAATGCCTTCTACTTTGTTAAACATATATGCATAATCTAGCGTTAAAAATTCATCTAAACAATATCCAAACCCCAGTGTCAGCCAATCTGTATCACTTCTAAACCTATATCCAACTCTTAACTTGTATTTACTCAAATAAGTGCCCTCTAGTCCAATATTCACCTTGATATTGGAATCGATAGACTTATTAATATCCAACGCAGAAACCACAAAACATTCGCTGTTTAATAAAAGAGAATATGATAATCCAAAATTGTATTTCAGAGGCATTGGATCTCCGCTTTCAAAATATTTAATTTCCGGTCCAATATTTTGGATTGATAATCCGATTTTTATCATATTCCCTAAAAAAGTATCTTTGTACATCAGCCCCATATCTCCACAAATTATCCAAATTGGCAACCCCTGGGCGATACTGCTTGAATACAGTTTTGCATTTACGCCAACCGCAAAATAGTTAATAATCATCTGCGAATATGTTGCAATATAAAGATATTCCGTCTGGGCATTGGCAACACTAAAATAATCACCCCAGTCCGGCTTTCTTATTTCATATTCACCGCTATTTAAGGTTTTCACAGAAAAGCCAATAGCATTTTTGCCCTTCTCCAAAAATGCTACATAATTAAAATAACCCTGACCTGTATCCGCAATTCCTTTTAGATAAGTCGAGGATATTTCACTATATTTCATATCCAATAATCCGGCAGGATTCCATAGAACACCAGAGGCATCATCAGATAACGCAGTATATGCACCGCCCATTCCCATAGGTCTGGCACCTAAACCTTCTTTGAGTATAATCCCACCAGCTGTTGATTGGGCGAAGGTAAATTGAGTACTGATAATAATTATGTAAAACCATCGTTTCACCATATACTATATATTATATACAAGATTGCATGATTTGTCTATTTTTAGAAATAGCTAGAAAAGATATATATTCCGGTAAGCTGCGGATAAAGCGGCTATTGACAAGGAGAATTTTATTTACTATAATGATATTGAACCACTGAAAACCCGAATGGGTCGTAGGTGGTGTTTTTATTTGGGAGTTACAACAATCCCATAATCTCCGGTTCTTGACGCTTTTTTGTTGATAACCCCGGAATCATAGATTATTTTAAGCCACTCCTCTAATTTACTAAACGAAATTACGCTCTGCAGCCTCTTATGCAATTCCAAACCTAAATACTTCTTTCTGGCAAACTCATACACAACCCAGGCAATAGTGTCTGCAATCTGAATAAAGTACGATTCCTTTGAATTTTTGGATAATGGGTCTTCTATCATACATTCTATTTCTTTTCTATAGGGCTGAGGCTGGTAAATCGAAGGAATAAAATTTACTTTTTGAATTTTTCTTGTGATGTCCCTCATTTTATTAAGCCTGCCTTCATCCGTAATTATCATAAACTTCTTCAATCCGCTATTTTCCTTCAAATCATTCTCAATCCGTTGAATATTGTAGGTTAAAGCTTTTTCCAGTACACTGTACTCTTGAAGCGTAATATTCTTTTTATTAATAACCACATTAATTATTTTGAGTTCAAGTTGAGTCAACATCTGAAAATATTTGTCGAATATTTCCACTCTAATCTGATTTTTCAAACACATTTCTCTATATGGATTTTTGTCATGCAGTAAATCATGTATTTTCAATTCTAATTTTACGGGAATGTGGTAGTTTTTTGATATAAATCTTCGGAATTCCATTAGCTTAGTGTAATTATTCTTCCATACCTGATGATCCATATACACACTTGTAAGTACAAATATTTCTGAAGAATACTTCGGAAATCCATCATCACCGCTTTCATCCATATACGCTAAATACATTTCTTTCCTCCCCTTGAGGCATTATATTAGTTATATTTTACCATAAAGGGCTAAGATATCAAGAGAAAATCCGCTTTAAACTATTTACCGGATTGTACCGGTAGTTTTTAAAGCCTCTTTACAAAAAAAGGGCCGGTGTCTTAGCCGGCCCTTCTAAATCGTCTGTCTTATTTTTACCGTTCTTACTTTACTTTCTTTTCCTGTTTTCGGTATTTCTCAAGGATTCCGGTGGTGGAAATTAATTACTTATAACACTGGGTGTCTTCTGCTAGATAGTCTCCTGATAGATGATATGCAAGAGCAGGGCAGCCGCGGCAATCTAAATATTCACATTCTTTACATTTTCCTTTCCTGGTGCCATTCATTATATTATTTAGAACCGGAGAGTCTATTATTTTTTCCAGCGGCTCTTGTAATATGTTACCTATATTTAAACCAAACCTGCGGCAAGGATAAACATCGGCATTCGGCATGATACAGAAGTTACTCTTTCCTATATTGCACTCTGCCCCGGAAAGATTCAGCTTTCCGTCTTTTAATATTTCAATCCAGAAAGCTCTCCAATCATATATATCCAGCTTATCAGTTTGTTCTCCCGCAAGGTCAAGTATTGTTTCAGCAAGCTCTTTCCATTCATTTTTACTTAAGACCTCGCTTTTTATTTTACTTCCCTCTCCCATCGGAATAAATCTTTCTATTATCAAACCGTCTGCTTTTATTTCCCGGCACAATTTCACAAGCCCGGGAATACCGGACAGATTTGATTTCATCACGGTAAACATCACGGTGACAGGAATGCCCTCTCTGGTAAGCATTTCAATGGATTTAACTGCGTTATCAAAAGAACCTTTTCCTCTGATTGAATCATTTACGGAAGGGACAGCTGATTCAAGGGAAACCTTAATACCTGAGAGTTTTTTCAGAGTTTTTAATCTGCTGATAGTCTCAGTATTAATAAGCATCCCGTTAGTTATAATAATGTATTCCCGTGTCTCTTTTAAAGAATCAAGATAAGCGCAAAGGGGAAATAATTCTTTTTTTAAAAAAGGCTCCCCACCGGTAATATTATAAACAATACCCGTATTTTTTGCCGAAGCCGTTAAAGAAATAGAATCCGCGATTTTTTTCAGACCGTCAATATCAAGTTCTGCCGCTGCCGTATAATTACTTTGATAGCAATGCTTACACCGCAGATTGCAAATATCCGTTATATGCCATTGAAAATATAGTCCGCCCACTTTTATCCTTTCCCGAAAACTGTTATTATTTATCCCTATTGCAGCCTTTTATGCAGTTTTTGATAAGTCGACCCTGTTATGAAACTCTAGAGGGTGGGCATGTTCTGTAATTCTTAAATGTCTTTATTCGTTTTTTCTCTAAATACTCAATAAACTCGTTGATTCCTTCTCCGTTAGTTGAAGAAATAAGAAACACTATAGAATCAGAATTGAGTGTTCTCAACTCTTTAAGCACTCTTTTGATGTTATACTTAAAATGCTTAAGCATATCGATCTTTGAAATTATTACCGCGTCGGCATTAATAAACATCTGAGGGTATTTTACTACTTTATCATCCCCTTCCGGTATGGAAGTTATCGCCACTCTTAAATGCTCTCCAAGTTTAAACTCCGACGGACAAACCAGATTTCCGATATTTTCCACAAATACAAAATCCATCTTTTTTTTAAAAGTTTTAAAAGCCTTTAAAATCATTTTTGCGGAAAGATGACACGCGTTTCCTATCTGGTCTGTGTTTAAAAGGGCAATTGGAACTTTTAAATTCTTAAGTTTCTGCGCGTCTCTGTCGGTCGCGACATCTCCTTCAATTATCGCAAAGGTGCCGGCCTTCTTCATCCTCTTTCCGGCAACAGAAAGCAAAGTTGTCTTCCCGCAACCGGGTCCGCCCATAATGTTGATAACATAAGAACCTTTTTCAGTAAAAATATCGTTTACTTTTTTTGCATAAGAATCATTCTCATCAAGTATCGCTGCGCCAAGTTTAATACTTTTCATTTTTTATTCTCCGGAAATAGAAGAAATTTTCAGTTCAAGGCCGGAAGCGATCTTAACTCCAAAACCTCTGCATTTTTTACACTTCGATCCTGTTTTAACCGGAACACCGCAGCCCCCACAAATCATTTTAACGGGCAGTATTTTTATATATAGCCTTGAATCTTTTAATCCTGTATTTTTTATACCGAGTTTATATGCCGTTTGAAGATAAGGAGAAACAACATTCCTCATTTCTCCAATTTCCAAACGTACTCTTTTTAAATGTTTTATTCCTGCTTTTTTGCATTCATTTTTCAGAGCGTGTATTATTGCCGCGGCTATTACGGCTTCATGCATCAGGCTAACCCTATATCCGTAGGCGCCCGCCCTATCGATTCAAGGAGTTTCAGAACTTCCGCTATCCTATCTTCCACCGTCTGTTCCATCCCTTTTCTCCCGGGATAGATCTCATAATGATCCCGGTATTTTTCCGGCGTAAGATTAATCATTAACGAATTTGCGCCGGACATCAGGCCTTTTCTGGCCCCGCCTTTCTTATCAAGCGTTTCAAGGGCTGTGGTCACCACTATCTTTGATTCAGGATAAAGAATCCTTGCCCTGGCTATGACGGTGAGTACCTCGTCCAGCGCGGGAATTCTCTCCTTCGCCAGAGGTGTACCTTTATGCGGAATAAAAGGCCCGAAGGAGAACATTTCAGGATTTATATCACCTGTAAGTCTGATATCCTCCATAAGGTCATATTCAGTCTGTCCCGGAAGACCTATCAAAAAACCTGATATCACCAGGTAACCTATCTCTTTGAGTTTGTTTATTAGATCAATTCTATCTTTAAGCTTCTTCCCTTCCTTCATTTTTCCATAAATGATCTCATTGGCAGTTTCAAACCTGATGAGCGCTGATTTTGCGCCTGCTTCGTAAAGATTTTTGTAAACCGGCACCGGCCTATCCCCGATACTTAAAACTATCAGTACGCCGCATTTTTCTCTTATTTTTTTAACAAGTTCCAGAAGTTTTTTCTCGGTATACCATGGATCTTCTCCGGATTGAAGCACAAGCGCTTTAAAACCAAGTTTGTTGACCGCCGTGTCCGCTTGTTTTACGATTTCATCAATGGTCATGCGATAGCGTTTTATTTCCCTGTTATTCTTCCTGATTCCACAATACATACAATCGCAGGCGCAATAATTGGAAAATTCTATTATACCGTGTACACAACAGGAATTATCCTGATGTTTTTGTCTTGTGGCATTGGCAATCTGATAGAGAGTCTTTGGTTCCCTGGCAAGCCGAAGGTCCTTTTCTTTCAATTTAAGAAATACTTCCTTCCAGTTTTGCAGCAGTTCTTGCGCCTCTTTTACCTCTACCGTAGAAACAACAAACCCGCCCTGGGCGTAAACATACTGTCCGGGCATAAGATCGTAGAACTCATTCTTGGCTTTTCTGATCTCGCCAAAGTATTCCACGGTGATCATTTTGCCGTCTATTTTAACCACTTTGCCGGGAATGGAATAGCACATAAATACAAGTACGGATTACTAAGTACTAAGTACTAAGTATCGGGTACCTATTTGCTCCTCTAATGCAGAATTTATTTAAAATCTTTCTCTAAAAGAAAACGCACGAATCGGAATAATGCCGGCCCGTGCGCGAAAAAACAAATTTATTTTATTATTTTACCGATTTCGGAAAGCAATTGTTCCGGTTTTACGGGTTTTTCAAGAACCGCTTTTACCGGAAGCCATTCCTTATCAGCTTCAAAACCAAAAGGAAGGTTCATTTCTTTTCTTATTCCGGTAATCATAATTATCGGAATCTTGCTTAATTTTTCGTCTTTTGAAAGTTTCCTGCTGAATTCAAAGCCTTCATCTCTTTTTGTCATCATAACATCCAGAAGCAGAAGGTCGGGAACATTTTTGCTTATTATTTTAAGCCCGTCTTCACTGCTTGGAGCCGTATTTACCGTAAAACCCTTGGATTCAAGAAGGTTCTTAGTTGCGTCAACAAAATCCGGATCATCATCTATGATCATTATGAACTTCTTTGCCATACTTCCTCCTTTTGGTTTTTCAAAGCCCGAGAAAGGGGCTTTATATTTTTATTATTTCACATTAATTATACCATAAATACCGGAATATTTGCTTAAAAAATACATTCACGCTTGTTAAATAGTCTTTTTCAAAACACCCGATCAATATATATTTACAACTTTTGTATCACCCCAAGTAAAATTGAGGGTTTTACGGGTTTATCCAGAATATATTTAACATTTTGCCATTTTTTAATAATTTCCTCTTCCTTATCGGTAAACCCGGTTCTTTTAAAATAAGCCGTCAGGAATATCACAGGGATTTCGTTAAGGGCGTCATCTGAATTCATTTTTTCGGCTATCTCAAAACCGCTCGTTTCTGTAGTCATCAAAACATCCAGCAGCACCAAATCAGGTTTTGAGATTTTAATATGCTCTATGGCTTTTTCATCCTTGTTTTCCACGTCTACATTATAGTTTGCGGCTTCAAGAAAATTCTTAACAGCATCCGTGAAATCAGAATCGTCATCCACAAGCAGAATATTTTTGATCACTTGCCTTCTCCCTGAAAGCTATCTTCCTTTCTTCTCTGTTTTTTTGAATTTTTCAAGTATACCCGGAATTTTTTCCGGGACCATCCTTACAAATATTTCCTCATTAACCTGC
>Ga0156422_1032_pt1 | contig 9621 bp, 9 predicted proteins | sample RifOxyA2_FD_108065 | JGI IMG/M metagenome (GOLD analysis project Ga0156422, IMG submission 108065) | Candidatus Firestonebacteria bacterium RIFOXYA2_FULL_40_8
ATTGTATCACTGCTGCAAAAGACCTTGCAAACCCTACGAATTTTATTAACTATAATCACTAAATGTCGTGGACTTTTCCCATTTTCCGTTCCGATTCGCAACTGGAGGAAATTTATCTCCATGTTTCGTTATCCGCCTAGGTGGATTTCGCAAAGATTTAAGGTCTGATATTTAGACTTTGCTCAACTCGCTTTGCTCGAACAATTCAGCCTTCTTTCCGAACATTTCATTAAATTTCTGTACGTTGCTCATAAGTCACAGAAAACAGGAAAACTCCACTTGCGAAAATTCCGTTATGCCTTAGTTTGCATGTTTTTTTGTGAGTTTTTTCGAAATAATGGGCAAACTCAACTTAAACTTCTCATTGACTTTTACCGTATATGGTATATAATTTACATATGAAACTAAAAGGGTTCACTTTAATTGAGTTAATGATAGTCGTTGCTATTATTGGAATACTTGCGGCTATTGCAACTCCAAAATTTTCGCAGATGGTGGAAGTAAGCCGTGAAGGCGCTACAAAAGGTAATCTTAGCGCGCTTCGCTCGTCAGTCAGCATTTACTACTCGGAAAAGGAAGGGGTCTGGCCGGTTGATTTGAATAACTTTGCAAGTTATATGCCTGTTATACCTCCGGCAAGGGCTAGACCTCTGGGAGACAGCGCTATCGTTTCGGTTGTTGCAGCTTCTCCCTCCTCTGTAGGAACAGGTTGGGCCTATCTGCAAAGCGGCGGGTTGCTTTGGGCTAACAGCACAGCCACGGATGTTAAAGGAACTTCGTTTACCACCTATTAAAAACAAGTACGAAGTTGAAGCAAGGAAAGCAAGTAAAGAAGAAGTAATGGAAGCAACAGAAGTAATTGAAGTAAAAAAAGCAAATGCCGCAGGTTGAGCAAAGTATCTAAATATCGAACCTTAATCCTTTGCGAAACCCGCTTAGGCGGGAGATAAAAAAATGAAAATAATCAAAACACTTATGCTTGTGGTTTTGCTTACTGCTTTTGCTGCTGCCGAAGGCAAGGCGGTGTTCAGCGATGTGGAAGGGGATGTCTTTGTAAAAAAGGTAAAAGATACCGAGCTTACAACAGCTGATGTTGATATGGAACTTGCAGACGGGGATATAGTTATTACGAAAAAGGGCGGAAAAGCAGAAATTATATTTGATGAAAGTAATTCCATGATAACCCTTCTGGAAAATACCCAGCTGGTGCTTACAAAAATGGAAAGAACCCCTAAACAGCAGAATACTTTTCTTGAACTGATATCGGGCGGGATAGTAAATATAATAAATAAAGTTTCCGGTATAACAAAGAAATTTGAAGTAAAGACACCCACTGCTGTTGCGGCGGTTAAAGGCACACAATTTGGCGCGGAAGCTTTCGAAAAAGAGAGCAACTTCGGTGTTTTTGAAGGGGAAGTGGTTGTGACCGGAATTGATGCGTCCGGTGAATCTTTGGCGGAAACTTCCATCACCCAGGATAACGAATGCCGTATTGTTCAAAATCAAAGGAATTATAAACAGGAAAAAATTAAAAGCAGAATGCAAAAAGTGTTTGGAGAGGCGCACAGAAAATCGCTGGCGAATATTACTCTTTATACTAAATTAAAGCAGAATGGGGATCTTGAAAAAATAAAAGCTGCCAGAAGATTAATGATGCTTGCCGGATTGAAAGAGTACATAAAGAAAAATCCTGAATGGCGAAAAAGTATGACCCCGGAACAGCTTGACAAAGTTCATTTTATGTTAAAGAACGAGAAGTCCTCGGACAATATTCAAAACTTTAAAGAAACGATAAAAAAATACCCGTTTCTCATTGAGAAATACAAACGGATACAAATGGAAAGATTTAAAAGACTTGAAGGTTTAAAAGAAAGAGGACTTCCAAAAGATTTTCTGGAGAAAAGGGAGAGAATGCAAAAGCAGAACAAACCCCGGCCCGGCCCTTCGAAAAAGTAGAGAAAATAGATGATTTACGAAGAAATATCTTCAAATAAATATAAAACGGTTTTTCTGATAGTTCTTTTCGTTATATTGGTACTCCTCCTTGGTTATTTTTTCGGCAAGGTTTCCGGTCTCGGTTCTTTCGGAGTTTTTCTGGCTGCCATTATCTCTTTTGTCATGGCCTGGGGAAGCTATTACTACAGTGACCAGATAGTGCTTTCCTTGTCTCACGCAGTTCCTGCCGATCCGCAAGACCATGTATATTTGATAAATACGGTAGAAGGCCTTTGCCTGGCGGCCGGTCTGCCGAGACCCAAGGTTTATGTCATCTATGATACCGCCCCGAATGCTTTTGCAACGGGAAGAGATCCCGCGCATGCCGCGGTGGTTTTTACGACCGGAATAATGGAAAAACTTAACCGGCAGGAGCTGGAAGGTGTCATCGCGCACGAACTTTCGCATGTTAAAAATTACGATATACTTATCTCCACGGTCTCAGTTGTGCTGGTGGGTACCGTTACGCTTCTTTCTGATTGGATGCTCCGTAATGTAAGGTGGTCAAGGCTCGGGGGAAGAGGAAAAGGCGCCGGAGGTTATATCGGCGCGGCCCTCTTAATAGCTTCAATACTTCTGGCGATATTATCCCCTCTGATTGCCCAACTGATGCATTTTGCAATTTCCAGAAGGCGCGAATTCCAGGCGGATGCTTCCGCTGCTCTTTTAACCAGGTATCCTCCGGGTCTTGCCGGCGCTCTCGAAAAAATATCCAAAGACACCGAGCCGTTAGAAGTTGCCAACAAAGCAACCGCGCATCTTTTTATCGCGAATCCGTTTAAAAACATAGAGGGTACTGCCGGTAAACTTTTTGACACCCACCCGCCGATCGAAGAAAGAATTAAAATATTGAGGGCAATGTAATGAACTTAACCGTTGTTTTCTTTGCCGCCTTTCTCTCTCTTTCCGGCGTGGAGTATAGACAAAATACGGAAAGCGCTCTACTTCCTCCGGTTGCGGGACAATTGACCGGCGAGTTGGAATCAAAGACCGGGATAAAAATACGTTTTATAATAGATAAAAACATAGAATATAATTCCAAATATTTTCAGGAAGTAATAAAAGGAAGAAAATCAGATAATGATATAGTTATCTTCATTGATAAAGTGAAAAATAAATATTATAAATTTCAGGGAAAGAACACCACCGGGCTGCTTGGTCCGGATGATCTTAAATACATTATTGAAAATGAAACAAACGGATTTTCGGGTCTGCTGTTCAATGAAAAGCTGGATTCTCTTTCTGCGGTATTGGCTTCTCTCATCTCCGAAAAAAAAGGCGTCACATTGAAAGGCTTAAAGGGGGTTTATGTTAAACCCGTTAACTCGTTCATCTACCGTTTAACAAACACCCCGCCTTTTAGTTTTGCCGTAAAAGCGTTTTATTACAGGTGGTACATGTTTATTTCTATTTTTCCGATTGTTACCTGGTTTGTCTTTGTCAAAGCCGTAGAAATACTTTTTGGCGGTCAGGCGGCGGAAAAAGGCATAAAAGTTTGGAAGGTGTTTTTATTTACAGCCTTTTGTGTTATAATTACCAGAGTACTGCTTGATTATAACAGGCTGGTAGGCGCAATCTCTGCCATTCTGGTATTGTTCATGCCGTTTGTAGCCATGGGCTCGGCGGTTTTTAAAGATGAAATAAGGAGTTTTACGTTTAAATTCTTTGGATGGGAGGATTAAATATGACTGCGATAATTTTGTTGGTTCTTGCCGCGATAGCCGTAATACTGGCTTTTGTGTTAATAGGCATTTACAACCGGCTGGTGGTTCTGCGTAACAGGTGTGAGAACGGCTGGGCGCAGGTGGATGTACAGCTTAAAAAAAGAGCGGACCTCGTCCCTAACCTGGTCGAGACGGTTAAAGGTTATGCCTCGCATGAAAAAGGCGTCTTTGAAGCCGTGACAAAAGCCAGAGCTTCTATTATGAATGCGGGTTCCGTTTCTGATATGCAAACCGCGCAAAACGGCCTGACTTCTGCGTTAAAAAGTTTATTTGCCGTTGTAGAGGCTTACCCTCAGCTTAAAGCTGATTCACAGTTTATCATGCTGCAGGAGCAGTTAGACGGTATAGAAAGTAAAATCGCCTACGCCAGGCAGTTCTATAACGACACGGTTATGAGCTATCTGAACTCTCTGCAGATTTTCCCGACCAATATAATAGCCGGTATGTTCAATTTTAAAGCAAAAGAGTACTTTCAGATAGCCGAAGCGGAGAAGGAACCGGTAAAAGTCAAATTTTAAATGGATGATCCTAAACTCAAAGGTCTGCTCCTTGCAAGCCGGGCGTACCTTCTGCTGCTTGAAAAAATAAAGAAAGACGAGGCAGTAAAAATCAGCGGAATGAAAAGTTCCGCTGATGCTTTTTTTGCGTATTCCTTAAATCATGACACCTCCCGCCCGGTAATTCTTATTTATCCGGATAACGATTCAGCCCTCCGTGTTTATTACGACCTTCAGACCTTTATGGAAGAAGGTGTGTTTCTTTTTCCCGCGGTAGAAGAGCTTGAGGGTGTCAGGCTTCCCGCCTCCAATGAGATAAAAGAGCAAAGGATAACAGGGATTAAAGAACTGCTAAGCGGAAAGTTTAAAGCCGCGGTTTTTACCGGAGCTTCATTTTTGCAGTCCGTACCAAAAAGAAAAATATTTGAGGACTCAATATTTAAACTGGAAAAAGGAAAAGAAGTTAAGCTCGTAAATCTGGTGGAAAGCCTCATAAAAGCGGGTTATACCATGGAGGCTTATGTTGAAAAAAAAGGAGAGGTGTCCGTAAGAGGCGGCATACTTGATATTTTTCCTTTTACAACAGAACACCCCGCAAGGCTGGATTTTCTCGGCGACACCATAGAAACAATAAGAATATTTGATCCGGTGACGCAAAAGTCCCTGAAAGAACAGGAGGAAATAGTAATATATCCCGCGGGCGAAACGGATTTTCAGGAAGGGGCTATAATTGATTACCTTCCGCCTGCTTCAATTGTTTATATGGAAGAACAAATTTCGGAGGAGACCAAAATACCGGGCATTAAAGGGTTTTCCTCTGTTCTTAACTCGCATTTTGATAAAACAGACATTACTTTCAAGGTGAAAAGCAATATTGCTTCAAACGGTGATGTAAAACTTGCTATCGCGGAAATGGCCAAGCTCAAAGAAAACGGCACGGAAGTGTACATACTCTTTAACAGCGACGGAGAAAAAGAAAGATTTTCCGAACTATTGGAGGAAAGTAAAATTTCTTTTTCCGGTATTTACCTTTCCGGTTCGCTGTCTGCCGGTTTTAATTATACGGATGCAAAAGTTTGCTTTATAACGGATAATGAGATTTTTGGCCGGTATGCGAATATAAGACCTGCGGCGAAAAGAAGAAAGCGTTTCTTTAAAGACGGAACCCCCGTAAAAAGTGTTTTTGAAATAAACACCGGAGAAATAGTTGTACATGAAAATTACGGCATCGGGAAGTTCCTCGGACTCTTCAGTATTACGGTCGCCGACGCAAAAAAAGATTTTGTGACCCTGGAGTATTTAAATAATGATAAACTTTATGTTCCGGTGGAAGATATCAATAAAATACAAAAATACGTGGGTTTTGAAGAAAAACCCGTACTTTCCAATCTGGGCACTTCTCAATGGGAAAAGGCGAAGGAAAAAGCCAGAGAAGATGTTAAAAAAATGGCAACCGACCTTCTGGATCTGTACGCGGCAAGGGAGTCGTTAAAAGGTTACAGCTTTTCAAAGGATACGGAGTGGCAGAAGGAATTTGAAAGCGCTTTTATATATGAAGAAACAAAAGATCAGCTCCGCGCGGCACGGGAAGTAAAAGAAGATATGGAAAAAGGAAGACCTATAGACCGGCTGGTCTGCGGGGATGTGGGTTTTGGCAAGACGGAAGTGGCGCTCCGAGCCGCTTTTAAATGCGCGCTGGACGGCAAGCAGGCGGCGTTCGTCTGTCCCACCACTATTCTTGCGGAGCAGCATTATAATACTTTTAAAGAAAGAATGGCCGACTATCCCGTGAAGATAGAGATGCTTTCCAGATTCGGCAGTAAGAAAGAACACGCGCAAACCATCGGAAAATTAAAGACAGGAGGGGTAGATATAGTTATAGGTACCCACCGTTTGCTCCAGGATGACATCTGCTTTAAAGACCTCGGGATGATAATACTGGATGACGAACAAAAATTCGGCGTGGCGCAAAAAGAAAAATTAAAAAAATTAAAGCAAAGCGTGTATTGTCTGAGTTTGTCTGCTACTCCGATACCGAGAACTCTTTATCTTTCGCTTTCGGGAATAAGGGAAATAAGTAATATTAACACCCCTCCTGCGGGCAGAATGCCAATCCAGACGTATATAATAGAATATAACGAAAAACTTATAAAAGGAGCCGTTTTAAAGGAGTTAAAGCGGGGCGGGGAAGTGTACTATGTCTATAACCAGGTTAAAACGATAAAAAGAGCTGCGGCAAAGCTTGAGAAACTTATACCTGAAGCGAAAATAGCTGTGGCGCACGGGCAGCTGCCGGGGCCGGAACTTGAAAAAATTATGCGGGACTTCTATAAGAAAAAATATAATGTACTGGTCTGCTCCACCATTATTGAAGCCGGGCTGGATAATCCTTCGGCAAATACTATAATTGTGGAAAATTCCGAGGACCTCGGGCTTTCCCAGCTTTACCAGCTCCGGGGAAGGGTCGGAAGAAGCAGGGCTCAAGCGTACGCGTATTTTACCTATCCCGTAAAAAGAGCGCTTTCCGAGACGGCGATGAAGCGGCTTAACGCCATAGAAGAATGCGATGAGCTGTCCATGGGGTATTCTATTGCAATGAAAGATCTGGAGATACGCGGCGCCGGAAATATATTGGGGAGAGAGCAGCACGGGCAGATAGGCCGGGTAGGCCTGGAATTATATATGAAACTTCTAAAAGAAGCCGTAAACTCGGCGAAAGGGCTGAAAGAAGAAAGTGTAGAGGAAAACATTCAGATAGACATTAAAATTAACGCGTACCTGCCGGATTATTACGTTAACGACGGCTTTTTGAAAATAAATATTTATAAGGACCTGATGGGGGCGGGAACTTTCGAAGAAACAGAAAAACTGAAGGGAGAACTCCTTGACAGGTTCGGCCGGCTTCCGTCCGAGACCGAGAATCTTTTAAAGATAGTGAAGATACGGATAACCGCAAAGAAACTCGGGATAACTTATATAAAAAAAGAGGGGAATAATATATATTTTGAGATGAAAAAAGGCGGGCGAGGCTCTTTGAAAACCTCACCCGCCGATAAACTTGATGATACGCTGAATTACTTTACAAAACTTGCAGATATCAAAACCCCTCAGATCAAATATAAACCTACAACGATTTAATAATCAGCGAAATCAAATTGCTTTCATCAGCGCAATCTAAACCCGAAATTATTTTTATTTCGGGTTAAAAGCTCATAGAAACGCCGGCTGAAGCGCCGAATATTTTAAAGTTATATTTTACAAAATCCTGGAACTTCATATTTGAGTCCGCCGCCATATAAGAAACCCCTGCGACTAAATTGAAATTCTTGTCTATTGGATATTTAAGAGAGACACCTATCGTATTTTCCAGATCGCTTTGATTATCCGCGCTGTAAGCACCGCTGCTGCTTCTTGCTTTCCTTGATTTGTAATTCCTGAAAAGCACCTGGTAGAAAAGCGCCGTGTTTAAGTCGCCGATAAGATTGAAAGAATAATAGGGTTTAAAAGCAAGACTTCCAAAAGCGTAATATTCATCTGTGAATACCAGATTGGTACTGTCATAAATACTCCCGTTTGAAGCGTAAAGAGCATAATCAATATCCATGCCCGCCAAAGTTCCCTGTGAAACAGGCATCTGTACCGCAAGAGTGACATAATGCGCGGTGTCAAGCCGGATAGTATCGGAAATCTCACCGTTTGAAGTTCTCGTATAAGCATCCAGGTAGTTCTTGCAGACCAGATTGTAAGTTAAATCGGCAAAAAACGATGCGATTATAGTTTTGTAATCAACCGTAAAAGCTGCCGCGTTAAAATCCTTGGGTTTGAATTCTTTACCGTTCGTTATGGTGGCGCTAGTAGCGCCGAGTGAAGTGTAATTAGGATATTTTCTTTGATAGTATTTTGCCCCTAACATTAAAGGGAGGGGTTTGTCGTTAAAGAAAAAGTTGTAAGACACCGAGCCGGATACTCCAATGTCATACAGGTCGTAAAGTCCCTTGCCGAACGGCTCGTCCTTGGTCTCCATATTGAAATTGTATTTGGTGTCGAAGGAAACCTTTGCTTCGAGTTCTTTGCTGAATTTATGTTTGTAGGCAACAGATCCGAGATTATTCATTCTCTTTAAGAAAAGGGTTTCTTCCTCAATAACTCTTTCGCTTAAGGAAACATTAATATTGAAGACGGGGAGGATATAGTCGTTGTCGGATAACTTCATAGCCGGCATAAAGAAAATCCAGCCGGAACCCGCGTACCCGCCGCTGCTTTCTAAGACCGAAGAGTAAGCCAGGCGGATATCCGCGTCAAAGAGAGGAATTAATTTGAATTCCGCTTTGGCGGTGGTGACCAGGAACAATACAGTTAGAACAGTAAATAACTTTTTCATTAAAAAACCCCCTGTTGGAAAAATGACGAAGTACTAATGACTATTTAATGAGGATTATATATCTGCTGTTTACAGCTACATTAAATTGTCAATCGTCCGTCACGCTTGCGTGCCGAGATCTCGCCTTAAGGCGGATCAGTCGTAAATCGTAAATATAGTTTAATTAAAACAAGTGACTGAATATTTCCGGTATTATTAAAAGATCAATAGTGCGTGTGCCAAATTCTGTGGCTTTGTAGACAATCTCCCAGTTAAGATTGGGCATTCTTAAAGTTTGCGCGTATTTGTCAAGCGTAAGAGGCTGTACGACGCCGGAATCATTTACATAATACCTGTAAGTTTCAAGAAAGGTATTGTCTGCAAAAGTTGTTTTGATAAGAAAAGCATTATCAGAAGTAATGCTCGGAGTTACCGTGTAGGGCAAGGCCGGATCAGAGGCGGTAACTGTTGTAGTAACAGCGCCTGCGGGATTGTTGTCGGTATAAGTTTCCACAAAGGTTGCGGAATAATCATGCGACCATTTCGTAATAGTGTTAATTTTAAAGGTTTCATTAAACGGCTGCTCAAACATTGAGCTTGCGCTGTTCCAGCTCGGATCAGAAAGTCCCACTTCGTTAAGAATCACATCCCCGTGAGGGTTTCTTATAGCCGCGGTTTCTATCTTTAACCAGTAATCAGGATTCCCGTTTTTAAGAGTGATACCGTTTACACTGCCTTTAATCGCAGTTTTAACATCCATGTAATTTGCCGGAAGGTTTTTATTGAAGGTGTCGTTTATTTCAAACGAAGAGATACCCGCATCAGGCCCGCCTTCTCTTTTTGTGATATTAAGCAGCTGAAGCATATTGGGGAGGGGACGGAGGACGTAATTATCGGTCCGCACTCTGAAACCATGCATGTCTACCGCGGTCTTACCCAGCTGAATATCTGAAATTCTTTCGAGCAGGTCCTGTTTGTCTTCCAGGTTGGACCTGTCTTTTAAATCCGCAAGGTCGGTTCTTAACTCTTTCATTTCTTTTGTTTC
>Ga0156422_1077_pt1 | contig 9601 bp, 7 predicted proteins | sample RifOxyA2_FD_108065 | JGI IMG/M metagenome (GOLD analysis project Ga0156422, IMG submission 108065) | Candidatus Firestonebacteria bacterium RIFOXYA2_FULL_40_8
TGGAAAAGAATAAACTAAGAAAAATCCTGGCAGTCGCGCAAAACGTACTTAAAGAGTGCATCAGGCACAAGGTCTTAAATATACTTTTTATCTTCGCTATCGCTCTTATCGGCGGCTCTCTTTTGATAGAAGAACTTTCCCCGGGAGCGCAGGGCCGGACCCTGATAAACGTCGGCTATGCGAACATGGAACTATTCGGTTTTCTGACCATAATGCTTTCCATTTTCATAATGACTTTCGAAGAAGTCGAAATGCGCAACCTCTGGCTTTCTCTGACAAAGCCGATATCCAGAAGCAGTTATTTAACCGGAAAATTCCTGGGAATAACGTTTGTCCTCATTCTTACACTGGCCGTAATGTCCGTTATCATCACCGGAATATCCTTTACCAGCAAAGTTAATTTAAATCTCAACTATTTATTTATCGTCTACGCAATGGCTTTAGGGCTCATTTTAACCATCGCATTGACCCTGGCTTTTATCTCCATCGCAACAAATTTAACCACCGGGCTTATTTTTGCTTCCTTTGTTTTTCTGATTGGGCACCTGACAGAACATTTGAAAGGCGTCATAGAAAATCCTATGACTTCCATCCCGGCAAAAGCAGTACTGGCAGTAGTTTACTATCTGGCACCCAACTTTTCTCTATTTAATCTTAAGGACAAATTATATCTGGTAAACGGGGGGTTTGACCTCTCTTATATTTTACAGATAACTCTTTATGCCGCAATTTATACTTTCTTAGCGCTTTACATCGGCATCAAAGCGTTCGAGAAAAAAGAACTTTAAAATGACGGTAAAATCCTATCTCATACTCGGATTTACTTTACTCCTGCTGACTGTCAGCGTTCAAACAATCAACAACAGTTCTTTTTATGTTAATAATTACAAGACCTTCCCCTATAAAGAAGCAAAGAAAGACCCCTTCTATGTCTTCATATCTTCCATCTCCGGTTTCAGAGTACTGATTGCAGATTTTTTATGGATGGATGCCGTGCAGTATCTGGGAGACAGGGAAAACGGAAAGGAAAAATATAAGCAGATCTACCCTAAGACAAAAGATATAATAACACTGGACCCAAATTTTACTTATCCCTACCTTGCCGTAAGCGGAATTTTATTTTTCGAGTTAAATGAAAAAGAGACAGCTATAGATCTCATTAAATACGGGATAGAAAAAAACCCTCACTACGGACAGTTAAGACTGTACCTCGCCGCTTATACCTACTCAAAAGACGACAATCTTGAGATGGTGGCTTATAACATCAAAAGTGTAATAAAAGAAAAGGACCACCCTCCGATGCTGGAAAGGATACTCGGTTCTATCTACTTAAAACTTGCAAAGAAAGACGCCAAAAACAGTAAATACTGGATGAAAGAAGCCGTCAAGCTCTGGGCAGATATGTACGAACACCCGACGGAACCGTTAAACCGTGAATACGCAGAGAGACAACTTACAAGATTTGGATTTTTGAAGTAAAAACGGTTGCGAGTTACGGGTGACGGGTAGCGAGAAAAATATTTTTACTGTAGTTGCCCGATTAATCGGGCGATTACCTTAGCCGGAACGGCCTAAATTGAACAACTATGCGAGAAATGTTTTTGATTATATTTATTCCACCTTATTATAGAACCCGTAACTCGTAACCCGCCACCCGTCACGTTTTTTAAAAAAAGAAGTACTTCACACCGCTTCTTAATTCGAAATTATTCCCCAGGAAGGCAGGCGTAATCCAGTCGACTCCGTAGGTTATTGCAAAATTTTTGGTTACAAACTGATAACCGCAGATGCCTATTTTAAAAGCGGTGACGGATTCACCTGTAAGATTTGAGAGATAACTTTTAAATCCGAGCTCAATGCCCGTTCCGTTCGGGACGGATTCTATAGGACCTCTGGCAGGGGCTATCATCTGAAGCATTGCAGAAATAGTCCAGACTTCTCTTTCGGTACTCCTGTGAATACCGCCTTCGACCAATACATTAAATACCGCGTAAAACCAGTAATCGGCGCTTATGGATACAAAACCCTGGCGGAACTCAGAAGGCCGTATGGTCTTCCAATCCACATCAAAGAGAAGATCCCCTGAAAGACCAAGCCCGAGGGCCCCGGTTCTCTCCATCGCTTCCTTTATATATAATCCCTGATGAAACTCCCTCATCTGCTGAAAAGTCTCGGTATATTTCTTACGGAAATCGTCGTCGCCGAACGTTAGTGAGGCTGAAGTGAGTATGAGCAGCACTATGCAAATTAGTTTATTCATTATTATCCTTGGGAGTAAGCTGTTACACGTTTCACGTTAGCACGTTACTCACGGTCTATCTCGCTTTGTCAACAATTGTTGACAAATAAATATCCTTACTATCGAGAAAAGCTTTGCTTACATTAATGTGATATTATTTTGAAACAATATAATTCAATCTCTTGTAGGAACATCAAGCATGCGTGCCCGCCAGTCTCTTTGGAGGGCTTGTCCCCTGACAGGCGTGCCTGTCACTACGCTATTTATTTGCTTTTTTCTTTTCACTCACTTCACTTACTGTTTTTGCTTTACCTGCTTTTCTTGCTTCCCTTTGCCTTAAGACCTCATACATCATAATCCCGGCGGATACAGAAACATTAAGCGAAGGGATAGAGCCCTTCATGGGGAGTTTAACGAGGAAATCACAGTTCTCTTTCAGACTTTTCCTGATACCTTCCCCTTCACCGCCGAAAACCAGGGCAATTCCTCCGGTGTAATCTTCGTCGCAATAGTCTTTTTTGGAATCCGCTTCCACACCGGTCACCCAGACGTTATGTTTCTTTAAAAGAGAGACGGCGTAATTTAAATTACTCACCATGGAGATAAGCATGTATTCGGTCGCGCCGGTGGAAACCATTTCCACAGTAGTAGTGACATGTACCGAGTTTTGCTTGGGTAATATTATTCCGTGACATCCCGCGCACTCCGCGGTACGGATTATGGCCCCGAGATTATGCGGGTCCTGCACCGAATCGAGTATCAGAATGAACGGCTTTTCTTCCTTGAGCGCCGCAGCCTCAAGAATATCCTCAATCTCTACATATTCTTTCGCATAGGTAAATATCACTACTCCCTGATGCGTGGTGCCTTTTGCCAGACGGTCCATGTCTTTTTTAGACATATATTGCAGAGCCGTACACGTCTCTTTCGCCAGAGCTAAAATATCGTGAAGCTCCGGTTTCATCTCTTTTGCTATCGCCATACGGCGTATCAGCCGGCTTTTTGACCTTAGCACTTCAAAACATGCATTTTTACCAAATATTGTTCTATTCATTTTATTTTCCTCATTAATATTTGACCTTTAGGGGTATCTTCCACCGCAAAGCCTTTTTCTTCAATCGTTTTTCTAATAAGATCCGACTTAACCCAGTCTTTGGTATTACGCGCCGTCTCTCTCTCAAGAGCGAGCGCTTCTATTTCAGCGGGAATTTTCTCCGCTTCTATTTTAAACCCTAAAATTGCGGACAGGGCAGTCAGTTTTTCTCCGGCAATCTTTAACGCTTCCCGGTTTTCATAATTCAAGACCCAATCTTTCTTTTTTATAGTATTTTTAATCTCATTGGCGTAATCAAAGAGCGCGGCTATCGCCTGGGCAGTATTAAAATCATCGTCCATCGCTGCGACAAATTTCGCTTCCAATGCTATACCTTTTTCGGCAAGGCTAGTATCGGCAGGCCCGTCTGTCAAGGGTTTATTCAAAATCCCCGCCACGCGGTACAAAGTATTTCCTAGCTCAGAAAATCCTTTAACGGCATTCCCGACATTTTCTTCCGTAAAATCAAGAGGGCTTCTGTAATGCGCCGAAAGCAGGAAAAACCTGACGATGTTTTTGCTGTATTTTTTCAAAATATCCCGGGCTAAAAGAAAATTATTCAGGGATTTGCTCATCTTCTGCCCGCCGATGTTCAAATGCCCGTTATGCACCCAGTAATTCGCAAGTTTATTCCCCGTCGCCGTCTCCACCTGCGCAATTTCATTTTCATGGTGAGGGAAGACCAGATCAATCCCGCCGGAATGAATATCAAACGGATGCTGTAAATATTTCTGGCTCATGACACAGCACTCCGTATGCCACCCCGGACGCCCTTTTCCCCACGGAGAATCCCAGGAGATGCCTTCATTCTTATCCTTTTTCCAGAGAACAAAATCCAGAGGGGATTTTTTCTTCTCGGAAACTTCTATTCTGGCGCCGGACTGAAGCTCTTCTATATTTTTATGGGAAAGTTTTCCGTAATCCTTTACTTTTGAGACATCCATATAGACGTCGCCCTCGCTTACATAGGCGGCATCTTTTTCAATAAGAAGCCCTATAATATCATGCATTTCTTTTATATGTTCGGTTGCCTTTGGATTAATATCGGGAGCCTTTACACCCAGTGCTTCGAGGTCTTCAAAATACGCATTGGTAAAGGTTTCGGCTACGGCTGTCGGGGTAAGGTTTTCGACCTTCGCCTTATTTATAATCTTATCATACACATCAGTCACATTCTGGACCAGAGTAACTTCAAAACCCCTGAAAGTAAGATACCTTCTGATAACATCAACAACAATGAAGTTCCTGGCATTCCCGATGTGAAAGTACCCATAAACGGTAGGCCCGCAGTTGTAGATCTTAACTTTCCCGCGGGTAAGAGACACAAACTCCTCTTTTTTCTGTGTAAGGGTATTGTAAATCTTAATCATAGAGTAGATTATAGCATATTAAACTCTTAAAAAAAACAAATTCGAAGCTCTAAATTCGAAATTCGAAAAAATCAGAAAACAAAAATAAAAAAAAAGACTTTAATCTCTGACGGACTAATTAGGCAACCTTGTTATTTTTTCTTTTTGTTGGTTTTGTTTCGAGTTTCGAATTTAGAGCTTCGAATTTGTATTATATTTACTTTTCGTCTCCATACACCATAACGCCGTTCTTGGAAACATTAAAGTTATATTTCATCGCAAGCTCTTTAAGGTTATCCAATTTATCATCTTCCAGTTCACCGGCCCAGCATTTCTTTTGGCCGTCCCAGCGAAGCCCGAGTGCTTTCAGATCCTCTTTAGCGTTAAAAGTCCTTCCTGAACAAGTGTATTGGCTCATTTTTTCTCCTTTTTAAAAGACGTTACGAGTAGCGGGTTGCGAGTTACGGGTGCTACACTAATGTGGTATTTTTAATTTATTATTACACAGACACTGGATCCCGCATCAGATAAAACGTGCGGGATGACAGAATTATTCTTTTTCTGTCGCTTTTCTCACTTTTTCCACTTTACTCACTATTCTTCCTTTCAAGAAGGAAGAATCTGTTTTGTTTTTTCCTTCTCTAGTTTTATCTCGTTTGTTCCGTAAATAAGGGGGGGCAGGCAAAGAAGGATAAAGACAATATCCCGCACGATTGAAAACCCGCCGATTGGCTCATTAAAACCGAATATTGTAAAGCAGCCGCATTCATGTACCAGCCCCCAGATAAGATTAAGGATTATACCTGTCAAATAGCCAAGGTTTAACCCTATCATGACCAGAGCGCAGGACTGGGTAAATAAATTAGCAATCATTAATACACCGATAAAAAACTCCACCCAGGGCAGAGTAATAGCAACAAGAGGAATAAAGATGTCCGGTATTATTTTATATTCTTTGAGTATCAGAGCAAACATTGAAGGACTCAGGATTTTATCTATGCTCGCCAGAATAAAAACAACACCCATGATGAGCCTGAGAACCAGCAGTAATTTTTCATTTGAGAAGATACTTTTATTCACCTGACGCCTCGCCTTTTTTAACTTTAAGACCCTCAATAGGATAACCCGCGCCATACCATTCGTCCCAGCCGGCGGCAAATACTTTTACATTTTTAAATCCTCGCTCTTCCAGATAACCTGCGACATATCCGCTTAAATGGCAGGTCAAACTGCTGCAGTAGACAATATAAAGGTCATCTTTTTTCAGCTTATCCTTCATGTTTTCGTACTGGAGATTGAATCTACTGGCAGAAAGAGACACAGCCCCTTTAATATGGCGCTCGACATAAACATACTCGGGCCTGGCATCTACAAATACCACCTTGCCCGAATCAAAATACTTCTTGGTTTGCTCCAGATTTATTGTATTATCCCTGGGCATGGGGGCTTCCTGTGTGACAGGTTTTTTCTCGACAATCACCGGAATTTTAACTTCCGATGTCACAGGTTTTTTGATTTCTTTTGGTTCTACGGCAGGCGATTTTATTTGCTGAGCCGGAGTACTTACTTTAGGTTCGGGGGGTTCCACCGGAGTTATAGCTGTCTTAACCTTAACCCCTTCTACAGGATAACCCGAATTATTCCATTCGTTCCAACCGGCGGAGAATATTTTAATATTCTTAAAACCTCTTTCTTTAAGATGTTCCGCCACCAGATCGCTTAAATGACAGTTCGTATCACTGCAATATATAATATAAAGACCGTCTTTATTTAACTTATCCTTTATCCGTTCATACTGGTAATTAAATCTGCTGGCAGAAAGAGACACTGCGCCTTTAATATGCCGTTCAACATATACAAACTCCGGCCTGGCATCGACAAACACCGCCTTACCGGCATCAAAGTATTTTTTGGTTTTCGCAAGGTCTATGAGTTTTTCTTCAACTGCAATAACTTCTATAACCGCAGGTTTTTTGGAAACGACCGGTTTGACGGGAACAGTTTTAGGCTGCTTTTCAATCTCAGTAACTGAAGGTTTTACGGCTTCAACTTTTTTAATTTCTTTTTTAGGAATAAGCGAAATACTGTTCGGATTAATAATATTGAACAAAAGCCCGAAGAAACAGGCAAACCCGGAGATAACAACAGACATGAATATGACACTTATAATTTTTTCAAGTTTCATAATGATATTTTAGCTTTAACTCCCTGTAAATACAAGCGAAAAGAGAAATTTACAAATGACGATTGACAATTGACGATTTAATGTAGGCGGAATAAAGCTTCCGCCGAATTGCAGATAATATGCCACGATAATATAAGACTTTATGGACTTTATGGACTTTTATAGACCTTTACGGACGTTTCTTTGTCTTATTCCATTTTCAACCCTTCCAGCAGATTCCCCTTGAGCGAATAGTAAGCTGCAATTGAACAGGAAACCAGACCTAAAAGAAGCATGCTAAGCAGTGTTATTACCGGCAGAGCAAGGTTCAGCCGGCTGTGCATCTTCATTATATATGGTAGAGAGATGGCAAAAGAAAGAAAGGAGCCGAGTAATAGGCCCGTTAGCAGCAGTAAACCGTTTTCCAGTATTATTTGCCGGACAAGACTGTTCTTTTTAAAACCCAGAGCTAACTGCAGGGCAAACTCCTGTTTTCTTTCGTACACATTTTGAAGAAGTACCGCGATTATTCCGAAAGTACCGAGAAGGAAACCGAGCCCGCCCAGTATCTGGAAAGTAAAAAGATATGTATTTTGAACTCCGGCGAAGGCAGATAGAATTTCGGATGTTTTAGTAACCGTGTACCCCGCGCCTCCCAGTTCTTTCTGAAGTCCGGCTATAACCTCATCTTCCGTCCCTTCTTTGGTCCTTATTAAAAAATAATTATATCCGCCGTTACTGCCGTATAACTTTATAAAATTTTCCTCAGAGACCAAAAGTACTTCCGCAAAGATACTTCCGGATAAAGCACCGTTTACCTTTATTTTGCTGCTGCCGTTAACAAGTATTTCTTCTCCAATTTTTTTATGCAGTATCCATTGCAAACTATTAGCGTCGGCATAGGCAGGGTATGTACCGTTTAATTCTTTGGCTTTAAGCCCTGTCCAAGGGGTTTCCCCCGGTTTTATTTTACCGTAAGAGGAGAATATAAACCCCGGTTCATTTAAAACTTTATCCGGTAATCCCAAAACTCTTGGTTCACCCGGTTGATTAATATTAAGACAGCTGATATCATCTCCGGTCCCGCTTAGACGGCACCCCGTAAACAAAACATCGTTCCAAAGCGGCGAGTCATATGAAGTAAAGCCGTTCTTTTTCCTGCCAAGAGGCGTGTTTAGATCTCCAAATAATGAAATTGAGGACTTTGCAAGTAAATTATATCCGCCTGCGCCTGAATTTTTATCCAGCGTATTGAAAGCAAAGGACTCCGGTCTGTTTATGGCCGTCATAATAATTATAAATGCGGAAGCGGCAAAAAGACCGGCAGTGAGAAAGCTTCTCTTGCCGGAATAAAACATTGAACGGAGAGCCAGGGAGAAATTGGTCCTTACTTCCGGACGGGAAGTTATTTTTCCCGGGGTAAACATTTTTTTCGCAAGCAATGCTCTGATATTTGTTTTTTTAAATACCAAGACTCCCCACAATATAGAGAGAAGTGAAAGAAAAATACCGGAAATTAGCCCGGTGATAATATCTTCTTTTTCCAGGTAGAGTTTAAAACTACTGCTTTCCCCGAGGAGCGGCTTAAGAAAACTCAATATAAATTCAGCATAATACACACTCAGAGGCAGGGAAAGCGCGCAACCCAAAAGTATGATCAAACTGCCTTCTATTATATAGACCGAAAGAAGGGTTCCCGGTTTAAAACCGTAAGACAGAAGCACTCCTGCCTCGGGACCTCTTGCCTCCAGAAAAAGCCTGAAAAGAAAAGCGGTCAACCAGAGAGAGGAAAGCACAATAATAAAACTGAGCGATACAAAAAGCATCGAATAATCGGTTGAGCCTTCGGCAGATCTCAGCGCCTCTTCTTTAACATTCCTCACTCTTATACCTGAAGCGGAATAATTGTAGTTTTTCAGGAAACCTTTCTTAAATTTTCGAACGTCTTCCTGATCCGCACACGGTATTTTGATAGATGTGACTCCTGAGTACCGGGAAGGCCAGAAACTCCTGGCAGTTTCCAGCGAAACCAGAGCTTTAGGAGCCGTCTTATATTTATTCCAGTAAAGCTCATCTTTACCCCGTATCTTTTTCATATCAACGGGAAAAGGGGAGTTCCAATCCGAAATACTTTTTGAATCGGTAATCCCTTCAAGAAAAGGCGCTTCCGAAATTTCAGCAATTGCTTCGGTCTTAATGACATCTTTGACCGTAAATATTTTCGATTTTGTGAGATATCTGCCGTCCGCTGTCAGTTCAAAGTACTCCGCTCTTAAGGTCTGACCTTTTTTCGAACCGGTATCTTCCGCCATCCACTCACTTAAAATAATTTCTTCATTCCCTATCCCTTTCACACCGCCTATCACGGAATACGGAGACAAACCGTTCACATTATTGAAAATATATACGGAGGTTAAGGCTATCCGCGCCTTTAATTGTACGGTTGTTTGCCGGGCTGCTTCGATAACCCCGTCTCCGAGAGTAAAATTATCGCCAAGAAGAGTAATCTCCTTTTCTGAAGTATGGAGCGTTAGACCAAGATCAGCAAAGGATAAAGTTTCTTTTAACCTTTCCTCCCAGTATAGAGGAAAACCCAGATTTAATAGCAACACCGTATTTATCGCCTCTTTCTTTTTTAATTCCTTTTGAAGGAAATCGAGAGAGATGTAAATATTCCGCGGTTTTCCGGTTTCACTTTTCAAATTAAAAACATCCGCGCTTTCACCGGGTATCGGCCCGATAACTTTGACGGAAAA
>Ga0156422_1043_pt3 | contig 9478 bp, 4 predicted proteins | sample RifOxyA2_FD_108065 | JGI IMG/M metagenome (GOLD analysis project Ga0156422, IMG submission 108065) | Candidatus Firestonebacteria bacterium RIFOXYA2_FULL_40_8
CGGACTCGTGTATTTCTCTTTTAAGCTCTCGGCAAAACGCGAAGCCTCCTTCCTTCAGCATCAGGAAAAGATTCTCCTTAACATGGTGCAAAATACTGAGGTTAATACAAATAAAATGCTAAGTTCCTCTTCTCCATTTGAACTTATTGAGGGATCTCATCCAAAGAACAGGGTGAAAGGTGTGGAAATAATAGAAGCTGAACTTGTGGACGAAGTTGATTATGAAGTGGCTCAAAGGCTTCTTGTTCCGTTTCTGGAAGATAAGGATTTTAAAGTAAGAGCAAACGCGGCAAAAACACTTTATAAATACAATAGTGACAAAGCGCTGGATATTCTAAAAAGTATGGGCAAGAGTAAAGACAGGTTCGAGCGTTTAAATGCCGTATTCGCGCTTGGTGAAGTTGGAGATGTCGCGACTTCGAAAATTCTTTTATCATTGATAGATGATATTGATTACCACGTAAAAAGAAATGTATTGAAATTTCTCCAAAAAACTATCAGGACGAAAAAAGAAATATTTGAACAAGAGTTGTTAAAGGAAATAATCGGGAGATTGACAGAGATAAAAATCAAAGAGGGCTGGATAATATGAAAAGGAATATTTGTCTGGTTATAATTCTTACTTCCTGTCTTTATGCCGGAACAGTCATTAAGACAAGTGATGCGGACTTTTCGGCGGGGACTCTTACCGGAGTAATGATTTCCGGGAGCGGAGATAATGCTTTTTTAAAGCTGAATAGTAAATGGACAAATATGAATAACACCAGCGGACCTTCTCCAAGGAATGCTTCATATTATGCTTTTGACAGTAATAGAAATAAAATATTAATTTTTGGCGGATATACCGGGACGACAAGGCTTTCCGATACCTGGGCTTATAGTCTGTCAACAAACACCTGGGAAGCCAAAGCTTCAGGCAATTCTGGAAGATATAAAGGTGCAATGGTATATGCTTCGGCAGCTGATCAAATGATACTTTTTGGGGGAAATGACGGGGCAGTGTACGGAAAAACCTGGGAATATAGCCCTGCCGGAAACGGTACATGGACGGATAGAGCGCCTGTGTCCGCGCCGTCTGCCAGGTTTTCTCATTCTATGGCTTGTTCAACAGACACTGCAAGCGATACTATTGTGCTTTTTGGCGGAACGTCAGACGGTAGTACACCTTTGGGTGAAACATGGATCTATGATGTCGCGGGTAACACGTGGACTCAGCGGACGCCTTTAAGTCCGCCGACAAACAGGTTTTATCATGCTATGACCTATATCGGCGGTGGAAAATATTTACTTGTAGGAGGTTTTACCGGCGCGGCTTATAATAATGAAACATGGGTATATGATATTAACGCGAATACATGGACAAGTAAAGCAGCGGTTCCCAGAATAAGCGGAAGACATACTTTATGTTATGATTCTGATAACGGTAAAACGGTTTTTTTTGGAGGCTTTGACGGTACAAGCTATTATTCCGATACATATGTCTATGATGCGGCAAATAATTTGTGGGGAACGATGTCATCAGTTTCTTTCCCTGCTGCAAGGTATACGCATTCCATGGTTTATGACAGTTATAATAAAAAATGCATATTGACCGGCGGAAGTATGTCGACGACTTACTTTAACGACACCTGGAAATTTGAATTTTCGATAAGCAATTCAAATGCGATAACATGGGAATCTTCTGCGATTGATACAGGTGTTTCTACGACGGCAATTTCCTGGATAAATATTTCCTGGAATCCGACTTCTCAGCCTAACTTCACCGAACTCAAAATGCAGGTGGCTTCAAATAATGATAATTCGTCCTGGACTTACAAAGGCCCTGACGGAACAGGAGCAACTTACTATACTAACTATTCGGGGCATTCCTTATCCACGGGTAATAACGGGAACCGTTATTTACGGGTAAAGGCTTTTTTGAACAGTTCTAAACTTGATACTCCGACTCTTGAGGATGTGACTATTACATACAATCGACCTCCCACTGTACCTGCGGTTTCCACACCGGTTGACCTGGCGGTTACTTCAACTGTACCGGTGTTCATTTGGGCAAATTCAATTGATGATGACTCGGATACTATTACTTATAAACTGCTTATCGATACTGTGAATACTTTTGATTCGGGGAATCTTAGAACTTATTCGGGAATAGCGCAGGGAAGCGGAACAACTTCTTATACTGTTAGTTCAGCCTTGGATTACGGCACATGGTACTGGAAAGTACTTGCTTATGATAGTAAAGGTTATAGTCAGGATTCTGCAGTCAGAACAATTTATGCGGATAATCCGCCGGTAATTACTGTTATTTCTCCAAATGGAGGAGAAGGCTGGAGTGCGGGAAAAGATATTATCTGGTCATATAGCGATCCTGACGCCGGATTATACGCACTAACATCATTTACTATTAAGCTTTCGGAGGATAACGGGGTTACGTATCCTTTTACTATTGGTTCCGGAGTAGCTGTAGGAACTTCTCCTCAAACGATTACTGTTAATACCAATGCCTATATCAATTCAGGTTTTTGTAAAATTAAAGTAATTGGTGTTGATGGAAAGAATGTCGAAGGCGAAGATGCCAGTAATACAGTTTTTACTATTAATAATCCTAATGAAGCTCCGGTTATTACTTTGACTTCTTTTACAGGCGGCGGAAGTTTTTCGGGTGTGCAGACAATTAGTTGGACTATGACAGATAGCAACGTAACAGACACACATTTATATGATATTAAACTCTCTTCTGATGGCGGTGTTTCTTATGGTACTACTGTAGTCACAGGTTTAACCGGGCTAAGTTATTCATGGGCAACAGGAAATCATGTAAACGGCAATCAGTATAGGATAAAAGTAATTGCCGCCGATAGCGGTTCACCTCAGCTTACAGGTGAATCTTTTTCAGGTTCAAATTTTACCGTTAATAACTCAAATCAGGCGCCAAATGTGTTTTCTTTGCTTACACCGTCAAATGGCGCGATCATAAACGATGATACTCCGGATCTGACATGGCAGAATAACGGTGATCCTGACAGCGGTCTTGGAGATACAATTACTCAATATAAACTGCATTATTCTGTAAACGCGAATTTTACCGGTGAAACAGTGATTACAGGTATAGCGGCAGGTGAGGTATTAATGCCCAAAATGCAGGATGAAACGACATACTATTGGAAAGTAGAAGCTTTGGATACTCAGTTGGTTACAAGATTCAGCACGGAGAATTTTAGTTTTAAAGTTGAAAGAAAAAATATTGCCTCTTTAGATGCTAAAGTAACACTATTTGTAAGTTCTTCATTGGCGGATAATACCAGCGTTTCTGTCACAACGACAACCGGAGATTCAGTAAATAAAGCAAATGCTTTTGCCTCGGGAGATCCGCTGATAAAAGCTATTCCTGGCAATAACTCGGCGTATACTGTCAGTGTCCTTGATGTCACAGATACTGAAATTCCGGATTCCGTAGTTACTGCCGAAATATCTTTTACATATACGGATGTGAACGGAGACGGAATTGTAGATGGTACGGTTATTCCTGTCAGCGGTTTAAGAATATTTAAACTGAATTCTGTATTAAACAAATGGGAAATTGTTTCGGCTGGATTTGTTTTAACTACAACGACAAAAAAGTTGAGAGCGATAATAAGTAAAACCGGAACTTATGCCGTTTTGGCTTATGTAGCTCCTGATCGAACTCTCTCGGGCGTTACAAATTATCCCAGTCCCTTTGCGGCAGGGAGAGAAAGTACAATCCTTGCTTATGTACTTTCCAAGGATGCGGATGTTGAAATTCGCATTTTTACCCTTTCAGGTGATATGGTTTTAAAACAAAACTTTGTATCAGGCGCAAATGGGGGAAAAGGTCAATCTTCAGGGTATACCAATGAATTTACATGGGATGGTAAAAACGGGAGAGGCAGTGTGGTTGCAAATGGTATGTACATCTGTGAAATTGTAGCGAAACCTACCGATGGAAGTGCTCAAATCAGAGAGATCAGGCGGATAGGGGTAATTAAGTAAATACGTATGTATTGATGTAATTTGAAGGCTTTTTAATATGTCAGGTTGAATGAAACTATCAGTGACAGCATTCTTTCAGATAAAATATATTACAGCTTGTTATTATTAAAAAAAATATTGAAAAAACACACTGGAATACACTATAATAAAATAATGGTACTCAAAAAGGGAAAAATAATATCTATAATTTCATCTAAAAACGGTAACGGAGCTTCTTTCGTTTCCGTGAATCTTTCAATTTGTCTTGCAGCTTTTAAAAAAACAGTATTGCTTGATACGGAAGCCGATTTTTCGTCTATTATGCTGAATTTGGAGATTGATAAGGCGGCGCAAAAGCTGCTTGGAGCTGAATTGGACCCTGCGGTATTTGTAAGTCTGCTTCCGTTACATTCATCAGGACTATATTGTGCCACGGCTGATTATAGAGAAAAAGAGGTTGTGGACGTTTTTACGGAAGTTCTAAGATCGAATTTTGAAAATATAGTCTTTGATGCCGGAACTCCTGAAAAACACATGGCGAATATTATTGAAGCCTCATCTTTAGTTTATTTGGTAGTTACGCCTGATTTAATATCACTTAAAGCGGCTGAAAAAGCGCTGTCAAAATTAGCAGAATTCCATATAAATCTTGATAAAGTCCGGATCATCGTAAATAAATATCATCCTGCTTTGGGGTTGGACGAAAAAACAATAAGAAAAATACTCGGTCGCGAGATTGCTGCGACTATTCCGTTTGAAATAGAAGCAAGTGTCAGCGTGAATAACGGAAAACCAATTGTTATGTCGGAACCGAACTCGTTGATTAGTTTAGCGATAAAAGATCTTGCCAAACTTGTTGAGGGTTCAAAAGAAATTTCTATGGAATTTGAAGTGCCGGGTGAAACATCGAAATACATTATTAATGAAATAGGTATAAAAGAAAAGATACATTTGCGGGTCGTAAAAGTTCTTTCGGGTATGAATATAGATATTGAAAGCTTTGTTGATCTTAAAAAGCGTGAAGAGTTTAAAGTTATTGTAGAGAAAACAATAGAAGAATTGTTTGCAACTGAGGTATCTGAACCAAAGTGTAAAGCAGCGCGCGAGAAATTGATGAAAGAAATATTGCAGGAAGTTCTGGGACTTGGGCCTTTGGAGGACTTGCTTTCTGATTCCGATATATCTGAAATAATGGTTAATAATAAAGACCAGGTTTACGTGGAAAGAAAAGGGAAGTTAACGCTGTCCGGAAAGAAGTTTCTATCGGACAAGCAGTTGATTGCTTGTATAGAAAGGATTGTTGCTCCGATTGGACGCAGAATAGATGAAAGTGTTCCGATGGTAGATGCCCGGTTGTTAGACGGTTCAAGGGTTCATGCGATAATCCCGCCTTTGGCTCTCAAGGGTCCTTCTTTAACCATTAGAAAATTTTCAAAAGAACGCCTTCTGGTAGATGATCTTATTAAGTTCGGCACTCTTTCACCTGCAGCCGTTGAATTTTTAAAATTATGCGTGCTTTCAAGAAAAAATATAGTGATAAGCGGCGGTACCGGTTCTGGAAAAACAACACTGCTTAATGTTATCTCATCTTTTATTCCGAAGGATGAAAGAATTATTACTATAGAAGATTCGGCAGAACTAAACCTGCCGCAGGAACATGTTGTAACACTTGAAACACGGCCTCCAAATATTGAAGGGAGGGGCGCGGTTACTATAAGAGATCTGGTTAAAAATACTTTAAGAATGCGGCCTGACAGGATAGTCGTAGGTGAATGCCGCGGCGGTGAAGCGCTGGATATGCTTCAGGCCATGAATACGGGGCACGACGGTTCGATAACGACGCTTCACAGTAACTCGCCAAGAGATACTCTGGCGCGTCTTGAAACTATGGTTCTTATGTCAGGAATGGAATTACCTCTGAAAGCAATACGGGAGCAGGTTTCTTCGGCTGTGGACTTGATTGTGCATCAGGAAAGGTTTAAAGATGGGACGCGTAAAATCACCCATATAACAGAAGTAGCAGGCATGGAGGGAGATATAATAACTACTCAAGACATATTTGTGTTTAAGCAGACAGAGAGTTCAAATCGAGATTTTATTTCAGGCCAGCTTCTTCCTTCGGGAATAATTCCGAGTTTTACTGATGAACTGTTATTAAATGAAAAGTGCCTAGATAGAAGGATTTTCGCATTGTAATAATGGGGGGGCTATGATCGTAAGGAGAAATTTCGTAACGGAGTTTGTAATAATTTTCATTCTACTGTTATGCTGTTTATACGGAGAAGGAACGGAAGAAGATCTTTTGTTTCGGGATATACCGACAATTTATGCTGCCGGGAAGATCGAACAGAAAATATCTGAAGCTGCCGCTTCCGTGACGGTAATAGATAGAGTTGAAATAAATAGATGGGGGTATACAAAACTAAGTGATGTTCTCAGCATGGTTACCGGACTTTATATAAACAATGATAGGAATTATTATTACCTGGGAGTAAGGGGCTTTCTTACTCCCGGTGATTACTGCAGCAGGACACTTGTGACTGTTGATGGACAGGTTATGAACGATGTTCTTTACGGTACCGGTTTTTTTAACAACGAAGTAGATTTAGGTTTTGTTAAAAAAATAGAAATTATTAAAGGGCCGGGTTCTGCTCTTTACGGTTCCAATGCAATGTTTGCTGTTATTAATATAGTTACAGTTGATTATGAGAAAAGTAAAGAATTTTCGGCAAGCATCGTTGCCGGAAGTTTTAGTACAGCGGGAGGCAGTTTTAGTTTTAATAAGAATTTTGGAGATGGAAAAAAAATATTTCTCGGTATCAGCGGAAACCATATGGAAGGGCAAGATCTTTATTTTAGCGAATATGACACACCCTTAAATAATAACGGTATATTCTCGGGTGGCGATAAATCCAGAGAGTACAACATTGTCTTAAAAGGGGCGATTGGGGATTTATCCTTAAAAGGAATAATTGATTTAAAAACAAAATATCTGCCTACCGGAGAGTACGGTACGATATTCAATGATAATAGAAGCAAGACAATAGATAATAAATATTTATTTTCTATTGAATATGCTCCACGTCTGGATTTAGATAAGACACTGCATATTATTGCTTATAATTTTAACTATTTCTATCATGGGGACTATTTTCTCAGCTATTCGGATTCCATCGGTAATCCTTACGTTGAGAAAAATACTGATGATGCTTTTGATAATCATTATGGGTTGCAAGCCAAACTTGACTGGCAAACAAAAGAAAATATATTTATTTCAGGCGTTGAATTAAGGAATGATTATAATCTTGTTCAGAAAAACTACGATTTTGGGCTTACTGACACTGCTTTGTTCTTAGATTATTTAAATGATGTCAGGTCGGGTTATGTTCTGTCTTCATATGCTCAAGATATCTTCAATATTCTTCCTGAAGCCTCTATTACCGCCGGGGCAAGGTATGATTATTATAATAACTTTGGAGGGACTTTTAATCCGAGATTGGGTTTAATTCTCACGCCTGTGAAAGGGGCTGCTATTAAAATACTTTATGGTTCTGCATTTCGCGCTCCAAATGTTTACGAATTATATTACTCCACTACCACAATATTCAGGCCAAATCCGGCTCTAATACCGGAAAACATTAAAACTTATGAAATAATATTCATCAGTAATCCGGTAGAAAATACGGATGTTCAAGTATCTTTTTATAGAACAGATATGACTGATATTATTACTCAGGTTACAACTAATGATATAGATACGATAACCGGTCTTAATTTTATTCAATACCAGAATGCTGGAAGTGTTCGTGCTTTGGGTATTGAGTTAGAAGCTGCTTATAAATCAAATACTTTCAGGAGTTCTTTTGGTGTAAATGTACAAAAAACGGAGAATTTGACGACAGGCGGAGATGTAACGAATTCTCCGGAAGCATTAGGTAATTTTAAGATTTATCTGCCTTTGTTTGCCTCTTCGGGTGTAGGAATTGAGACATTTTTTTCAGGGAGAAGGCTTGAATTTAACCGTCCAAATTGGCTTTCTCCGTTTTTTGTTTCAAACTTTGTTATTACAAGCAAAGAAATAATTAATAATATGTCAATATCTCTTCGTGTTCAGAACGTTTTTGATGAAACCTATTCTGACCCTGTGGGCGGTAATTTCCTTCAATCATCTTTGATGCAAAACAGACGAAATTTTGTGATAAAGGCGGAGTATTCTTTTTAATGTATAAAATATTGATTTATATTGTACTATTGGGTTTCATTTCCGGAGATGGGTTTTCTCAGCGGATTGAGATTGTTATCTCTTCTGATGCTGCTCCGTTTATAAAAATTGCAGATAGCTATGAAGCTGCGGCAAAGAAAAAAGGTTTTTTAATAACAGGCAGACATAATCTTAAAGAAGAAGAATCTCAAAAGGTTGTGGAAAATATAAGCTTGAACAATCCGGATATTATTCTAACAGTTGGAACTAAAGCTGCCAAAATGGCAAATGAAAAGCTGCAAGGGATGAATGTTGTCCATACGGCAATACTAAATCCTGAGGAGTTTATGTCTGCCAAAAGTCGTTTTATTTCATTAAATCTGAAAGAAGATGAGAAATTCAAGAGGATATTAGATTATTTTAGCAATTTTAAGCGATGCGGGATACTGTATTCAGCTAAGACAGAAAAATTAGTTATTGATATTAAGGCTATTTGTGAAAAACTTGGGATTGCGGTTTCTGCGGTAGAGATTAATGATTCGAAAGAAATTAGCAGTGTTGTTGATAATCTAAAAGGAAGTATTGATTTTCTGTATATGGTTGCGGATACCGATATTTATAACTCGAAAGTAATACAGGAATTTCTTAAAAATTCCATTAAAGACGGAATACCTGTAGTAGGGCTTTCTGAAAACTATACAAAAGGAGGGGCTTTAATATCTTTTGATTGTGATTATGAGGATTTGGGGTTACAAGCTGCCGAGCTGACAGAGATGGTATTTAAAGAGAAAAACTTAATTCGCAAAGATTCACCAAGAAAAATAGTATATTCCCTGAATAAGCATGTTGCGGAAATTCTGGATGTAATTATAAGTCCGGATGTATTAAATAATGCTAAAGAGGTTTACTAGTGAGATTAACTCTAATTCCTAAAATCATTCTTACGGTCATAATATTTGTAGTAGTTTCAATGACGGTTATAATTATCTTTAATGTTACATATGACGTGAATGATTACAATGAAGATCTTGATGAAAAGATGAATATGTTGTCAACCAATATATCTGACAATATATCATATTTTGTCCTGGTTGGTGACAAAACCCATATTGACAGGATATCGGAAAGCGCATTGCTCCAAAAAGATATTATTTCCTGTCGAGTTACTGACAAATTCGGAAAAGAAATGTTCTCGAAAAAAAATAATATATCAGGTCCGGCGCGTACAGTTACTGCTGAAATATCCGCAGAGTTGACTGAAAAAGGTGAAGAGCATGATGATTTGTT
>Ga0156422_1083_pt1 | contig 9439 bp, 8 predicted proteins | sample RifOxyA2_FD_108065 | JGI IMG/M metagenome (GOLD analysis project Ga0156422, IMG submission 108065) | Candidatus Firestonebacteria bacterium RIFOXYA2_FULL_40_8
AAGGAATAAATCTGGGTTATGAAAAAGGTGACTATGATTTTAAGGATTGGAAAGGAATAAAAGCGCCGGGTTACTGGAATGCGCAGGGACTTGACCTTGTCGGAGCCGTCTGGTTTAAAAAAGAAATAACCATTCCGGAAAAATGGACACAGTATGACCTTGTGCTTGAACTAGGACCTATTGTTGATTTTGACAGCACGTATTTTAACGGTGAAAAAGTAGGGGGGGTGGGAAGTGATTTTCCTAACTTCTGGGCATACAACCGGAGATATCTTGTGCCTGCCCGGCTTTTAAAAGCGGGAGAGAATAATATAACCGTAAGAGTATTTGCGGCCAACCGGGTCGGGGGATTTGGTGCGGCAAAAGGAACTATGCTGCTTTCCGTAGTTAATCATCCGGATCTGGGAAAAGTAAAGCTTGACGGGAAATGGAAGTATAAAATAGAAAGAGCGCTCCCGTCTTTCGGAATGGGTTCAACGGGGGAAGGTATTGATGAAAGGACTTACGGAACTCTTTATAATACAATGGTGTCGCCGCTTGTCGGCTTCGGGATTAAAGGTTTTATCTGGTATCAGGGAGAGAACAACGCCGCTAAGCCGAAGGATTATTCGATTTTGCACAAGCTTTTTATCAATGATCTTCGGGATAAATGGCAGGATAAAGAATTGCCGTTCTATTTTGTGCAATTGGCTAATTATGTGACAGAGAATGATTGGGCGGCTTTTAGAGAAGCTCAGAGGGACGCTTTAAAACTTAAAAACACCGGAATGGCGGTTGCGATTGATATCGGAGAGGGTTCGGACATCCATCCGAAAAATAAACAGGATGTGGGAAAGCGCTTGGCGCTAAATGCCCTGGCTAAAACTTACGGAAAAAAAGTAGAATACTCCGGTCCGGTATACCGTTTTATGGAAATAAAAGGAAAAAAAGTAAGGATTGTATTTGATCATGCCGAATCGGGTTTAAAAACAAAAGATAATAAGTTCCTTGCGGGCTTTGAAATAGCCGGAAAAAGCGGTAATTTTGTGAACGCAAAGGCAAAGATTGATAAGAAATCCGTACTCGTCTGGAATGACAGTATAGAAAAGCCGTTAGCCGTTAGATACGCCTGGGCAAATAATCCGGTATGCAATCTTTATAATAAGGAAGGTCTACCCGCAGTACCGTTTAGTAAAAGAAGCAAGGACAGCAAGTAAAGCAAACAAAGCAAGTACAGTAAGAACAGAAAAAGAAGTTGAGCAAAGGTATAAATATCGAACCATAAATCCTTTGCGAAATCCGCCTAGGCGGAAAAAGTGGATAAATAATAACACCTTTGAAAAAGACTTTACAAACCTTAAAAACTTTATGAACTTTATAAACTGCAATTTTCCGTGAGGGCTACTATGACCAGAACTGAAGAAGCACGATCATACTTTTTATCGGGGTTTTCCTGCTCACAGGCGGTGCTTTATGTTTTTGCCGAAGAGTTCGGACTTTCTAAGGAAACTGCATTAAGAATGGCAGATGCTTTTGGCGGCGGGATGGGCGGCATGGGTAAAACCTGCGGTGCTGTAACCGGTGCGTTTATGGTAATTGGACTGAAGCACGGAAGAGTTGACGCGGGAGATATGTTCCGGAAGGAAGAGACCAGACGCCTGGTAAATAAATTTACGGAAGAATTCACGGCACTTCATGGTTCGACCGGTTGCAGCGATCTTTTAGAATGCGATATGGCAGCGCCCGAGGGAAAAAAATATGCAAAAGATAAAGGACTGTTCGTTGAGTTATGCCCTAAATATGTAATTTCTGCGGTTGAACTCCTGGAAAAACTGCTGTATCCGGAAGTGTAAAACAGCCCCAAAAACGAAGTAGAAATATTCTGGTTAGTCTGTAAAAGAATCTATGCAATTTGCTTGTATCAGCGTAATCCAATGCTTTGCAATCAGCGGAATCGAACCCGAAATTCTCCTAAAACTTCAATATTCGGAATGTCAATAGTGGTGCGTTTTCTACTTCGGATTTCGGGGTCAGATTAGCGCTTTCTTTTTGAAAAACTTTTTTGCGATAACAGGAAGTACCGCAAGTAAACCAAGAAGTACAAAACCGGATATCAGTCTCACGGAGAGCAGGTCAGAGGGCTCTTCTATCTTTGAAAGGCTGTTTCCGGCGTTGGCGTAAATCATCGTAGCGGGTAATATTCCGACTGCAGTGGTCCAGACAAATGTTTTAAGATCTATTTTTGTAAGCCCGGCCAGAATGTTCAAAAGAAAAAACGGCGGTATTGAAATGAACCTCAGCATTAAAATATAATTCTTTCCGTTTTCTTTAATTTCACGGTTAAACCCGGAAAGTTCTTTTTCGTATTTTTTTTGTATATAATTGCCCGCAAGATATCTTGAAGTGAGAAAAGCCAGAATAGCTCCTGACGTTGCGCCCGCTGTTATATAGGCCGTTGCGATTATAGTGCCAAAGAGAAAGCCCCCTGCAATGGTCAGCGCGAAAGCTCCGGGTATAGAAAAAGCGGCAACTACGAAGTAAAGTCCGATATAAAACAAAGCAGTCATAAGGTAGTTCTCAGCCACATAGTTCTTGAATAAGGAGCTGTTAGTTTTAAAATCCTCAAAAGTTATATAACTGTGCAGTTGGGTGAAATAAACCGCAGCCGCCAGCATCAAAACAATCAGAATTATAAAGAGTATTATCGTTCTATTTGACATAGTTTAATATTTCTACCATATACGACCTGAAAAGTAAAGAAAAGACATGTGGTGTTTCCCCATTTTCTGTTCCGGTTCGCAACTGGAGGAAATTTATCTCCATGTTCGGCGGCTGAATAACTCGCTTTGCTCGAACAATTCAGCCTTTGTTCCGAACATTTCAATAAATTTCTGTACGTTGCTCACAAGTCCCAGAAAATAGGAAAACTCCACTTGCGAAAAATCCGTTATGTATCAGTGGAATCCTGTAGTTTTGCAATCAGTGGAATCGCTTTTATAAAATACTTGATATAATAAGCTGTAATGGTATAATTAACCTAATATAGGGAGAGATAAATGGCTGATTTTGGGGCACTTGAGGCAAGGGCAAAGCAATTTAGAAGAGAGATACTTGAAACTATTTCAGGCGCAGGTGCGGGGCATCCCGGGGGTTCGCTTTCAGCAATCGATATCCTTACCTATCTGTATTATGAGAAATTGAATATCTATCCTGCCGATTCCAAAAATGAAGAAAGAGACAGGTTTATCATGTCAAAAGGCCATGCAAGTCCGGCTCTTTATGTGGTACTTGCAAGCAGAGGATTTTTTGAAAAGAAAGAACTCTCAAGTTTTAGAAAACTGGGAGCTATGCTTCAGGGGCATGTCTATGCGAAAGTTCCCGGGGTAGAGCTTTCAACCGGAAGCTTGGGACAGGGACTCTCCTTCGCTAACGGCATGGCGCTGGCCGGAAAAATAAAAGGTAAATCTTTCAAGGTTTATTGTCTGCTCGGTGACGGGGAGATGCAGGAAGGTCAGGTCTGGGAAGCTTTAATGACCGCGGTACACCACAAACTTGACAACCTGTGTATTATAATTGATGCAAATAAAGTACAGCAGAACGGGCTTGTTAAAGAAATTAAGAACATAGAACCGCTGGCGGAAAAATTAAAAAGTTTTGGTTGTGAAGTTTCGGAAATTGACGGACATAACATGGAAGAGATTGCGGCGGCGTTTGCCGGTTTCGGAAAAGTAAAAAATAAACCGTATGTTATCAAGGCAAACACAATTAAAGGGAAGGGTGTTTCGTTCATGGAATTAAATTCCAAGTGGCATGGTAAAGCTCCGAACAAGGAAGAGCTGGCTGCGGCGTTAAAGGAGCTTCTATGATACAAAAAGCCATAAGAGACGGCTTCGGTGAAGCTCTGGCGGAACTTGGAGCGAAGTACGAACGTATAGTTGTCTTATCCGGAGACCTCGAAGATTCCACAAAGGTGATAAATTTTAAAAACGTTGCGCCAAAAAGGTTCTTTAATCTCGGAATAGCAGAGCAGGATCTTGTGGGAACAGCGGCAGGGCTCGGCAAGGAAGGTCTTATTCCTTTCGCCTGTTCTTTTGCCGTGTTCTTAACCAACAGGGCGTACGACCAGATAAGAATTACTGTCTGCTTCAACGAGAGCAATGTGAAACTTGTAGCTTCCCACGGAGGTGTGACCGTAGGTTCGGACGGCGCCACTGCGCAATGCCTTGAGGATTTTGCTATCATGAGAGTTTTGCCGAATATGAAAGTTATTTGCCCGTGTGATGCAATAGAAGTAAAAAAAGCTGTAAAAGCGCTGATTTCCGATATTGGTCCTTCATATATGAGAACAGGAAGAGCGCCTTCAGATATCATCACCAAGGAAAGCGACCCTTTTGTTCTCGGTAAAGCAAATGTAATGAAAGACGGAAAAGATGCGGTTATTATCGCCTGCGGAATAATGGTCGCCGAAGCTTTGCGTGCCGCGGAAATGCTTAAAAAAGAAGGGGTAAACGCAACGGTACTTAATATGCATACTATAAAACCCCTTGATACTAAAGCCGTAATAGAGTGGGTTAAAAAAACCGGTGCTGTTGTGACCGCGGAAGAACACCAGATTATAGGCGGGCTGGGTTCGGCCGTTGCTGAAGCTCTTGCTTTGGAGTTCCCGGCGCCTTTGGAAATGGTGGGAGTAAAAGACTCTTTCGGCGAATCGGGTGAACCCGGGGAACTGATGGAAAAGTATGGACTGACGGATAAACACATTGCGGAGGCCGTAAGGCGCGTGATTAAAAGGAAAAAATAAGATGCGAAAAGATATTATATTTTATTCGGAAGGGTCAAAGATATCGGGACATCTATATCTTCCGGAAAAAATGGAAGAAGGAAAGAAATATCCGGCGGTCGTGCTTTGCCACGGTTTTGCGGGAATAAAAGAAGCACTGCTTCCCCCTTTTGCGGAAGGGTTTTCCAATAACGGGTTTATTACTCTGGCTTTTGATTACCGGGGTTTTGGAGATTCAGAAGGTGAAAGAGGGCGTCTTGTCCCGGTTGATCAGATCAAGGACATCAGAAATGCTATAACATATATGGAAACTCTTGCCGAAGTTGATCCCGGAAAAATTGCCCTCTGGGGAAGTTCCTTCGGAGGTGCTAATGCGATTTGCGTCACAGCTGCCGATAAAAGAGTTAAAGCCGTTATAGCCCAGCTTACGTTTGGAAGCGGTGAAAGGGTTGTCACGGGCGGGCTTAAGCCGGAAGAAAAAGAAAAACTTTTTGCTACTTTGAGTAAAATATCACAGCGGTTGGTAACGCAGAATAAAAATATGATGATGAGTTTGAATCAGATACTCTCGGATGCCGACTCAGAAGAGTTTTTCGGGAAGATCATAGCCGAACACCCGAAAATAAATGTTAAGATTCCTTTCCTATTCGTAAAGGAAAGTATCGAGTACAAACCTGAAGACGTTATAGGCAAAATAACCGTGCCGGTCATGATACTCGGCGCGGAAAAAGATATAGTAAATCCGCCCGCGGAATCTAAGATATTATTTGAAAAAGCAAACGAACCGAAAGAGTTGGTAATGATAAAAGATGCTACTCATTATCAGGTGTACTCCGGGGCTAAATTTGAAGAAGCGTTTAAAGCAGAAATGGAGTTTTTTAAGAAATATTTGTAGCGTTGGGCTTTAGCCCAACGGTGCGTCGTATAAAACACGACGCTAAAGGTGGAGCGCTTGGAGAATATTAATAAAATTAACACCTGGCAAGCAATTAAAAAGATATTTGCTTCGGCTCTGTTTGTAGTTGCCGGCTACTTTTGCGTTGTGCTAAATAATCCTGATCAAGCTGCAGTTATCTCGTTTTCACATGCCTTATTTACATCTTTAGTATTCGTTATCCCAATATCTCTTGCCATAGTAACTCAAAGGATTATGAAAGGTCCAGTTGCTTTTTTGATTACGTTAGGTATTGTTTTTTGTGTAATGTTCTATCTTATCTGGCAATATTTTCCTGAAAAACTAGGGAATTTTGATATGTATTACCTATTGGGCGTGGGTTTAATACTTCTTGGAAGCTATGGTATTTACAAAACTATTAGAGGTTTAAATGATTTTGTAGGCTATCAAGAGGAAGGTCTGCATTTAAAACTAAACGGAGCAAAACCGAAAATACTTAAGTGGGAAGATATTGAACTTGTAGAAGTTACTTCATGGCAGAGTATAAGAATTAAGGCAAGAGGAAAGTATTATGAAATTAGCAACACAAGCATTCTTGACAGGATAAAGAAAAAGGTCAACAAAGAGTTGATTGTTGAAAATAAAGAGAAAAAAGAAATAAAGCCCCAATCAAGGATTGATTACGTTGTTGAAGAACCTGCGATTGCTGAATTTAAGCCCCGTCTAAATATTATACTTGGGACGGGATTGCTAGTTGTTTTTCTTATCTCTTTAATGGTTTTCGTTGCTTGGGCTTCAGCGCCTAACTTCTTTTCTTTTATTTCGGTAATATTCTTATACGGATTTAGTCTGATTGCGGTTAAATGGTTTATTTATAGAATAAGAATTTATCAAAGAGGTTTAGAAATTCGCGGAATTTTTGGAAAAATACCAGTTTTTAAAAGCGTTTATATAGACTGGAAGGATTTAGAGCATGTTATTTATGATAAGTTTGCGGGTGGAGAATTTAATCGAGGGAATATAATCTTTGAGACGAAGGACTCGAGAGTATCTACAAAATATCCGCCGAAAAAACTTGAAGAGTTTCTAAAAGAAGTTGCAAATCATGTTAATATAAAAAAGTTAAATACTTCGGCGCAGATTATTGTCAGATACAGCAGTATAGATGATCCAAAAAGTTTAGAATATAAAAAAACACGTTTTTTAGAGCTGTATACAGATGATACCAACTCTACCGAAGGCTTGAAATTAATTAAAGAAATATTGAAAGAACAACCTAAAGACATAGAAATGTGCTATTATTTGGGAAACATATATTTATGGGGCGATAAAAATAAAAAAGCTTTAAGTCAATACTTGGACTGTCTAAAAATTGATTTTGATTTCCAGAAGGCAAGGCTTAAAATAATATGTCTTTCTCTTCTTGAAGGTGATTATGATACAGCAAGTATACAGTTTGACAGAATTAACTTTAACAAGATAGAAGGTATGACAGCTTCCTATAAAAAGATACTTGCGAGAATAGTAAAAGAAAAAAGCTATGAAGATGATCAGGATATTTTAGAAATTATGGGTATAGATTTCCCTGATAATCAATAAAAACTGTTATATCCTCACCCGTACCCTCTCCTTATAATATGAAAGGAGAGGTAATCTGAGGAAAGGAGTGCGATATATATGGAAAATACTAGTAAGACGGCTTTGATTGTTGTAGATGTGCAGAGGGCGGTAACGAATAAAGAGGATAAGTTTAAGTTCGGATACAACCGGTGCGGAGATTGCATAATGAATATTAACCGGCTGATTGCCTACGGGCAAAAGGTGGGGTGGGATATAATTTATGTCGGGCATTCGACTCCCTGGTATCATCCTATTCATGCAGCTGTCACCGGTTTTTCGTTTATGAAGGGAAGTGAAGATGCAAGGTTTGACGAGCGCCTGCAGGTCCTTAGCAATAATATCTTTCATAAGATGTACGGAAGCGCTTTTTCCAACGGGAAATTAAAAAAACTGCTCAAGACGAACGGGATCGAAAGAGTGATGGTCTGCGGTCTGGCTGCGGATGGTAGTGTTTCGTCTACAGCAAAGAGTGCGCTGGCAAAAGGTTATAAAGTAACCGTGGTCTCAGATTCCTGTATGGCTAAAACCGACGAAAGAGCAAAAGCCGCGTATGAAAAACTTGCAGCTGCGGAAATAGAAATAGAAACGACGTCAAACATCGTTCTCAGATAAAGCCGGAAGGCGGAGGACAGAGGGCCGAAGACGGAAAAAAGGAGTTATATTTCAATGAAGAAGGATAGTAAAGTTTTGCCGATGATATTGATTGGAGGATTAAAATCGTGGGAGATGCCTGTTGAGCAAAGTCTAAATATAAAACCATAAATCTTTGCGAAATCCGCCTAGGCGGAAAAGGAGATATCTAGATGGGAAATAAAGCATTGGGGATGATCTTGATCGGGGGGAAGAACTCCTGGGAAATGCCGGAACTTACTAATATTAATAAACTCCCGCCCAGGTCAACTTTCTATTATTATAAAAACGAAAAAGATGCGGCAACTACCGATCGTTCAAGATCACCTTATATTAAATTATTAAACGGCAGGTGGGATTTTAAGATTAAAAAGAACCCTTATGGTGCAACGGAAAGCGAACTTAACTCCGGTAAGTGGTCAAAAATAGATGTTCCGGGTAACTGGACCATGCAAGGGTTTGGTCAGCCGCATTATACAAATGTTCAAATGCCTTTTAAAAACCTTCCGCCTTCGGTGCCTGAAGAAAATCCTACCGGCATCTATCGTACAACTTTTACCTTACCTTCTAACTGGAAAAAAAGACGGACTGTTATCCATTTTGGCGGCTGTGAAGGTGTTTTGTATGTTTATGTAAATAAAAAAACTGTAGGAATGAATAAAGATGCCCGGACCCCCGCTGAATTTGACATATCTTCCCTGCTGAAACCGGGAAAGAATGAACTCGTATGTGTCGTGGTTAAATGGTCGGATGCGACTTTCCTGGAAGATCAGGATCACTGGTGGCAGGCAGGTATTCAAAGGGAAGTTTATATTTACTCAACACTTAAACCGCATATTCAGGATGTTTTTGCCAAGGCCTCATTTGAAAATAATTACCAGAAAGCGGACTTAACCGTCAGTGTCAAAATTGGTTTTCCGGGAGAAAAAAACTTTGGCACGCCTATTAAGGTCTCGTTAATAGACGCGGCGGGAAAAGTAGTATCAAAAAGTAATGTTGCAACTCAAGAAGGGATAAAAGGTATCTCCTACTCCTATTCTAAAGGCGAACTGACGGTAAATTTGAAGATAAAAAAACCGGTTCTTTGGAATGCGGAAGCCCCGTATCTTTATACTATCGTAGTGACCTGCAAAATAGGCGGTAAAAAGGAGATTGTTTCCACAAAATTCGGGTTCAGGGATATAAAAATAGAAAACAGAAATCTGTTGATCAACGGAAAGAGAGTAATGATACGCGGGGTCAACAGGCACGACCATGATGATACTAAAGGAAAATATATAAGCCGTGAATTAATGGAAAAAGACCTTATAGTTATGAAATATTTTAATATTAACGCGGTCAGAACTTCGCATTATCCCAATGACCCTTACTGGTTGGACCTCTGCGATAAATACGGGATGTATCTCGTGGATGAAACCAACCTGGAGACGCATGCTTATTATTTTGACCTGTGTAATGATAACAGGTATGCTTCCGCTTTTCTTGAAAGAGCCAGGAACATGGTGGAGCGCGACAAGAACCACCCTTCGGTTATT
>Ga0156422_1067_pt2 | contig 9429 bp, 7 predicted proteins | sample RifOxyA2_FD_108065 | JGI IMG/M metagenome (GOLD analysis project Ga0156422, IMG submission 108065) | Candidatus Firestonebacteria bacterium RIFOXYA2_FULL_40_8
CAGAAGTTAACTTTGTAAACGGCAGGCAGGAAGGACCTTTTAAAACCTACTATGAAAGCGGTAATATGCGCTCGGAGAGTAATTTTAAAAACGGAAAACAAGATGGGATGACGAAGGATTATTATGAAAGCGGAAGCGTGAAGTCAGAAAGTATCTGGAAAGATGGTAAAACAGAAGGACTCGTCAAAGAGTTTTTTGAGAGCGGTAAGGTTAAAACCGTGGTTAATTGTATAAATGGTAAAGAAGAAGGAATGCTGAAAAGATATAACGATAACGGTGTACTTGAAGCCGAAAGCGAATATAAGGATGGTGTTTTTATCAAAGAAGTGATTGTCCCTCCAAAAGTAACAAGACCAGAGGAAGTTGTACCTGAAAAAAAGACAAAAAAGGGACAAAAGTAAAGAGCTCTAAATATCAAGTCCCAAAAACGTAAATTATGCGATGCCTTCGTTAATATAGCTTAATATAATACTATAGACAATCATATATGTGTTTTGATAGAATACTCCAACTAAATTACAAATAATTCCTTGTTATTTAGTATTAAGATAATCAGTACTAGGAGGTAATTATGGCTCACGGTCCGGCGACGGAATGGAAGAAGGATAAGTCTTCCAGTTTGAAGGAACTGCTTGGGAAATGGATGTTCCTGCTTTACACCCTGGTTTATGCGGGTTTTATTTTTATTAACGTATTTAGTCCGGAATTTATGGGTATTGACGTCGGAAGCCTCAACGTAGCCATAGTTTACGGTTTTGGATTGATAGTTTTTGCAATCTTCCTTGCTTTTGCCTATAACCATGTAGGCACTCATGCAGAAGAGTTGCTCTGTGATGAAGAGGAGGTCAAAAAATGAATTATACAGCCTCCCCTTTAGCTATTATACTATTTTTATCTTTTGTCGCTACTGTTCTGGGAATCTCTTATCATTTTGCCAGAAAGACAAAGTCAGCATCCGGTTATTTTGCCGCAGGCGGAAATATTCATTGGTCGGTAAACGGAATAGCTTTTGCAGGTGACTATCTGTCAGCGGCTTCTTTCCTTGGAATCTGCGGAATGATAGCGGTTTCCGGTTATGACGGCTTTCTTTATTCAATCGGATACCTTGCCGGCTGGGTGGTTGCTTTATTTATAGTTGCCGAACCAATGAAGCGTCTTGGAAAATATACTTTTACCGATGCATTGGATTCAAAATATAATTCCAAAGGAATTCAGCTTGTCTCTGCAATCAGTACAATTCTGGTTTCTCTTTTCTATCTTATTCCCCAGATGGTGGGTGCAGGATCACTGGTAACACCGCTTCTTGGTCTTCCTCACTGGGCCGGCGTTGTTATGGTCGGTATTATAGTAATTATTATCGTTGCAACAGCTGGTATGACGTCCACTACTTATGTGCAATTTTTTAAAGGCGGAATGCTTGTTGTTTTCTCTTTAACACTAGTTTTTCTTCTTTTCTCCAGAGGAATTAGTACCGCCCCCGATCAAGGCGGGGATGTGCCTTATCATAATTTTATAACGCTAGAGGCGAGCCTTGATAAGACCGGTAAAATATATATAAAAGATCCAAGTTATAAGATCCTAAGCCAGATTGATGCCGATGCGAAAGGCAAGAAGCTTCATTTTATAAGGCTTGAAAAAGCAGGTCTACCTTCAATCTGGAAATTCAATGAAACTAAATCCTTACTGGAAGAGACTTTATATATAGAAAACAAAAAGAACGGGGAAGCTCTTTATAACGGAGCAAAGAAAGAAGAAGGTAAATTTTTCCAGGTCGGACATATGAGCGAGATTGATGGCAAAGCAAACAATAAAACCAACACTCTTAATACTATGTCTTTTATTGAAAAAATAAAGAACGGAACTGTTGTAAGATGGAACAAACAGGTAGTTGCAACGGATGACGGAAAAATATCAATATTTTATCAGAATCCTACTCCCGGAAAAGATATACTGAAACCCGGTTTAAAATTCAAAGTAGACAGTAAAAAAGGCGCTACGACTACAGATAAAATTGATTTTATCTCTTTAATGCTTGCTCTCTTTTTAGGGACGGCCGCGCTCCCGCACATACTTATCAGATATTACACAGTGCCAAGTCCGGCTTGCGCAAGAAAGTCAACTATCGTGGCTATCGCAGCTATTGGTTTGTTCTATGTTTTAACACTCTACATGGGGCTTGGATCAATGGTCAGCGGTGTTATTGATCTCACAAATGATAATATGTCTGCACCTCTTCTGGCAAAGTCTTTTGGAGTTACGATATTTGCAATAATTTCTGCACTTGCATTTGCAACCGTACTTGGTACGGTGAGCGGTCTTATTGTTGCCGCCAGCGGTGCAGTTGCGCATGATTTCATGGATAGATTCCTTGGCAGGAACATGTCAGACCACGCGAAAGTAAAAGCAGGTAAGATTGCTGCTGTTGTTGTAGGTGCAATCGCAGTGGTACTTGGAATTCTCTTTAAAGGCATGAATGTTTCGTATCTCGTAGGCTGGGCGTTCTCAATTGCAGCTTCTGCAAATCTGCCTGCAATCATTATGATACTTTTTTGGAAAAAAACAACGGCCAAAGGTGTTATGTCTTCAATTACGGTTGGTCTTGTTTCAGCTCTGGGACTTATTCTTCTTTCCCAGGAGACGTATAACAATGTATATGGTCTCGTTAATGTCACTGCACCGGTACCGATAAACAATCCTGCAATAATATCGGTTCCGCTAAGCTTTTTGACCCTTGTTGTTGTTTCCTATATGACACAAAAGAAGAAAGAAAGAAGCAAGTAGATTATTTAAAATATTGTTGATTATTTTAATCAGTTTTGTGATAATAATGTTATTCAAATAGAATACCCCCAGGTATTTGTCTTGGGGGTATTTTTTTAAATAATATTTTGCAACTAAAAACATATTTAAAGATATGTAAAACTGTTTAGGGACGATTAGCTACTGTTTAAATCAGTGTCCACCTTCGGTGAGATCTCGCTGAAGGCGGAGAATCTTGTTCATAAAGGGGAATAGTATGAAAATTGTTGTTCTTGACGGCAATACGACCAATCCGGGAGATATAGGATGGGGAGAGCTTCACTCGCTTGGCGAATGCATAATGCATGATCATTCTAAGAATACCGACGTAATAGAAAGAGCTAAAGGCGCGGAGATAATTCTCACTAATAAAACCGTGATTGGTAAAGATGCTTTTAAAGCGCTTCCGGATCTAAAATTCATAAGCGTTCTTGCAACCGGATACAACGTAGTAGATGTTGACTCTGCAAATGAAGCCGGCGTTTATGTTTCAAACGTTCCTACTTACGGCACTAATTCAGTAGCGCAGATGGCTTTCGCGCACATTCTAGAATTTACACAGCACGTCGGTCATCACTCTGAAACCGTAAAAGAAGGAAGATGGGCAAAATCAAGGGACTTCTGCTACTGGGATTTTACCATGACCGAGCTTTCTGGAATGACCATCGGCATAGTCGGCTTCGGCCGTATAGGCCAGTCAACTGCAAAGATAGCTCTGGGTTTTGGAATGAACGTTATCGCTTACGACGCTTTTATTAAACAATCACCTATGCCTGAAGTTAAGATGGTGGACATGGAATCTCTTTTTAAAACTTCTGATTTTGTTTCCCTGCATTGCAACCTGACTGCGGAAAATAAGGGTTTTATAAATAAAGAGATGTTTTCTAAGATGAAAAAAACAGCTTTCCTTGTTAATACAAGCCGCGGCCCACTTATCAATGAGCCGGATTTAGTCGAAGCTTTAAACTCAGAGGTAATCGCCGGTGCAGGCCTTGATGTTTTGACAGTCGAGCCGCCTTCTGCGGACAATCTTCTTTACAAAGCCAAAAACTGCCAAATTACCCCGCACATTTCCTGGGCCACAACAGCTGCCAGAAAAAGATTGGTCGCAATAACTATCGGAAACATTAAAGCATACATCGCCGGAAAACCTATAAACATAGTTAACAAACCGAAGCGCTAGGAAAAAGTCTAAAATCTTGAAAATATTTACAAATACTTAGAAGGCGTTCGGTAAAACGAACGCCTTTTTAATTTCCAGAAAATATCATTCTTCACAAAATACGGCGAAAGCTTTTTCAGCCTACCTTAAATAGTCATTAGTCATTCGTCAATTGTAAATAGCTCTTCTTTGTGCTAAAATACCTTTATGACAAAGATAAAGATTTGCGGGATAACTAACCTGGAAGATGCGTTATTTGCTGCTGATTTAGGGGCAAATGCGGTTGGGTTTGTATTTGCTAAGAGTCCAAGGCAGGTAAAACCTGAACAGGTCAGGAAAATCATAGAGAAGCTTCCGCCTTTTATTGCCAAGGTTGGTGTATTTGTTAATGAAGTGCCTTCCCATGTTGCAAAGATTGCTAAAGAAGCGGGACTTACTTCTGTGCAACTTCATGGTGAAGAGATTCCACAGTTTTGCGCTTCATTGTCTCCGCTTACGGTCATTAAGGGTATCCGTGTAAGAGATGAATCTGATATTAAAATGCTTGCAGCTTATGAGTTTGTCTCTGCGTATTTACTGGATTCGTTTGTTCAAGGAAAGAAAGGCGGGACGGGGAAAACATTTGACTGGAAACTTGCTCTGCTTGCAAAAAAACACGGTAAACCCGTAATACTTTCCGGGGGATTGACACCGCAAAATATACTTGAAGCGTTGAAAAGAGTTGAACCGTACGGTGTAGATGTGTCCAGTGGTGTAGAAAGCAAACCGGGAAAAAAAGATAAGAAGAAATTAAAAGATTTCATACAAAAGGTTAGACGATATGATGCCCGATAAACACGGATATTTTGGAAAATATGGCGGTATGTTTGTACCTGAAACACTCATGCCTGCTTTGGAAGAGCTCAAAAACGAATTCTTTAAGGCGACTAAAGATAAAATATTTAAAGCTGAGCTTAAACGATATCTTACTGAATTTGCCGGAAGACCTACCGAGCTTTACTATGCGGAAAAACTAACCAGGTATCTCAAAGGCCCTAAAATTTACCTTAAAAGAGAAGATATGACCCATACGGGTTCACATAAGATCAATAACTGTATCGGTCAGGCCTTAATGGCTCTCAGGATGGGAAAAAAACGTATCATAGCAGAGACCGGGGCTGGTCAACATGGGGTTGCTACGGCTACGGTAGCGGCAAGATTTGGATTAAAATGTGATGTTTTCATGGGCGAAGAAGATTGCAAACGCCAAGCGCTCAATGTCTACAGGATGAAACTGCTGGGAACTAACGTAATACCCGTTACTTCCGGAACTAAGACCTTAAAAGACGCTTTAAATGAAGCAATGCGCGACTGGGTTTCTAATGTTGATAATACATATTACATGCTTGGAACGGTTGCAGGCCCTCATCCCTATCCGCTAATGGTTAGGTACTTTCAGAAGGTAATTGGAGAGGAGGCGAGAAGACAAATCCTTGTAAAAGAAGGGCGGCTTCCAAATTTCATTGTTGCCTGTGTAGGCGGAGGAAGTAATGCAATTGGAATCTTTCATCATTTCTTTCACGACAAAAAAGTGAAATTTATTGGCGTAGAAGCAGGTGGAAGAGGTATGAAGCCAACTATGAACTCTGCAAGTATAAGTGCAGGTGCGCCAGGGTCTTTACATGGGTCATACACATATTTACTTCAAGATAAAGACGGGCAGGTTTTAAACACACATTCAATTGCGGCCGGGCTGGACTACCCGGGGGTCGGACCGGAGCATAGTTACTATAAAGACATAGGTAGAGCTGAGTACACCCCTATAATGGACAAAGACGCATTAAAAGCATATGATTTGCTGTCAAAAATAGAGGGAGTCATTCCTGCTTTAGAATCAAGCCACGCTGTAGCTTACGTTGTAAAGAATGCAAAGACATTCAAGAAGACAGACCTAATCATAATTAATCTTTCAGGGAGAGGCGATAAAGATGTCGGCAGGTTACTCTAATAAATTAGTAAAAAATATGCTTGTCAATAAAGATAATAAGAGGAAATCTTTTATTGTTTACATTACCGGCGGTTTTCCTGATTTAAAGACAACAAAAAAGCTAATACTTGGATTGGACAAAGCAGGGGTTGATGTTATCGAGATTGGCGTACCTTTTTCTGACCCGGTTGCAGACGGCCCAACAATCCAGGAATCAAGCTTCTATGCACTCCAAAAAGGCGTCACGCTTAAGAAAATCCTTAAGATGACCAAAGAGCTTAGGGGGGAGATTAACGCAGCAGTGGTCCTTATGGGTTATTATAACAGCTTTCTAAAATATGGTTTAAGCAAATTCGTTACGGGTTGCAAAAACAACGGAATTGATGGTATAATTATACCGGATTTAGTACCTGAGGAAAGTTGTACTCTATCAAAACTTGCGAAAGAAAACGGTTTAGCCATGGTTTTTCTTATTGCGCCAAACAGCAGCGAAAAGAGAATCCGGCTGGCAGCATCACGCAGTTCAGGATTTTTGTATTGTGTTTCAGTAAAAGGAATTACAGGACAAAGGAAAAAGCTGCCAGACATAAGTAAATATATTTCCAAAGTCAGAAAAATTACGAAACTGCCTCTGGCTGTTGGTTTTGGAGTCTCAAATAACGCGCAAGCAGGTCATTTTTTAAAGAAAGCAGACGGTGTAATTGTCGGAAGCGCTGTAATTAAAATAATAAAAGATAACATTAAGAATAAACCTGTTGAAAAAGTTGTCAGGTTCGTAAAATCCTTAAGAAAAGGCTTTTAGATGGCAGATAAGGAAAACATAGAAGACCTCAAGAAAGACAACAAGGAGCTTCGGGATCAAATATCTGCGCTCAGTAGTCTTGTTTCAATCCAAGACCTCAAAATTTCAATATTCCAATCGATTGGAAAGATTACTTCTTCCTCTTTTAACCTTGATAAACTATTAGATAGCATTATGGACCTCATAATCAAGACTATGAAGGTGGAAGCCGGATCACTCCTGCTTTTAAACTCTGATACCGGTCTCCTTGAATTTAAAGTAGCTAAAGGTGACAAGGGTGATGCGGTAAAAAAATATAAATTCGCGCTGGGTGAAGGCATCGTAGGTTTTGTCGCGCAATCAGGCAAAGCCCTGGTGGTTCCCGATGTCTCTAAAAGCGAACATTTCAAGAAAGATGTTTCTGAAAGTATCAAATACCCTATCGAAAATGTTATTTGTGTTCCTCTCAGGGTAAACAATAAGGTTATCGGCGTTATAGAACTGATGAACAAGATGCCCAGAAAACGTTTTATCAAGGAAGATCTTGACCTTTTGGAGTCTTTAGCCGGTCAAATCTGCCTTATCATTCAAAATGCGCAGCTTGTAGAGGATTCCAAACGAAAAATTGAAGAACTTTCCACTTTAATTTCCGTTTCCACCATTATTAATTCCACCCTGGATTTAAATAAACTTTTAAACGAGATAATGGAAGCGGCGGCAAAACTGCTCCGCGCGGAAACCAGCACTATCTTCCTGATAGACCAGGAAAAGCAGGAGTTATATTTTGAGGTTGTGACCGGAAAATCTAAAGACGATATAGTGAATACTATAAGGATACCGATGTCAGAAGGTATAGCAGGTTGGGTCGCGAGAACGGGACAATCATTACTGGTGCCTGATGTCTCGAAAGACGCGCGCTTCTATAATAAGGTTGATGAAAAATCGAAATTTCAAACTAAATCAATTGTCGCGGTTCCTTTACGCGTGAAAGATAAAGTTATCGGCGTCATCGAAGTTCTTAATAAATTTGACGGAACTTCATTTTTACCGTACGAACTTGAGCTTCTGGAAGCTCTGGCTGATCAATCGGCTGTGGCAATTGATAATGCTGTTGTGCATAAAGAATTTCAGGAACTATTCCTCAATACTATCACGGCGCTGGCAAGAGCAATTGAATCTAAAGACTCCTACACCGGCGGGCATATTGACCGCATAGAAAATTATAGTATGGTTATTGCCGATGAGCTTGCTTTAACTACGGAAGAAAAAGAGCGTATCCGCTGGGCGGCCTTATTCCATGATATTGGAAAGATAGGCGTCAGTGAAGCTATACTGCAAAAACCGGGGAAACTCACGGATGTGGAATACGAAGAGATTAAAAAACATCCACAGCTGGGCGCGGATATTATGAAACCTATAAAGCAGTTTAAACATATAATTCCGGGGATACTTCATCACCAGGAACGCTGGGACGGTAAAGGTTATCCTAATAAACTGAAAAACACCGAAATTTCTATTGACGGCAGGATTATCGGAGTTGCCGATACTTTTGACGCTATGACCTCTGACCGTCCTTACAGGAAAGGTCTGCCCAAGGATTTTGCTTTGGATGAAATTAGAAAATGCGCCGGTACTCAATTTGATCCTGAAGTTGTGACAGCTTTTATGGCGGCGTGCGAAAAAGGAAAAATAAAAACAGAAGCTGAGATGAAAGCAAGCGGAAATAAAAACAGCACTTATAATCATTCTTCGCGTAACCAAACTTCTCAGGATGCAAAGAAAAGCAGGAAGTAATGAAACACTCCGAATTCGTCCACTTACACAACCACACCGAATACAGCTTACTTGACGGCGCATCGAAGATAAAACCTATGCTTTCCGCGGCGGCAAAAATGAGAATGCCCGCGCTGGCCATGTCCGATCACGGAAATATGTTCGGCGCTGTGGATTTTTTCTTTGCTGCGATGGACGCGGGCGTAAAGCCTATCATCGGCTGCGAAGTTTATATAGCGCCCGGTTCGCGTTTTGAAAAAGGCGGAACACATACAGACCACTATTATCATTTGCTGCTTCTCTGTAAAGACGAAGAAGGTTACAGAAATCTGGTAAAGTTAGTATCTGCCGGTTATCTGGAAGGATTTTATTACAAACCTAGAATTGATAAAGACCTTCTGGCGGCGCACTCAAAAGGACTTGTTTGCCTCTCCGCTTGCTTAAAAGGGGAAGTGCCAAATCTTATTATCAAGGGAAAAGTAGACGAAGCCCGGGAAGCGGCAAAGTATTATAAAGAGCTTTTTGGTGAAGGGAATTATTATCTTGAACTCCAGGATCATAAGATTGAAGATCAATATAAGGCAAACGAAGAACTATTAAAATTCTCAAAGGAATTAAACCTGCCGGTCGTAGCTACCAACGACTGTCATTATATTCAAAAGGCGCATTCAAAACTGCACGATATTTTGCTTTGTATACAGACTAAAAGAAATTTTGACGATGTAGACCGAATGCGCTTTCCAAGTAACGAGTTCTATCTGAAAAGCGAAGAAGAAATGAGGAAGACATTCGAATTTGTTCCCGAGTCCTTAAAAAACACTCTTGAAATAGCCGAAAAATGTAATTATAAAATGGAAAAAGGAAAGTTGATCCTGCCTAATTATGAAGTACCGGAAAGTTTCACTCTGGAAAGTTACTTTGACCATCTCACTCACGAAGGAATGAAAA
>Ga0156422_1081_pt1 | contig 9427 bp, 5 predicted proteins | sample RifOxyA2_FD_108065 | JGI IMG/M metagenome (GOLD analysis project Ga0156422, IMG submission 108065) | Candidatus Firestonebacteria bacterium RIFOXYA2_FULL_40_8
ACTGCTATAATTACCGGCAATATTTCGGCGCAAAGCTTTACTTTTAAAACACAATGGGGAGGGTATGGAGTAGGCTTCCAGGGACCCTACGGTGTGTGCTTGGATAGCGCAGGTAATGTTTACGTAACGGATTATGGAAATTCCAGGATTCAAAAATTTACTTCTAGCGGGGCATTTATTACAAGTTGGTTTGTTATGGGCTCAGATCCGTTTGATATAAAGACAGATGCATCCGGAAAAGTTTATACTTTAATTAATGATTGGGTCCAGATATATTCAACAGGCGGGACATTCTTATCAGCGTTTGGCACCACCGGAAGCGGCCCCGGGCAGTTTGATTTTCCGATGGGCATTGCTGTGGATAATTCAGGAAATATTTATGTTACCGAGGTAAATAATTATCGAGTCCAGTCGTTTACCTCGAGTGGCACATTTATCACCGCTTGGGGAAGTCATGGCAGTGGAAATGGTCAGTTCTCTATGCCAAGGGGAATAGCTGTAAGTAATTCAGGAAAAGTATATGTAGCGGATTCTGATAATCAAAGGATTCAGGTATTTACAACGAATGGAACTTTTATTACAACTTGGGGAATTCAGGGAAGCGGCAATGGTGAGTTCACAGACCCTTGTAGTTTAGCTTTAGATACTGCAGGTAATGTTTATGTTGGCGAAGAGTCAGGGAGAAGGTTTCAAAAATTTACGGAAGATGGAACATTTTTGGCAGTTTGTAATGGTCCGAATAATTTTGTGCACGGAATAGCTGTTGATACCTTCGGTAATGTATATGTAACCTGTTCTGATCTAAATGTTGTTCAAGTATATTCCCCTAATTCACCGGTGGTGAACTCAATAAACCCTTCATCAGGCTCTAATCTTGGGGTTACTACGATATCAATAGCGGGCTCCGGTTTCTATGGAGGATTTGGGAGTAATAGTGTAATTGCTGTCAAATTTGATAATGGAGCAACATTATCTCCCTTTACGGTTGTAAGCGATAGTACGATAAGCGGAGCGGTTGTCCCGAGCGGTATTTTGGCAGGTACATACAATGTTCTTGTGACCACAACAAACGGCACTAATGCCACCTCTGCGCAAAAGTTCACTGTTACAACAACTGCCCCTGTTGTTACGAGTACAACTCCGTCATCCGGCTCCAACCTTGGCGTTACCATGATATCAATAACGGGTTCCAATTTCTATGGCGGAGTCGGGAGCAATACAGTAACTGCAGTTAAATTGGATAATGGAGCAATTTTATCACCGTATACGGTTGTGAGCGATAGCGCAATAAGCGGAGCAGTAGTGCCGATCGGGGTTCCTGCAGGTACATATAATGTGAGAGTAACAGCAGGAGGCGGAACGAACGCGACTTCAATGCAAAAATATATTGTTATGACCGCCGCACCAACTGTTTCAAATATAACACCCTTAACAGGTTCCAATCTTGGTCAAACAATTATATCCATTAAAGGCTCAGGTTTCTGGGGAGGTATTGGAAGCAGTACTGTGTCTGCAATTAAGTTTGATAACGGTACGGTGTTGACACCATACACAGTTGTGAGCGATAGTTCCATAAATGGGATCATCGTCCCTACAGGAGTTGCTGTGAACTCGTACAGCGTGAGAGTAACCGCAGCGGGAGGGACAAACAGTACTTCTATCCAGAAGTTTACGGTTAATACAGCTCCTGTGATAGTAGTGAGTGCGCTAACACCATCGACAGGGATTAATAGTAATTCAACCACAATAGCAATAGCGGGATCCGGTTTCTATGGAGGCGTTGGAAGCAGTACCGTAACGGCGGTCCAGCTTGATAACGGAATAGCTCTGTCTTCATATGCGGTCATGAGCGATAGTGCCATTAGTGGTGTGGTTATTCCAAGCGGAATAGCAGCAGGAACTTACAATGTCAGGGTATCCGCGCTGGGCGGGAATAATATAACTTCACTGCAAAGGTTCGCAGTTATATCCGGAGTACTGAGCGGAACACCTTCAAAACCGGTGTGCACAGGAAGCTTAGCTCTTACTATAACCTGGACTATCGGAACTTCTGCAGATCCTGCGAACGGGATAACAGGATACTACCTGCAGGTGGGAACTACGCCGGGTGGGAATGATATTTATTCTGGAGATGTAGGAAATGTCTTTATTTATGTTGTTACAGGCTGTAAGAACGGTCTGACCTATTATGCAAGGGTTAGGGCTAAAAACGGAGCAGGAAATTACGGGAATTATTCGGAAAACAGCGCCGGGATTACAAATACTATTACTCCAAATGTAAAAATAATAGGAAACTTGTTTAATCCAATAAAAGGCGTACCGATGAATGTTCAATATACCATTCCCCGTGACGCGGCAGTAACAGTGACAGTACATAATTTAAGGGGAGAAACGATCCGGACTTTATTGAGGAAAACGCAGACAGCCGGTTCGTATACGGACTTGTTCTGGGATGGAAAAGATGATCAGGGAAATGTTGTCCCAAGCGGAGTATATGTAGTATTCGTTGACGGGGATAGTTATAAAGATAAAAAAAAGGTGGTTATAGCAAAATGAAAAAAACAGTGTATTTGTTTCTTATTATAACTGCTTTTCTATTAATGAATATATCGTTTGTAAAAGCAAGCGGAGCCGCTTTTCTTCATGATGATATCAATGCCAGGTCTTTTGGGATGGGTTCTGCTTTTACTGCAATATCAGATGATTCTGGTAGTGTTCATATTAACCCTGCAGGTCTAAGCTATTTGCCTTTCTCCGCAATGTCAGCAAACTATACGAAAAATATTATAGATTCTTTTAACAGTTCATTATTTTATTCCTTACCGGTAAAAGGACTCGGAGTGCTTGGCGTCGGACTATGCCTTTATGATGCTGGTAGTATAGAAATAAACAATTATGACGGAACAAGTGAAACTGTAAATGCCATGCAAAATTGGGTGTTTAACTTAGCTTATAGTATAAGCATGATTGATGAGCTTTCGGCAGGCTTTAATGTAAAAGGTGTTTCAAGTACTCTTGCCGGTCGATATACTGCTTCTGCATATGCCGGAGATTTTGGATTACTATTCAGGAGTTTGGATTCCTCATTGTCATTAGGGTTCGCAGTGCAGAACGTAGGGACTAAATTGACTTATATAGATGTTGGAGATGATCTGCCTTTGACAGTTAGAACAGGGATGGGATGGAAATTTAGAGAATCTGACTCTGATTCCTGGCTGGTCAGCGGGGATGTCGTTTACAGTGATAATACGATTAAATATAATTTTGGATTGGAATGTGAATTTATAAGAATAATTTCAATTAGGGCCGGTTATAAACTTAAATATGTTCCAGAGGTTGCAACATTTGGAGTCGGGGTTAACCTGAAACCGATGAAATTAGATTTCGGATATGCTGTTATGGGTAATTTAGATAATTTATACACAATTTCTTTATCTTATACCTTCGGTGAAACCTCAGATTATGATATTGGCGAAGGGTTTCTAGGAAAAGGAATGCAGGAAAGAGCTTTATATCATTTTAGGCATATACCGAAAAGCAGCAAAAGATTTGCGTCTGCAAAGAAAAGGATTGCCCAAATTGAGTATGCGGCAAGAAAAGAAGCAGCGCTAAATCAGATGAGAAAGAAGAGAATATATCTGAAGAATAAAATAAGAATAGCTGTAATGGAGCTGGAATCGCAAAATGTGAAGATATCAACTTCGGCTATTGTTGGCGAATTCCTTAGAAATGAACTTTTCAAAGACGGCAATTTTGTAGTTCTAGAAAGAGAAAATGTAGATAAGGTGTTGAAAGAACAAAAATTACAAGCCTCCGGATGTACAACGAATGAATGCATTGTTGAAATTGGAAAGATTCTTAACGTTGAACAGATGCTTGTTGGAAGTGTGGGCATGATCGGGGATGAATATTGCCTAAATATCCGTATTGTGGATGTGGAGAGCGGGCAGGTTTTAATAACAAAGACGGAAGTATGTCCCTCGGATGAAGATTTTATGTTTTTAAGCAAAATGATAGTGATGAAGCTGGAGCCTTCAGATATAGAAGAAGAAGGGGAAACTCAAGCAATTAAGAAGGAGAAAATCAGGGTGGCCGTTATGGACCTGGATTCTAAAGACGTATCAAGAGCAACAACCGGAGTTGTGTCTGATTTTCTTAGAAATAGTCTTTTTAGCACAGGTAAATATATAGTTCTTGAAAGAACAAATATGGATAAAATATTAAAAGAGCAGCAGTTTCAAACGTCGGGCTGCACAAATGCAGAATGCGCTGTTGAATTGGGAAAACTTCTAAATGTTCAGGAAATAATCATTGGAAGTGTTGGGAAAATTGGAAGAAAATACTATCTTAATATCCGGTCGGTTAATGTGGAAAGCGGCGAAATAGTGAAAACTGCTTCGGAACAGTGCGAAGAAGAAAGTGATTTGACAAGAACATGTACGTCTATAGTGGAAAAATTAGTTAAAGAGAAGAAATAATTAATATTTGATTATTTGACAAGGACAATGCAATGTTTTAAAAGGAAAGTTGATGGGTTACTTTTCATTCTTTAGAAGTCAAATGGGTATTTTTGGTTATCTTATACCCGTAATTCAAATATTAACAGCGGTGCATGTCGTTAAGACCGGGCGCAGCTGGGGATGGATGTGGCTTATTTTTGGCGTTCCTCTGATCGGAGCGGCTATCTATATCATAATTGAAGTCTTGCCGGGGTATCGATATCAGTCAATGTCGGGTTTTTTGGAAAGTTTTATCAATATATTGAGTCCCGGGAGTGAGCTTAAAAAGCTTAAGGAAAAACTTGAAACGTGTGATTCCGTGGAGAACAGAAAAGCTCTGGGGGATTATTACCTGAGGAAATCCGAACCGTTCAAAGCTGTGGAAATATATAAGGGGTGTTTGCAGGGGGCTTATAAGAATGATGATTTTCTGTCGTTATTTTTATGCCGCTCGTTATTTGAAGCCAAACTTTACGCGGAGGCAAAAGCTAACCTTACTAAACTCAAAGAACAATCTCCGGATTATGAAAAATACAAAGTGGCTCTCTTATTTGCAAGGATCCATGAAGCCTTCAATGAGGATTTAGAAGCGCTTGGTATCTACGAGAAATTGGCGGAAGAATACGGGGAAGGCGAAGAAGCGCGCTTTCGACTGGCGCTCCTGCTTGAGAAAATGGACCAAAAAGACCGGGCAATCCTTATCTATAAAGACATCATCAAACGGTCAAAGAAATTCTTCCCAAATTACCGCCGAACCGAAAAAGAATGGATTAATACTTCCAGAATAAATCTGAAGAGGTTGAAGAAAAAGGGGGAATAAGGGGACGGTCATTCACTTGTGCTATTTTGTCCGCCAAAGTTTTGTGGCGGAACTGTACCCGTTGCTTAATGAAAAAGTTCACTGAAGAGTTAATAGCACCGTGCGGTATCAACTGCGGAGTATGCAGTCTTTACCTTGCTTATTCAAACGGTCTCCCTGAAAAAAAAGGGAATATCCGGCACTGCATTGGCTGTAAGCCCAGAAATAAAAAGTGTACACGGTGCAAAACAGGAAATATCAATAAGATTAGATTTTGTTATGAATGCAGTGATTTCCCCTGCGAGTTCCTGAAACGGCTTGAAAAGAGATATCTTAGCAGTTATAAAAGACCGGAAAGTCCCATTAAAAATTTAAAAGATATAAAAAAGCTTGGCGTGAAAAAGTTCCTTGCTCTTGAAAGAAAGAAGTGGAAATGTCCTAAATGCAGCGGAGTCGTCTCGGTGCATAACGGAAAATGTTTCGCCTGCGAAAAAGTAATTAGCTGGAGAAATTGATATTTATAAGCAGGTGACCTTTCGCTACTTCTTGCGCCGTTTTCTATGAAGCTTGGTTTTTCTGGTTTTTATAGTTTTTGAACGTTGTTTTTTTAAAGAAATAACAGTTATGACGATCCCTCCGATAAAAATCATAATTCCTTTTGACAGATCAGGTATGGACAATAAATCGTAATTAAAATATATTCCTTCTATTGATCTGGCAATCATATATAATATGACCATAAAAGTGAAGCAGAAACCTGCTGTAATCATTATTATGCCTAAGACTTTCTCTAAAGGTATTTTAAATATAGTTTCAACTTTGTTTTCTTTGTCCGGTTCTAATATCATATTAAAGACTATTTGAATTCCTCCTATCAATAACAAATACCTGGTACCTGCTTCAATCCAAATTGTCCATGCTTTTGTCCAAAGGGCAAGACTTGCAAAAGCAAAGAAAAATATAATTATTGTCATTATATCCAGTATGAATTTTACAGTTTTTGATACTTTTATTTTTTCTAAAATACATAATACCGCGATTACAAGAAATAAAGCTATTGCCATAAAATCTTGTATCCATAGATATTTCCAGCCCCATTGTTTTGATACCCATAGCAGATTATCAATAATACTTGATCCAAGCATAACCATAAACATTCCAAATATTATTCCCAGTATTTTAATAATCATTAGCGGCCTCCAAAAACCCTGATTCAATTATACTACATTTGTGTAAGATTTGCATCTAAAGTTAAAATAGTCAAAATTTGGATTGAGTAATTCCCGGAAAAACATTATAATATTCTAAGTTGTCAGGAGGGTGGAATGAGAAAGCTTTTATTGGCTTTTGGAATAATTTTGGTAATTTCTTCCTTCATAGCTGCTGAGGAAGCGCCGGTTGCGGGAACCGGAATAGACAGCGAGAAAGAAATTGAAGACTGCAAAAAGGCGAATGTTCTTTGGGAAGGGGCAAAAAAAGACGCCGAAGCGGGATTCTATAAAAAAGCGGAAGAGAAATTAGTGGAAGCCTTGAGTTTTGCCTCCGGGAAAAAAGAATACGCGGCTCTATTAAAAAGAATAAAAACGGTGTCAACTGTTATTACCGAAGAAAGCGGTAAAAGCGCGCAGTCGGAGCGGACCAGAAAGGCCTTTTCTTCCTATTTTCGCGGGGATATAAGCAGCGCTCGGTTTGTTCTTGAAGATATAACAAAATCCTGCCCGAAAAACGAAAGTCTGAACCAACTCTTGGAAGTATTCAAGGCGGAAGAAAGAGTTTTAGAATCCTCTATTGATCCCGAAAAAGAAAAGCTAATGCGGACTCTGGACCTTTTTTATCAGGGCAAATTTGCCGAAGTGGTAAAGGTCTGCAAGCTGATCCTGGATGAAAATCCTGAAAATACAACGGCACTTGAAAGAATGGGCTCAGCCTATTATAAATTGGGCCAGAAAAAAGAAGCAAAAACCTGCTGGGAAAAAATACTTTTAAGAGATCCTGAAAATAAAGCAATAAAATCCTTCCTGAAAAAGATAGAAGCGGAAGGGAAGTAGGATGGGAAGGCAATAAAATGATTTATAGAGGCGAAAATGAATGAAAAAGAAGCAATAGCGCATTATAACCAGGGGATAGAATTCCAAAATAAGAATGAACACGCAAATGCAGTAAAAGCATTTAATAAGGCGATAGAATTAATTCCGGGCTATATAGATGCTCATCATGTGCGGGGTTTCAGTTATCAGTGTCTTGGAGAGTTTGAAAAAGCAATTTCTGATTACGACATGGTATTGTATAATCACAAGGATAGCTGGGGCGCATATTTTACTAGAGGGATATGTTTCAATAGGATAGGAAATATTGCAAAGTCATTAGATGACTTTGCAAAAGCTATAGAGTTAAATCCTTCGAACGATCATATCTATTTCAATCAAGCTGATTCTTTTATGAGGAAACAAGACTATAATTCTGCGATAAAAGCGTTAGAAAAAACGATAAAATTAAATCCAGAGAATGTTGATGCTTATAATAATCTTGGTTGCTCTTATGATAGAATAAATGAACATGATAAAGCCAGGGAATTATATTATATTGCTATTAAGAAAGACCCAAATAATATAGATTCGCATATGAATCTTGCTGACTCTTTCTCAAATTCAGGAGAATTTGAGAAAGCACTAAAAGAATATGATGTTGTGCTAAAAATAGACCCGAATTCAGCTTATGCTCATTATGAGAAATCATGGGCATATAGTTATTCAAATAAACAAGAAAAAGCAATAGAAGAGTCAACAAAGGCAATAATGCTAGATGTTAATAATTCTAAGTATTACGAAGCGAGAGGGCAATTCTATAATAAATTAGAAAAATATGAAAATGCTATAACTGATTTTAATAAGGCGCTTGAAATAGACCCAAATATGTCAAAAGGATATCTTAATAGAGGGTTGGCATATGATTTGTCAGGAAATAGAGATGAAGGAATAAAGAACTATAATAGGGTTCTGGAGCTCCAACCGGATTATTTTGAAGCATTTGTTAATCGGGGAGCTGCCTATCAATTTAAAGGTAATTTTGAAAGGGCAATCGAGGATTATACAAAAGCTCTTGATTTAAGACCTGATTATTGGGCTATCTACGAGAATCGGGCAGGCGTTTATGAATTGCAGGGTAATAAAACGAAAGCCATGCAGGACAGAGCAACTGCTGAAAAATTAAAAAAAGAAAACCCAGTAAACGATAGGAACAGGTTCTTGTCAAATAAGTAAAGGAGCTGAAATGAAAAATAAATTGTTTCTTCTGCTGTTGATTCTTTTTTCGCTTGCCGGTCAAAAGCTTTTTGCCATTGACTGCAAGCCGTTAGTGACTATTGATAATGCGGTGGAAGATAAGTGGAGCAGGCAGATATCTGAAGCTATTCCGCGTTTCAATACTTGTCATGAGGTTTGCACTAAACAATACTTTTCCATAATACCGTTCTTTTCCGGTTATGAACTTGATAAGACCAGCACGGGTAATGTTGTTTATGATATTGAAATGATGACGCCAAAGAAGAAAACCTATTTTAATCAAAAAGACCTTATGGGCTTTAAATATAAATTGCAGGGCAATAAAAACGTTATGATGGGCGAGCAAAATATGAAAGTTTGCTTTGAACCGGAAGACGAATATGGTAAGTATGATATAAAACTAACAGCTAAAGATTTGGTCTCCGGAAAGAAATTTGAGGTTAAAGAAACAGTTGAACATATCAAGTATGTTCAAAAGAAGTATTTTAAAGACGAGAAAGAGTTTGAGGATTGGTTCATGGCGTATTCCCATGGCCCGTCGCCGGAAAAGACCCTGGATGCAATTTCATTTTACTGTAAAACTATGCTGGGGAAGAAGAATGATAATGTTATTCCCATGACTGCTTTCTTTGTTGAAATCCTAAATAGCAATAAATATCTTATTCCTTATCTAGGAAAGGAGTTTCCGGCTTTTGATGCTTCTACAAAAAAATATCTGATGTTTTTACTTGCGTTGACAGAAGGACCTGAGGCAAAAGATGTTTTAGATAAATTGCCTGCCGTAGATAAAAAAACATTAGCAGACCTGGGAACGGTGAAGTTACCGGATCCTTACGGGGAATATAAAG
>Ga0156422_1156_pt1 | contig 9423 bp, 9 predicted proteins | sample RifOxyA2_FD_108065 | JGI IMG/M metagenome (GOLD analysis project Ga0156422, IMG submission 108065) | Candidatus Firestonebacteria bacterium RIFOXYA2_FULL_40_8
CTGGAGGAATTTAAGGCCGTGTTCTAAATGCTTCTTTACTTTACCTTCTGACCCAAAGCCGTAACGTTTTGTCGCCAGGCGTCTTTCGACTCTTTTATCCAAGCCGACAAAAGCGCCTCCGCAAATAAATAGGATATTCGTCGTATCTATTTTAATGAACTCCTGCTGGGGATGTTTTCTTCCGCCCTGAGGAGGAACATTGGCAATAGTCCCTTCTAATATTTTGAGAAGTCCCTGTTGAACACCTTCCCCCGAAACATCTCTCGTAATAGAAGGGTTTTCGGATTTTCTTGAGATCTTATCTATCTCATCAATGTAGATGATACCGCGCTGGGCTTTTTCCACATTATAGTTGGCATTTTGAAGCAAGCGAAGAATTACATTTTCCACATCTTCTCCGACATACCCCGCTTCCGTAAGACTAGTGGCATCAGAGATTGCAAACGGTACATTTAAGATACGCGCCAAGGTCTGCGCAAGTAAAGTTTTTCCCGTTCCTGTCGGTCCGATAAGCATAACATTGGATTTGGAAAGTTCCACATCGTGACAAGGCGTATAGACTCTTTTGTAGTGATTGTACACCGCAACCGAAAGGATTTTTTTCGCCCTGTCCTGCCCTATCACATATTCATCAAGCATGTTTTTTAATTCAACGGGCTTCGGAAGTTCTTTCTTTTTTAGCGGCTCTGCCGTTATAGGTTTGTCATCCTGCTCGCTGATTATGTTATTGCAAAGAGCCACGCATTCATTGCAAATAAATACGGAAGGCGCGCCCGAAGAAACTAATTTTTTGACCAGATCCTGCGGTTTTCCGCAGAAAGAACATCTGATCGATGAACCCTTTTTATCGTTATTATCCGACATTAATCTATCTCCTGTTCTCTACCAGCTCGTCCACTATACCGTAATCTTTGGCTTCCTGCGCACTCATAAAATAATCCCTGTCTGTATCTTTAACTATCTTTTCGATCGGCTGTCCCGTATGTTTCACCAGAACATTATTAAGATTAACTTTCATTCTCATAATTTCTTTCGCCTGAATATCAATATCTGTTGCTTGCCCCTGCGCACCGCCTAACGGCTGATGAATAAGTATTCTTGAATTCGGAAGTGAAAATCTCTTACCTTTTTCACCGGAGGCAAGAAGGACTGCCGCCATACTGGCCGCCTGACCCACGCAAATGGTAGAGATGGGCGATTTTACATACTGCATTGTGTCGTAAATTGCCATACCCGCCGTAATAACACCGCCCGGGCTGTTTATATACATCGAAATATCTTTCTCGGAATCCTCACCGTCAAGAAACAACAACTGGGCAATTATCAGGTTAGCGACATAGTCATCTATACCTGAACCTATAAATATAATTCTCTCTTTTAATAAGCGTGAATATATATCATAAGCCCGCTCGCCTCTATTCGACTGCTCCACCACCATTGGGACTAACATCTATACGCCTCCTTAAAACTAGAAGAAATGACTAAGGACTATTTACTATTGACTATTTAATGAGGATTATTAAATATGCTGGTTACAGCTACCTTAAATAGTCATTAGTCACTAGTCAATAGTACTTTAATTTAAATCTGCGTTTTTAAGCAGAAAATCCAGTATCTTATCCTGCGTCATCTGGTTGCGGATATTATCTCTGCCTTTTTCGGATTTGAGATATTCCTTGTAGCTGTCGCCTTGTGCTCCCATTTTAAAGAGGAACGTACGGATTTCTCCGTCAACTTCTTCTTCCGAGACTTCTATTTTTTCTACTTTTGCTATTTCATCAAGAACGAGGTAGGCTTTTACTCTCTTAAGCGCTATCTCGGAGTACTCTTTTTCCACTTCTTCTTTCTTTTTACCGATAACTTCGTAAGTCACACCCTGCTGGGCCATTCTACCTTCGAAATCCTGTAAAAGATGCTGAACTTCACCGTCAACAAGTGATTGAGGAGCGGAGAAATCCAAGCCTTTCAGTATTTCATCAATAATAACGTTCGTAACTCTGGATTTTTCTTTCTGTTCAAGCTCTTTCTTGAGACCGTCTTCAATGTTTTTCTTTACTTCGTCAAGGGTCTTAAATTCTCCGAGGTCCTTGGCAAATTCGTCATCAAGAGCGGGAAGCTTTTTTTCTTTGATACCTTTTACCGTAACTTTGAAGACAACTGTCTTTCCCGCCAGGTCTTTACCCGGGAAATCTTTTTTATATTCGACAGGAACATCCTTTACATCCCCTACTTTGGCTCCGATAAGCGCCGATTCCACTTCAGGGAATATTTTCTTTGACCCGACTTCGCAGAAATAATCCACCGCTTTCAATTTATCCGCAGGAACCCCGTCAGCCGTTCCCTGGAAATCTATCATTACAAAATCGCCGTCCTTAATTGCACGTCCTTCCACAGGAGCAAAATCCGCCTGCCTCTCTCTCATATAGTTAAGAGACTTTTCAACGTCTTCTTTCTTTACTTCCACCGGTTCTTTCTTAACTTTTATCCCTTTATATTTTCCCAGCTTGATATCCGGCCGTATTTCAACATGAGCCGTAAACTCCATAGGTTTTCCCGGTTCGAACTTTACGTCCGCAATCTGAGGATACGCTATAGGATTAATGTTCTTAGCTTTCACCGCATCAAGGTAAGCGCTGGCGATAAGTTTTTCAAGAACGTCTTTCTCAACTTTTTGTTTAAAATTCTTCTCGATAAGCCCGCGAGGCGCCTTACCAGCTCTAAAGCCCGGGATTTCCGCAACCTTTTCAAGATTTGAATACATATTCTCAATCTCAACTAAAACCCGGTCGCTCGGAACCTCGATTTTTAAAACCTTCTTACAAGCCTTCTCTTCCAATATATCTACTTTAATATCCATTTTTCTCCTTTAAATGAAACGCTTTCAAAGCCGTTTTGTCAGGTTTTCCCAATATTCAAGGAATTCCAAGTATTATATTATATTTATGGGCAAAAAGTCAACAAAGGGTTACTTTAGGACTCCAAATACCTTTACAGGCGAATACGTCAACGCAGTTGTACACATATTTTGTACATATGTACACTATTTGCGTACATTGGAATTTAAACACTATAGGTCTATTTCTTTTTAATTTGGGTCAGGTAGAATATGCCGCTTTTGTTTTCTATCTTCACATTAGCATCTTTAAGTATTTCAATAATCAAAACATTCAATGGTGTTTTTTCCTTTATAGAGACAGTAACGTTAACATCAGGATCACCCAAAAACTTAATATCTTGCAAACCAGCTTTAGCAAAAACAACTTCAAGCGCTGTTTTTATAGGTGTATTTTTAAGGTCCAACGGCGGCAACACATAATATTCGTCCAATCCACCGTCTTTTTTCTGATAATATGCTTGCAAATCCTTTTCATCCCCGATGAAGGCTCCCCCTGCAGTCGCATCCGTAATGGCATATAGTTTTGTGACTCTTGGCGGAGCCGAATTATCTTTTTCCTTTTTCATTACGTGATAAATACCGCTTGCATCTACTATAAACTGCAAATTCTTCGGTTCAAGTATGAGTGCAAGCATTGTATCAAGTTCCTGCCTTTCAGTTATTGCAAGCGTAACATTTCCGAAAGCAGTTAGGTCCGCAATTTCAATTGAATACTGCACTCCAGCCTTTAAAAACACCGTTTCAATCGCTATTTTGACGGGGGTATTTTGAAAATCAATGGGTGGCTCAACATATTTTAAGGGAAGTTTGCTCTTTTCTGATTTTTTCTTTATGCGGTATTTTCCGTTAGAGTCCACTGTAAATGTAAGAGTCCTTGGGTCAAGTATGCAGTACAGAATCGTATCAAGCTCTTGCGGTTCAGAAAAAACAAGCGTGATATTGCCATAGCTCTCAATGCCAGGCACTTCAATAACAAATACAACATCTGCCATTTTAAAAACTTCCTCTAACGCTTTTCTAATAGGCGTATTTGGAAAATCTATTGAGATCCTCTTTTTCTGTTCTTTTACTTTTTTCTTTATATGATAAACACCTTTTTCATCTACTGCAAAAGTTAAATTCTTTATTTCGAGGATAAGCGTCAGAAATTTATCAAGTTCTATTTTTTCATTTATAATAAGCGAAACAGTGCCATAGGTGGTTAAATCTTGAACTTCTATAGAATAGCAAACCCCAGTTTTTAAAAAAACCGTTTCAATGGCTATTTTGATCGGGGTGTCTTTGAACTCTATAGGCGGCTCGACGTATTTTGGGGCAGAAAACAACATGCAGGTTAAGAGTAATGAGATTAATAGGGTTTTCATGTTTTTTCTCCTCGCCGCAGGCGGACTTGTCCGGACAGGCAGTGCCTGTCCCTACGATTTCACGGACAGGCGTGTCCATCAAAAGATGAGATCTCGTTAAAGACGGACCTGTCCCTACAGCTTGAACCTCTATGTGCTTTGTAGCATAAATGCGGGGAAAGTTCAGATAAAAATCATTTTTCAGATATTATTTATGCCTTTCAATTATTATCGGAATTATAATGTCTTCCATTGCTTTAGGAATTTCAGGAAATTCCCCTTTTTCATCTCTTCTAAGATATGCCGCCGGCACAACAGGTCCAACGGCTTCCATGTTGAAGAGTTTATTACCGGCTAAATCTTCAGCTGTTATTCTTACAAATTTTGGATCATCCTGCGAATCACCTTCATTAAAAATAAAAACTGTTTTGCTTCTATAAACAGTCTCGTCTTTTTTATCTTTTATAAATTCAATATCCTTCTCTCCAATATTAACATTTATTTGCCTTACAGGTTCACTGAATTTAATACTTAAAAAAAACGCTTCCCCTGGTTTCAGTATTAATGGTTTGCGCTGTTCAATCTGTATATAATTATCACTTTTCTCATCATATTTATATTTGCTACTTAACAATATTTCTCTATGATACGAACAACCAAACATTACTAAAAGAGAAAAAAACAAAACTGTTTTTCTACAATTTGCCAGTACATTGCTTTTTAATAGCATACAATCGTCTCCTTTATAAATTAATACAATATGAATGATTTACTTCTTCTTTAAGATATGATTTTCTACCGTCATGGGAGCTTTGATATCATCGGAAGTGTATGGTTTGCCATCGGGGCCGTTGCTTAGGAGCATGTAATCAACTACCTTTGTTTTGTCGGCAGAATAGATTGGGGTGTAGTTGAGTTTGTTCCCGAAGGGATCAACGTCGTCATATTTTCCCAGATAACCTGCTTTGATTGATATTTCCAAATTTTCTGGGTAATATTTATAATGAGTATAGTATAATTCAAGTCCTTTCTGAACAGATAGAAGAACAGCTTTTGATGACGAAGTTTCGACTTTTGCACTGGTTTTCAACAGAGGAGGTACAACAATTACTATTATCAAAAACAAAACAACAGGCAAGATTAACAGATACCATTTGCTAATTTTTTTCTTAATAATTCCATTTATAAATGCAAAACCGCAAAAAAACACCAATGCACTTATAACGAATACAATTATAGGAAATAAATTCATTTTTTCACCTCAATGGTTTTCTTAAATGTGTGCCTGGGTGTATTTATTGGAGGTTCGACATCATCATCGGTGTCGAACTTATTATCTTCCCCGGCGCTTCCGATCAGGTAATTGGACTTGTCAGGGCTTCTTTCGTATTTGTATGGAGTTTTCCATGGGTCTTTATCTCCACCTTTCGCAAGATAGCCCTCTTTTATTGGAATCTCAAGATTTTCCGGGTAATATTTATAATGAGTATAGTATAATTCCAGGGCTGATTGAACTCCTCTGAGGCTTGCTCTGCTTGAATCAATTTCGCTGCATTCTCTGGTACGCAACAAGTCGGGGAGAATAATAATTATGAACAATATTAAGGGTGGTAATAAAAGCAAAACTCCCTTCGTATATCTTTTCTTATAAAACGAAATAATACTTACAATCAGACTTATTAGGATTAGAATAACAAAACACAAAAATACAAAAAGCCCAAAATATGCCATTTTTCCACCTCTAATATTGAGATTCTTCGCATATTACCGCTTCCACCTGCACAATTGCTTCGGCGGACAGGCAGAATGACAAGGTTAACTTTTTTCCAGAAAAGTCTTTAATGCTTTCACTATATCTGCCATCTTTCCATAATCAAGTGTATCATAAACGTCTTTGCTTGTGTGGTAGTTGGGATTACGGAAGAAGGCGGTGTCGGTTAGCAGGACTGCGGGGTAGCCCTCTTTCCAGAAGCCCCAGTTGTCGGAGAAATCTACTCCGGGGACGAAATCAAAAGTAATGGCTTTCTTTAGGGGTAGAGGTGAATCCTTAAATGAACTTTCCAAAGTTCCTGCCAGTTTTCTTGAACTGAAGTTCGAGACTAAGGCAATAAAGTTTCCTTTGTTCGGGTAGAAGAATCCAAATAACGGAGGGTACGTCTGTGACACGGGTTTATCGGAGTAGTACCCGACTGATTCCAGGATAACAGCACCGGCCACCTCGCTTTTCCTCTCTTTGAGCGCTTTAGCAAAGACATAACTGCCCATGGTATCTGTTTTAAAGTTCGGCGGTTCTTCGTTTGCGAAGGCAACAAAGATAATTGTGTCGTTTGTATTCATTTTAACTGCCAGCTTCGCAGTCTCAAGCATTACAGCAACCCCGCTCAAGTTGTCATCGGCTCCGGGGTTAAAATAAGTGTCATAGTGCGCGCCTATTATTAGCAGTCTATTAGTACTCCCCTTCTTTGTGACAAAAACATTTTCAAAATGCATCGAGCTGATATCGTACTTTTGGCTCTCAGGAACGTAACCCGCTTTTTTGAACTCTGCTTTTATGTACTCTGCAGAAGTTTTTAACCTAAAATACGAAGATTTGCTCTTCCCGGGTATTTCATCGGAAAGCTTTACAACATGAGCTTTTAAAACGGCTTCCAGTTTTGTATCTTGCTTTAAGCTATCGTACCGGCCTGAAGGCAAAAAACCCCACTTGGAAAAGTGAAAAGCTGAGACAATAAGAGCACCGGATAGAAGAATTATTAATATCCTTTTTACACTTGTATTCATACTGATAATATAGCAGAAAATCTAAGGAATACCAAATGATAAAGAGCGCTACAAAGGACAGGGTTTGCCTTTCAGGCAAATGGATTCCTGCCTGCGCAGGAATGACAAAAGAGTCGTAATGACAAGTCTAACTTTTTCAAGAGCAAAATACTACTCTACTCTTTTACTATCTCAAGCGTATACTTCACCGGGACAAAGGCTTCTTCTATTTTCTTCATTTTCTTTTCGCGGTTTTTTAGCATTTTTTCTTTCTTTTCCATTATCGGCTTGTCGCTTTCGCCGTCTTTAAGATCGTCGATCATATCAGGGATCTTTGTAATGTAATTTTTAATCATGTCTGTCTCGTAGGCCTGTTTCTCAAGTATCACGGCATCCATAGTTCTAAAAGATTTTGAAAACGGGTTAAGAACAAATTCAGAAGCAAGGTTGATTCCTTTTTCCAGTTGCTCTTTGGTGAAACTCTTAGAATCCTCGCCCCAGGTTACTTTCGCTTTTGCACCGTCTAAATTCTTCACAACAAGCATAAACCGGTTAAGCTCTTCGTTAAATGTAACAAACGGAAGTATACTCGCGGTCTGCTCCGCATCTTTTTCTTTTCCATAAAAGCAGAAAGGATATCTTGAGCTTTCAATTTCCACTTTACCGTCTTTTGCAGACAAAATCTTATGTCCTTCGGTAGCATCGGCTTTACCTTTCATATCTATCGTAATCGTCCCAATATTTCCGTCAAAACCCAAACCTTTAAGGAAACACTGTGCCATTACAATATGACCGTTGGGAGTTGGATGTATTCCGTCCGTACCGCAAACTGCGTAAGTTTCCCCGTTGGTTTTTTTTGCGTTCGCCATCACGGTCATAAGAGGTTCATGAACTTCCACGTAAGGCATCTGATTATCATTTGAAACTTTTTTTGCTATTTCAGACAGCTTTTCTAGTGTTTCATTATAGACAGCCGAACCGTCCTTCTTTGCCTTCTTGTCATAGTAATAAGTATCAACTGCACCCGGAGAACCGACTAAGACAAGCACGTTGTTTTGTTTTAATCTGTTTACTATATCGTTTAAAGCTATTTCAAAACCCTGCCCTATGCCTTTCAAATATTTCGTATAACCGCCGTCATTCATTCCGTAACATATTGTTACAACGTTTGGTTTAAAAAACAGCAAATCATTATCCATCCTCCTGTTAAATCCGGATGCTTTCTCCCCGCTCCAGCCCATAAGCAGGCACTTTGCCTTAAGCTGCGGATAACAGCAGGTGATATACAGCTCCATAAATCGGCTGTACTCTTTTTCCTCAGTAATAGAATCCCCGACTATGGCAAGGAGCTGGCCTTGTTTGAGAAGAGGGTCTGCGTTTAATCCCGAGCAGAGTAAAAGTGTTAGAACTAAACCTATTATTACTTTTTTCATAGCGGCTCCTTTTAAAGTACGAAGTACAAAGTACAAAGTTTTACATTAATGTTGTGTTTATCTATAAAACAAAGACACTGGATCCCGTGTCCCAGCACGGGATGACAGAATAATTGAATTATTCTACAATCCGCCTAGGTGGATCTCGCAAAGGGTTAACGGTCTAATATCTATACCTTTGCTCGACTTCGTACCTTGTACTTTGTACTTTTTTTCCCAGCGCCCAGTACCTAGAGCCTAGAACCTTTTTAAAGTTTAATCCTATTTTTAAACGCTTTTGCTATTTTTGTGCTGTGGGTTACGAAAAGTACTGCGTTGCCTTTTTTGGCAAATTCTTTCAGATAACTCACTACAATCTCGGCGTTTTTTGCATCGAGATTGCCGGTGGGTTCGTCCGCAAGTATCAATTTTGGTTTATTAAATACCGCGCGGGCCAAGGCTACTCTCTGCCGTTCTCCGGTGCTTAACTCCGAAGGGAAATGGTTTACCCGATCTTCCAGGTCAAAATGCTTGACAAGCTCCAGAGCCCGTTCTTTTTTTTCTTTTGCTTTTATCCCAAGAGAAGCAGACAGTATATTATCCAGAACGTTAAGATATGGAATAAGATAAAATTGTTGGAAAACGAAACCGATCTTTTGCCCTCTAGTTTCTGACTTTTTTCCGGCAGAAAGAGAATAAAAATCCCTGTTTTCAAGAAGAACTTTGCCTGAATCCGGTTTTAAAAGCCCGCCGGCAATAAGAAGCAGTGTTGTTTTACCACACCCGCTCGAACCCTGGATAACGACAAAATCTTTAGGTTTTAACGATAACGATATGCTTTTAAGCGCCAGGATATTGCATTTGGACTTAATGTATGTCTTGGAGATGCTTTTGAGTTCCAGTATGTTCATTTGTTCCGATCCTTCGTTAAACCGTTATCCGCCTAGGTGGATTTCGCAAAGGGCTTATGGTTATATATATACCTTTGCTCAACTCTCTTTCAAATTTAAAA
>Ga0156422_1056_pt2 | contig 9319 bp, 10 predicted proteins | sample RifOxyA2_FD_108065 | JGI IMG/M metagenome (GOLD analysis project Ga0156422, IMG submission 108065) | Candidatus Firestonebacteria bacterium RIFOXYA2_FULL_40_8
ATTTATGTGATTTTTCTTACAAAAGCAAGAGCCGGTCGTTTCCGGCCGGCTCTTTGTAATTCTTAAGCTTTTATCTGTTTTTTAGGCGGTTCTTCCGGTTTTTTTGGAGGTTCATCCTGTTTCTCCGGAGCTTTGTTTGTCATCTTACTGAAGTAGCTCATAAGTATACCGGCAAGGCCGTCAACAGCGCCGCCTCCGCCGATAACCAGGTTATCAGGAACAAATTTTACGTTCTTTTCAGCTAATGCGCTCACTATATTAACAAGCGCTGTCGGAACTTCTCCGAGAGCTTTTACCTGCGCTTCATAAGATTTTGCTCTTGCCATACCGACAGCTTCTACTTCGGCGCCCTTCGCTGAACCGGTATCCCTGATATAGACAGCTTCACCGTCACCCTCTGCTTTCCTTGAGGCAGCATTATTCGTCTTAATATCTATTCCCACTTTGGAACGTGCAAGGTCGCTTTGCATATCCGCTGTACCTTTTGCATGTTCCATCATAATTCTCTGATCTTGTGACTCTTTTTGTTTCTTATAGGTCTCTATCTCCTGCCGAGCTATTTCTCTTTCGGTCAACACTCTTACCAGGGTTTCAGGAAGAACAACATCTTGAATATATACACCTTTTGTCTCAACTTCATATTCTTCAAGCTTACCTCTTATATATTTAAAGGCTTCTTCCTGTACCATCTGTCTGGTCTCTATAAAGCTGACAGCAGGCATACTCTGGAGTTTATCTCTGAAATGATTTCCCACCGCCGCTTGCAGAACTTCACTTACAAGATTTTGCATACTGCCGACTATTGATATAACTCTGGGGGCTTTTGTGTCCGCAATATGTATCTGAACTTGAAGGTCAATTTTAAACACAAAACCTTCACGGCTTTTTGCAATGATGGATTCCAACTGCTGGTCCAGAAGATGCGCTTCGGATACTGCTTCCGCCCAATTAAGAGTAAGTATAGCGGTTGGAACAATGACTGCCTGATAGACGTGAGGGTTTATCGGATATTTCCCGGTACGGAGCGGTTCCTGCCAGATACCTCTGTGCCCGGGTCTTGATAACATTCCGAACTTGAACTGCTCGCCGGTTGTATCTTCCGTATTTAAACCGACGTAGGATTTTATTACGGCAACCTCACCTTGCTCAATAACAAGCATGGGGACTCTTTCAACTTTAATAAGGAACGGATTTAAATTATAAGCACCGTAGAGAAGCGGGTCATGCTGAAGACCTATTCTGCCTCCGTTATCCAGGAACGCCTGAAAATCCTGATAGTTATTATGAAGGTCATTTTTTGTCCCGATAATGGTTTCAATAAGCACCGTGTCATCCTCGACACCTTTCTTTTCGATCTCTTCAACGTCTTTATAACCGCCAAGACGGCTGGCGATATCGCCTTTTGGAAGAGGGTCGCCTTCCAGTGCGGTCACAATACCGATGGTATCCAAAACTTTGCCTTCTTTGGCAAAATGCATAGGTTCAATTCTGGTGATCTCCAGCTGGGCAGGATCAAGACCAAAGTGCACAGGCGTAAGAGTACCTGCTGTATGTTGCAGTTCGGGAATTAAAGGTACGCCGTATATTTTATCTCTTGTGACTACAATAAATCCGACAGGATGAATAGGTGCAAGTGTACCGGGAGATAAGACGGGCCTTTGCACACCTTTTTGTCCGCCGTTTTTGATAAAGAAACTAAGATCTGAAAAACTGCCGAATTCATTTTTGTAAATAGCTGATTTCGCGCCGATAGGAAGAGACGACCCCACCTGAGCGATAACTACCGCGATCTCACCTGCAGGCACCTGCACCCACGGAAATTTCTGCACGCGATATAGGATCCAGAATTTAAAACGGAGCCCCGGCATAAGAAGCTCGGATTGATACCCCGCTTCACCGTTGAATGCAATCGGATTATCACCATGCAGTTTTTTAAAGCTGAATCTCTTGTTTACAAGGCCTACTTCAGTCGGGCCTATGAGATGAAATGACGGGTAAATGAGTACGAACAGCAAAAATGCTGCCCCAGCGTATACCCAGCCGCTGATCATAGCAAAGTATTCCATATTCCCCCCCTTTGAAACGTTAATTATTTATATTTTACATATAAATATATTAAAATCAAGAAGAAAATATGTGATATTTATTACGGAATGCTTCATGCGGTTTCATCTCCTGTAACACTTTCATGAATCGTTTGATATATTCTTATTACTAATGGTACAATTAATGGCACAAAAAAAGGAGAGAGCATGTTATCAGCAGGCACCCTGGCTTTATTCATTATCATTGCTTTTATGGGTGGGACTATCTTAGGGCTAACCGGTTTTGGTTTTGCTTTGCTGGTTGCTCCGCTTTTTTTTCTATTCCTTCCTCCGGCAACAACCGTACCGATAATAAATATCATCAGTGTTGTCTTGAGCATTCTGTTATTGTCAAACACTTTCAGAAAGATTCAATTTAAAAAAGTATCTTTTTTGCTTACCGGCGGTTTGATTGGGTTACCTTTTGGAATTATGATACTTGTTTTTGTGCCGGCTCATGTACTGAAGATCGCTGTCGGTATAATTATAGCCTTATTTGCTTTTTTGAATTACTTAGGATTCAAACTTAAAACGAGGCACGAGCGGACTGTTTCAACCATCACCGGAGCTTCAGGCGGATTACTATACGGCAGTATCGGAATTCCGGGACCTCCCGTTATTCTTTTTCTTGTCAATCAGGAGTGCGACAAAAACGCTCTAAGAGCCAATATATCTGCTTTTCTTGCAATCATTGGAACTGTAAGCATCCCGGGATATTTTATCGGTAACCTGTTAACACCTGATGTCATTAAATACGTATTAATATTTATTATTCCGGCGGTACTTGGTCTGATGACAGGAACCAAACTTGTTCATAAAGTAAATGAAGTTCTTTTCAAAAAAATACTGCTCTTGCTGTTAATTGTAACGTCAATTCTCAGCATCCTTTCAGGATTTGGTTTGATCGGAGATAGATAGTATTTATTCGTAACATTATGAAATATTTTACTGCACCGCTGGTCTTATCGGAAGTTTCCAGGATTCATATTTCTCCATGTTCTCAGGGGACATGGTTCCGGTGTAGGTTTTATCGAAGACCTTTAACTGTATCTTGCGGGAACTACCTATCATTACTTTTCCCTTATCTTCGATATCCATTTCGTTCTTGGTCGGGAATAATACTTCATGTCCATCTTTATGCGAGTTAACAAGCGTAGCTGAGTTCGGGAGCAGCTCCATTTTCCAGATTTGATACTGACTTCCTGCTCCATGAGCCATTGCCGCCGTTACTTCCGTATTCAATTTCATTACCGCATTTGTCTTCATTAAACAGATCCTGGGCTCTGTTTTCAGATCTGCCTTACATATACGGTCGACAGTGCTTTCAAGGTAATCAGTGATTTCCGCAGGCGGTCTGGCGGCATAAATCTTTTTAAATTCGTAATAGGTTTTGAAGCTGTAGTAGACAAGTCCTATTTGTATAAGAGCATAAATAAAAGTCCTGGGATTCGTCTCTCCCTCTGCAGCATTTAAGACACCTACGGCTATGTTCCAAACCGCAAGTAATATAAAAGTTACGCCGTTAACAATCATTTTGCCCGGAGCAGGCTTTTTAAGCATCCAGATGCCGCAAATGAATAAAGTAGCGCCGATTGCGACCAGGATGATATTTAAAATACTATCAGCCATCCAGATAACACCCATGATACTGTTTATTATTCCGAAAAATATATTCACATAAGCCAACGGAACAATAGTTTTTTTTATTTTCCTGTACTCTACCGCCTTGTTAAGCTCTTCCACGCTGAATTTATGATCCATAGCACCTCCGAGATATTGTTAGTTTAGAAAACACATATTCGAAATATTGCAGATTGTACTTATCATAATATTTTCTTCTGTCCGGCACATTGCTCGTTTTGTATCGGAAGTTTTATGTAAAATACCGTTCCTTTACCTTCAGTGCTTTCGACTTCTATAGTCCCTTTGTGCTTTGTAATTATTTCATAGCACAGGCTTAGACCTAAACCCGTTCCTTTTCCGACCTCCTTTGTCGTAAAGAAAGGCTCAAATAAATGTTTTTTTGTTTCTTCAGAGATGCCATATCCGGTATCTTTAATATCGATAAGGATATAATTATCTTTTTGAGAAGTAGTAATTTTAATTGTTCCGCCCTTCGGCATTGCATCCGCCGCGTTCTTGCATAGATTAACTATTACCTGCTGGATCTGATTCTTGTTAACAAGTATGTTCGAAAGACCTTCTCCGTATATTTTTTCGACCTTAATGTTATTGATTTTTGTATGTACTTCTATGATTTTGATAGTTTCCTTTATCAAATTATTTATGTCTTGTTTCAGCAATGTTTTAACGGTTGTTCTGGAGAATATCAGAAGACTCTCAACCAGTTCTTTGCATCTCAGAGCTTCTTTTTCCACTATCTTAAGTTTTTCATAGGAAGGATTTTCTTTATCCATTTTTTCGGCTATTATCTGTACATATCCGAGAATAACAGTCATCGGATTATTTATCTCATGCGCCACTCCGCCTGCGAGCTGACCTATCGCGGCCATTTTACCGGACTGCATCAATTGTTCATGAAGTTTTTCTTTTTCTTCAGCCATTTTCCTTTGTTCATCAATATCAAATAAAACACCGCGAATTCCCGTCACCTTTTCTCCTTCGAATACAGGACGGCTTGAGGAGCGCATCCAGTGATTTTTTCCGGCTTTGGTTATGACACGGAATTCACTGGGAGATAGACGATTATTCAGAACATCAATAAAACTTCTTTGGAGTTCAGGAAGATCCTCTTTACAGATAACATTGTCAAAAGATTTTCCTATGAGATCAGACGGTTTATATCCCAGAATGTTTTCAACGATAGGGCTGACATATAATATTATTCCGTTTGAACTCACCGAATATACAATATCATTAATATTCTCGACAAGGTCACGATAGGCCTCCTTCGATTTACGTAAATCCTCATCGGCTTTCCGCCGTCGGAGAGACACAGCTATCAGGTGAACGTACGATTCAAGAAGGTCAAAAGGCGGATCAGGTTCAGCAGGTTTCATCGCAAGCAGGGAGGTTCCGTAGAGTTTACCTTCAATAACATACGCAAGCCCTATAAAACGATCAACACCGATCAGCTTCTGAAGCGTTGCGCCTACAAGCCTGGGAATTGCGCCAAAGGTTACTTCGGTTAGAGTTTTCCGTGTGCCTACAACACTCTTTACAATCTCATTATATGTATTTTCATAGATAGGCATCCTGAGTTCTTTCGGTTTTTTTCCGAGAAGTTTAACGATCTTTTCCATCAGTCCCGGTTCGAATTCGATATAGGAAACATTAAGTTCGCGCGCAGCCTCATCATAATGAGAAGACCATACATATTTTACACCCGGAAGTTTTTTCAGGTTTTTAGAACAGCATTCCCAGATGTCCACATCAGAAGAAACCGTCGTCAATTCAACAGATAGCTCTTTAAATATGGAAAGAGTATGTACTCTCTGCTCAGAATAGTTCTGTGTTTTGAATTTTTCCGCAGACAAAATACCTTTCCTCCCTGATGCAATTATCGAAAAACTCCTACTTAAAGCAAAGACCTTATCTGCTATTTAAGTATAACACATCTTGAGGTTATTTCAATGGCTGCGAATGCTTCAGCGCTGTACCTTTGGAGCGCAGCTGTCATCCATTTCCGACAATCCAATGAGCAGCGCGAAATTCTCGTTTTTCCTGTTAACATCTGTACTCACATATGAACCGGTGGTATTATTTGATACTCCCGTCGGATTGCTCGATGATGAGAGTGTATTCCCGTACCTGAGCATTATGTACGGATCAGTCCCGGCAACAGTACCCGCTTTGCCTCAACCCGCGAAGAAAGACATCGCACAAACCGCAATACTTAGAACGAAAAATACTTTTTTCATAACCGCCCCCTTGACCGCTAACTTTAAGAAGATATCTCAACAAAAAATTGTAGGGATAAGCATGCTTATCCGGACAGGCATGCCTGTCCCTACAACACAACATTTCATAATTTTCGCCCTCCGTCTTCAGCTTTCTATTCTCAGCCTTCCGACTTTTTATGCCGTGTTCTTCTCTTTGCCTTCTACCAAGCATCTAAACCTCTCTTCAAAAGATCCGCCATACATAATTTGCGGATAACCATCCAAGCATCCATCTTATCTGTTTACTATCTTGTTTACAGTTTCCTTAAGTTCATCAAGATTTCCGGATTTAACAAGGTATTGTTCCGCAAGCCAGGCTTTACTGTTACTTTCATAACCTGCATGCGCTGAATTTAATATCACCGGAGGAGCTTTTTTGTCAAGCTCTTTGGAAAGTTTTTCTAAAAGTAACATGCCGTTAATATCGGGAAGGTGAATGTCCAATATTATCAAATCAACAGTATTTTTAGAAACCAAATCAAGACACTCCGCGCCTGTCTTAGCCAATAAAACATTATACCCGGCTTCTTTAAATGTATCAGAGTACAAATCCCGTATCCCCAGTTCATCATCCGCCACTAGTATTGTTTTCATATTTCATCCTTTTTAAAAGTGATTCCACAGATTGCAATGCTACAGGATTCCACTGATACAAGAATATTATCTTTATTGATGCTTCCTATCCTTTGCGTTCCACCTTCGTTCGCTGTCTTTTACCAACCATCTAACCCTCAAAGCATCCAAACATCGTCAAGGCGCTATATCTTGTATTTCGCCTTAACAACCTTCTCCGCCTCAAGCCAGTCGTTCAGGTCGTTTCCATGCTGACCGTTTCTTTTGCAATACAATTCATAAGCCTTCTTTTCAATCTCCTTCAGCAATTTCTCCTTGCTGACACTACTAGTCACCACATGTGCAGCCTTTACCGGTGCCTTGACATTCGCCTTCGTGATCCTTACATTAGCCATATGTCCTCCTTTTTTACCTGCTCAATGGCAGGTTAAATTATAATTTTATAACGTCCGGCTTTCATTTCTTTTGTATGTATTTCATATTTCCTATTCCCACTTATATGTACCACTGAAGCCTTTCTGATTTCTGCAAGAATTACACTTTCCATCATCAAACATATAGCTAAAAGAAAGATAATTTTTTCCGCACATTTCACACTGCTTCCAAATATAGTTTGATGATCCATTTGCCGCTGCATTATCAACCCAAACATTTTGCGAAAATGCTTTGTTTAAGTCGAATGCAGCCTCTTTATTCCAGTCTGAGGATAATGCCACTGATTGAGAAGGAATACTAAATGGCAAATTATTAACATTATTAAGGCTTTTCTCTTCAATTATTGATTTTTCACTAATAATTTTTTTATTTTCAAAACTATTAATGTAAGAACCAAGGCTTTTATATAATTTTATTTTGCATTTAGATTTATTATTCCATTCATCGTCAAGAAAAGCATTTAAATTACCGCTATTCAGGCAATTACAATAATCGCTATCTTTAGATATAATATTTAGATCATCATTTACGCAATTTTCTAAAATAGTCTCCCAAACTATTGCATCGCCTATAGAATCATCATTCTTTTGAGGAGGATTTCCCCTAATCTTTCTACGCTTGGCCTTTTTGAAAATACTCTCATTTTCTTCAATTATTTTTGCTAGTTTAAATATCTTGTTGATAAATTTATTAATCTGACTATTTGGACTTATTGTTCTTTTACGGTATTCATCAACTATATTTTCTAGTAACTTTTTAATTGTTTTCAAATTGGAATTTACTATTTTTGCCTTACTAGAATTTCGCATAAGAACAGGAATAGATATACTATTAAACTTATTTGTGTTATAAATATTGCTAATTTCAGTGTTAACAACATCATATTTCCTTCTGTTAAATTCATCCCTTATTTGTGTGGGTAATATTAAAACAAATTTTTCATTTTCCAATAATTTTATCAATTCGGATAATGTTTTCAAAGAGTCATCTGACATTCTATAAAAATTAAGATAAATATTTGTATCTATCAATACTTGCATTTATTTTCCTCCAATTCAATTATAAATGGGGGTCTGGCTTATTTATTACCAGTCTCCATCTTTGTATTCATTAATTTACGAGGGTATTCAACTTTTCTTCCGTAAAACACAGACACTGGATCCCGGATCAGATGAAGCGTCCGGGATGACAGAAAATCTTCTTCTCTTTCTTTCTCTGCTTTCCTTGCTATACGTGCTTCCCCCTACTTCATTTTCTCCCCACACTCTCCACAAAATCTCATTCCTGCGGCATTTTTTGCTCCGCATTTGGGACATTTTGCCATTTCTAACTTGGCTCCGCAGTTGTTGCAGAACTTGCCTTCGCCGGCGGGTTTGCCGCAGTCGGGGCAGGTTGTTTGCTTACTTTCTATTTTGCCGGTGAAAACTTTTGTATTTTCGGCGGCGTCCTGTATGTCTTTTACTTTCTTTTTGGCTTTAGCGGCAGCTACTTCTACGTTTTCTCTCGGGGCGTCATCCACGCAAAGGCCTTCCTGTTCGTTCCAGTCGTTTTCGCACACCCATTCTTTGCATTTCGGGCAGCGGTGGAAATGGCCCTTGGCTTCGTTCTGTGCTTTATCAAAAGCTGCTTCATGTTCCTTGTGCCACGCAGGGTTCATTCCCTGGAAAGAACCTGAAATAGCATCCGTTGCGCGTTCTGCGCCGTAGCCAAGATTATATTTTCCTGCTATCTGAGCGGCAGCTCCTGCAATCTTACCGAGGTTCTGAAAGAAAGATTTCTTTTTGAAATTCTTTGACGGAGTGAAGTCCGTTTTGTACCCTTCTTTGCATTTGTCACAGAAAAATGTGAACTGAAAACCTGCTTCCGTACTGTTGTCCGCGAAATTATCCGTATAACCTTTTAAAGCCATATATCCTCCTTTAAAATAAATTCGAAATTATAAGCAAAGCTTTTCTCGATAAGAAATATATTTACGTGTCAACCTAGTTGGCACTTCGAGATAAATCCGAAAAAAACTGATAAATTCTAAAAAAAACAACATGTATCGCCACTCTTTTTATTTCTTACTTTTGTCAGTTTATTTTTTTTGTTTCGAATTTCGAGTTTCGTGCTTCGAATTTGCTTTTACTTCATTGGTTTATTACATTTAATACACTTATCTCCTATCGGCGGTTGTTCTTCTTTGCATTTTTTGTTGGGGCAGATCACTGTGAGGCGTTTACCGCAGACGTCACAGTAATCGCTGAAAAATGTTGCTTTTCCGCAAGAAGGACAGGCTATTTCCAACTTTAGCCCGCAGTTATTACATACTTTCCAATCTTTCTT